>Ga0187886_1000151_pt1 | contig 100732 bp, 75 predicted proteins | sample June2016WEW_20_1_FD_133001 | JGI IMG/M metagenome (GOLD analysis project Ga0187886, IMG submission 133001) | Peatland microbial communities from SPRUCE experiment site at the Marcell Experimental Forest, Minnesota, USA - June2016WEW_20_150 | ecosystem: Environmental > Terrestrial > Soil >... | reverse complement strand
CACAGTTACGTTTGCACCGACAGCCAATACAGCCGGAGCAACAGCAACAGTATCAGCATATGGGACATATGTATTGAGCTGGACAATCACCAATGGAGGCTGTAATACAACAGATAATGTTACTATATACTATGAGAAAGCGGCAAATGCCGGTCCTGCACAGGACCTTTGCAGCACGTTGGCAGCAACTCTTGGTGGAAATACCCCCGCAGCAGGAACAGGAACATGGACACTTGTCAGTGGGCCGGGAACAGTTGCATTTACCCCAACTGTCAACACTCCTGCAGCTACAGCCACAGTTTCTCTATATGGTACTTATATATTTAAATGGACTATCGATAATGGTGGGGTTTGCAGTACAAATCAAAATGTCACAATTAACTATAACCCTGCCGGTGAAGTTGATCAGCCAACTAACCAGATTCTATGTAACGGTGATGGTACAACAGCAATTAACTTTACAACTACCAATGTAATTGGCACAACAACTTATTCCTGGACTAACAGTGTTCCAGGTATTGGTCTTGCAGCGAGTGGATCCGGTAACATAGTCTCATTTACCGCAATAAATGCCAGTACAGCACCTGTTGTTGCAACAATAGTTGTTATGCCTACACTGACTAACGGACCGGCAATTTGTGTTGGTACTACTAAGACATTCACAATCACGGTTAATCCGACGCCAACATTATCAACAACCCTTGCACCTGCAGATGTCTGCAGTAATACTCTCTTCAGTTACCCCCCTGCAAGCGCTACGGTGGGAACAACATTTAACTGGAGCAGGGCCAGCGTCGCAGAAATAACACCTGCCGGTCCTACAGCGGGAATAAATAATCCGAACGAGACATTAATAAATATTACCAGTGTACCTATAGCAGTGACATATCAATATACACTTGCTGCAAACGGTTGCAGCAACATTCAGAATGTCGTTGTCAATATTAAACCTGAACCTGTAATCACAGCCGGTCAGAACCCTTCGGCATGTTCAGGCAACATGTTGAATTATCAGATACTTCTTAATAACTTCTTACCTGCCGACAATGTAACCTTTACATGGGGAGCCCCGGTTCTGAATCCTGTCAATCCGTCATTCACGGGAGGAACAGCAAGACCTGGTCCTTCTGCAGCCAATATAACCGATACCTTTACAAATACAATGGGTGTCCTTGGCACGGCTACATATACCGTTACTCCTTTCAAGAATGGTTGTACAGGAACACCGGCTACAGTTGTGATCACAGTTGGTTCCGAGCCCGTTCTTGATCCCGGATTAAATGCATTTGCATGCAGCAATACTCCGATCGGGCTTATACTTAATGTTGCAGGAGGAAGTGTTATTCCAACTTATTATAATATTATAAGTAAAACAGTGGCCCCGGGTCTGACTGATGTTGGTAATGCTCTGGTGCCAAACGGAACAGCGCCGGCAAATTATCTTTCAGGTGATAAATTTACGAACACCACCGGCGTCGACAAGACTGTAACATACCGTGTACAGCCAATACTGGCTCCAACCTGTATCGGTGCTGCTGTGGATGTTGTAATAACAATCCGTCCTCAGCCTGTCATATTCCCGGCACAGACAAAGTCAGTGTGCAGCCAGGCGGCAATAGGGAAAGAGATACTTCTTTCACCTCCCAACACCCCTGCAGGTTCGATTTTTAACTGGCCCATTCCTGTTATTTCAGACGCTTCAGTACAGGGTACTTCAGGTGTTAATGTTGCTGCAGATCCTGCCGGAACACTTCATATTAATGACCAGATTCATAACTATTCAGCAGCGCCGATAACAGCAACATATACTGTTACTCCAATAAGCTTTTTTGGTTGTTCAGGAACTCCTTCGACAGTTGTTATCACTGTTAATCCCGAACCGACGCCTCAGCCGATCACGGGTCGCGATAAGATCTGTGTAACAGATAAAAATATCGTCTATAATGTTACTGCTGTGGGCGGTTCAACTTTCCATTGGACCGTTGACCCGGCAGTGGGAACGAAGACATTCGACTTCAATACAAACGCTATACTTATCGACGCTGCAGCAGTTGCAGGTTCGGGTAATATATCAGTCTATGAGACTAATTCGTTTACATGTAATGGCGTTGTTTCAACTCTGCCGGTACAGGTTTATGCACAGCCTGTTGCAGAAAATATTATCGGTAATGCAATTGTATGTGCGAACAGTACCCAGGTTTATAACGTTACGAACCGTGTTGGTTCAACATACAGCTGGACCGTACCAGGAGGCGCAGCAATTATAGGCGATCCTTCTGCCAGCTCAATAACTGTGATATTTGCCAATGTTGGAGGAACAATTGCGGTACGCGAAACCAATGCTGCCGGTTGCATAACCAACCATATTCCCAAAGCGGTGACAGTAAATCCTCTGCCGACAGCAGCAATTAGCGGCGGTGGAATGATGTGCCTGGGAGGCTCAATAAACCTTACCGTTAATTTGACGGGCAGCGGTCCATATACCTTCACTTATGCATATAATGGAACGCCTCAACCTCCTGTCGCTACTGCTGCCAGCCCATATACATTAAATGTAACGCTTGCAGGTACATACACAATTGTAAATGTATCGGATCTTAATTGTACTAATAACGGTACAGGAATGGCCATAGTTACATACTTCCCGCAACCAACCGGAACAATAAGCGGAACAGCGGAGATGTGTAAAGGCGGTTCGGCTACTCTTACTATGTCATTTGCAGGAGTTGCCCCATACACATTCACATATACCGATGGCACGACCCCGGTTACAGTAGTGGGTTATCTTACAAATGTATATACAGTTTCAGTATCACCGCTGGTTAACACAACTTATACACTTACTTCACTCACCGACGGCAATACCTGTGCAGGCGTATTGTCAGGATCGGCCGTCATAAGCGTTAACCTTCCGCCTGCTCTTACCCTTAACGGGACAAACCTTATCTGTTACAATGTCAATACAGGTGCGGTCAACATGACTATTACGAACGGAACTGCACCATTTGGTATCTCCTGGACAGGTCCTGATAGTTTTACTGCAACCACACAAAATATTTCATCACTTGAGGCCGGATATTATGCAGTTGTTGTGAATGATACCAAAGGATGTACAGGAGCTGCCAATATTACACTTACACAGCCTCCTGTTCTTAACGGTTCTGCCGCCGGAACAAATATCACATGCTTTGGCGCCAGTGATGGAACAATTACAATTTCAGGCGCCACAGGCGGAGCAGGAACTTATGAGTACTCTATAAATGGTGGTGCAGGGTGGCAGGTTGCAGGGTCATTTGCAGGACTCACCCCCGGAACATACAATGTAATGATGAGAGATGCAGCAAATCCAACATGTATTCTTGTTCTTAATAATGCACTCTTATTGACAGCGCCGGCAGTTTTGAATGCAACTGTAGTAAAAACAGATGTAAATTGTTTCGGAACCACTAACGGATCGATAGTGATATCATTACCAACAGGCGGCTATGGTACCTATGAATACTCCATTAATGGAGGAGCAGGGTGGCAGGGTGCAGGGTCATTCAGTGGCCTGACCCCCGGAAGTTATGATGTCAGGATAAGGGATAAAGCACAACCAGCTTGCTTTAAAATTCTTAATCCTGCAGTTGTTATAGCAGAACCTGTAGTTCTTTCGGCAACGGTGAACAGTAAAAATATAGCCTGTTTTGGTTCCACCGACGGAACAATAACTATTACTGCTCCTGCAGGCGGAAATGGCACTTATGAATACAGTATCAACGGAGGAGGATCGTGGCAGCCTTCGGGCAGCTATACGGCCCTTGCTCCCGGAACATACAACGTTCAGATACGCGACGCAGCATTTACAGGATGCTTAAAGGTACTAAATGCAGCGGTGGTTATTTCCCAGCCTGCTGTTCTCCAGGCAAATGTTGCATCGACAAATGTCACCTGTAACGGTGCAAATGACGGTATCATCAGTATCACGGCCCCAACAGGAGGCGCCGGTACCTACGGGTACTCAATTGACGGAGGAACAACATTTCACGCTTCAGGATCATTTAACGGTCTCCTGCCGGCAATATATAACGTTCAGATCCGTGATGCCCTCAACCCGACTTGTGTAATAACTCTTAATTCATCGCTGACCATAACAGAGCCCAACGCTCTTGGCGCAGTTGTAACAAGCACAAATGTCACCTGTAATGTTGGGGCAAACGACGGAACCATCACAGTCTCGTCACCAACAGGTGGTTACGGTACATATGAATACAATATCGGTGGATTATGGCAGGCTACAGGGAACTTTACAGGCTTGTCCCCGGCAACTTATGTTGTGTCAATACGTGACAAGGCACATCCTGCATGCGTGATAGTCCTTGATAATGCAAGAATCATCACCCAACCTGCTGCTCTTGCAGCGAGTGTTGCCACGACCAATGTTACGTGCAATGGCGCCAGTGATGGAATCATTTCGATAACAGGAGCCACCGGCGGTTATGGTACCTACCAGTACAGTATCAACGGCGGAACAACATGGCAGGTATCCGGTACATTTACCAATCTTGCGCCCACTGCCTACAATGTACAGATCAGGGATGCAGCTAATACCGCTTGTGTGGTCATTCTCAATCCTGCTCTTTCAATTACCCAGCCCCCGGTTCTTATCGCAACTTTAGCACATACCAATGTGACATGCTTTGGCGGTAATGACGGGACAATAACCATCTCCTCACCTGTAGGTGGTTACGGCACTTATGAATACAGTGTCAACGGAGGCGGTTCATGGCAGGCTTCCGGGAACTTTACAGCTCTCACACCGGGTTTGTACTTTGTCCTTATCAGGGATGCTGCACATACCGGTTGTATAATAATTCTGAACAATTCTTATGCAATTACCCAGCCCCCACTTCTTGCTGCAACTGTTACAAAAACAGATGTAACATGTAAAGGTGCAAACGATGGTGCGATTACAATAAGTGCACCGTCGGGCGGGTACGGAACTTATCAATACTCTGTCGACGGTGGTACTTCATGGGTCGCATCAGGCAATTTCGTTAATCTTGTTCCTGCAACGTATGATGTACGGATGCGCGATGGAGCCAACACTGCATGTTCTGTAATACTTTATCCGAACATGGTGATAACAGAACCGGTTTTACTTGCATTGACTTCAACAGGCGACATACTGCTCGACTGCTTTGGTGATCTGGATGGTGTGGGTACCTTCTATTCTTCAGGCGGAACAATGCCTTATACCTTCCATTTGATATCCAACAATACGGGGGCAATGTTACCCATACAGGGATTCAATTCCCAAAGCTTCTTCAATGCAGGCATCGGAGCAATAACTGTTTCTGTCACTGACATGCATGGTTGTTTTGCACAGGCTACGATTAACGTCACCCAGCCGGCATTACTGACCCCCGGAACTATCGCAGCCAACCAGGTACTTTGTGCAGGAGATAATCCTGCCCAGCTTACCGAAACTGTCCCTGCAGCCGGTGGTCCGGGTGCATATAACTACCAGTGGCAATATGGCACAACAGCTGCAGGACCGTTCATCAATATTGCAGGGGCAACAGTAACTCTGTACACACCGCCTGCCGGTGCAAACAACACACTGTACTACAGGAGGATGATTACTTCAGGTATCTGCACGCCGGTCTTCAGTAATGTCATTGAGGTTCTTGTTAATCCGAAACCTGTGGCAGTGCTATCAGGCGGCGAAACCATCTGTCCTGCCCAGACCTCCGTTCTGAAAGTCAATATGATGGTAGGGACCGGTCCGTTCGAACTCGATATTGATAACCTCGGGACCATTACGGGATACGTCAGCGGAGCGGATATAGTGGTTTCTCCTGCAGCAACAACAACATATCAACTATTGAGAGTCAGAGACGCCAATGCATGTGAAGTATTGAGTCCTTCTGCAAATCTTATAGGTTCAGCAACTGTGACTGTCAGAGCTTTGCCGGCAATAACAACATCGCCGGTAAACAAAACAACATGTGAATTTGGCATGGTTACATTCAATGTAGCAGCAACAGGAACGGATCTTACATATCAGTGGTACGTAAATACTGGCAGCGGATTTAATCCGGTTGCCGATGGCGGCGTCTATTTCGGAGCCACCAACTCAACTCTCAGTCTGTTCGGTGCAACGCGACTGATGAACGGATACATTTACCATGTTGTGGTTTCAGGATGCTCTTCTGTTGTCACATCGGCTGATGCAACACTTACCGTGAACACTGTTCCTGAAATTGTTATACAACCGAAAGACTCGACTACATGTTTGAATGCAGGTGCTGCCTTCAGTGTCACTGCAACAGGAACAAATGTTACATACCAGTGGCAGGTCAATAAAGGCGCAGGCTTTATTAATGTCATCGATGATGCCAATTTCAGCGGTTCGAACCTGAACTCTCTTACGGTTACAAATGCACAGGCTGCTTTCAACAACTTCATCTTCAGGGTAGTTTTAAGCGGAACATGCGGTATTCCGGTTTACTCTGACTTTGCGGTTCTGAGGGTGAATTTACCTCCAACGGTATCTCTCAACCCTGCGAATAAAGCAACATGCGATGGAACTGGACCGGTGGTGTTTAGCGCTAACGGGTCCGGAGTTATAGATTCTCTGAGATGGCAGGTATTCAGCGGAGGAGTATGGTCAGATGTTCATGACAACACAATTTACAGTGGGTCGTCATCACAGCAGCTGACTCTTTCCAATGTTCCGATAGCTCTTAACGGGAACCAGTACAGGCTTGCATTGAAAGCGAAATGTGTTACGGTTAACACGGGCAGTGCAACGCTCACAGTCAATCCTAATCCTGTAGTCAACTTCAGCGCTGTCGATCCGATACATGCCTGCGGAAACGTTCCGCTTGTCATCAATGGCAATCCGACCGGCGGATCGGGTACCTGGTTATCACATCTGTGGACAGGAGATATTGGGCCACTGAACAATTATTTTGTCCAGTCGCCGACTTTCACTACACAGATTGCCGGTACTTATGCCCTGAACTACAAGGTTAAGGACAACAAAGGATGTTATGGGAACGGAGATGTTACAGTTATAGTTGATGCTCCCGATGCAACCTTTAATCAGGATAAATTTAACGATTGTACACCTGCAACGGTAACCTTCACAAAAGACATGACCGGTGTTGCGAAATTCTGGTGGGACTTTGGTGATGGTTCACCAAAAGATTCGGTTAATGCCAATCCGGTACATATATTCACTAACATCAATCCATCGTCGATTGAATACCATAACGTGAAACTTACAGTAAGGTCACCGGGAGGATGTCTTGATTCATTCACTTCAACAGTAACTGTTTATCCTGTCATTGATGCTACCTTCACGACTACTCCGGCAATTGTCTGCAGCGGTAATGCGATCGTCTTCACCTCATTGCCGGGAGCAAGCAGATACTTCTGGGACTTTGGTGACGGAGTGAGCGGCTATTTTGCAAATACGACCAGTCATCTGTATACCAACTTCACAACGGCCCCTGTTGTTAACACTGTCACACTTACTACGACATCGTTCTACAACTGTACCGATGTGAAGACGTTGACGATCACAGTGATGCCGGTACCGATTCCGCAGTTTACCGCTATACCTGTTACACAGATCTACAATGCAGCAGGTAATCCGGTTACCTTTACAAATACCACTAATCCGGGTACCTGGACATGGTTATGGAAGTTCGGGGACGCAACTACATCAACAGATCAGGATCCGACCCACACCTATACCGGTCTTGGCATTTACGATGTAACATTGGTTGCCGGCAATACAAATTGTTCCGACAGTGTTAAACATACAGTCATTGTAACACCCATTCCGCCGGTTGCGAATTTTGATTCGATACCATCAGGGTGTGAACCGTTGAATATTGATATTAATAACACATCACTGAATACAAATACTCCTGGGACTACATACAGGTGGGACTTTGGCGACGGAAGTACATCTACAGCCAAGAATCCGACATACACCTACTTTGATCCGGGTACTTACCATGTTGAGTTGATAGTTACTGGTCCGGGAGGAACATCCAGCAAGTCTCAGATTGTTAATGCCTATCCGTCGCCGAAAGCAAACTTTGATGTGTCACCGACAGTTGTCTTTGTCAATGATGCAAAGGTAAGATGTTTCAACCTGAGTCAGAATGCAGATTCTTATCTCTGGGAGTTTGGCGACGGAGATACGTCCAAGGTTAAAGAGCCGTATCATAAGTATATGGAAGAAGGAGTATATGACATTACACTATGGGCATACTCAAATAATGGTTGCAGTAACAAATATGTTCTGTCACCCGCAGTAACTGTAGAGCCGTCAGGGCAGCTCAGGTTTTCAACAGTGTTCACTCCGAGTAAGGATGGACCTGTTGAGATGGATCATCTGCCGACCGGTGGAGTTGAGATTGACCAGTTCTTCTTCCCTCCGATAAGACAAAAAGTGATCGAATACAAACTTCAGATCTTCAACAGGCTCGGAGTGCTGATCTTTGAAAGTCGCGATATCAACAAACCGTGGAATGGCTATTACAAGAACAAGCTTTGTATGCAGGGAGTCTATGTATGGTATGTAGAAGGGAAGTATGCTAATGGTCAGCCGTTCAAGAAGGTAGGAGATGTGACACTACTTCACTAAGACTAATTTCAATAGAGTATAAAAGCCCGTTCAATAAGCGGGCTTTTTGTTTGTGCCGCAGTCTGCCCCCAACCCCGCAACGCGGGACTAATACTCTGGATTCAAGTGTAATTCAGGTAAATATCACAGAATTAGTCCCCCTATAGGGGGAAGTCCCGCCTCAGCGGGACAGGGGGCTCTTCTCCCTAAACAGGACTCCCATGAGGAAGACTCCATATACCGTAAAATATGTCACGTAAAGTTGCTATATAATATAAGGTATGCCCGTTTCATTTTTTTTCTGTTTCCGCTTTAAATAATTCACTTTTTTACATCATTTGATTGAAATACTTCATATATTTGATTAGCTGTGTTTCTAAAACGTGTAGTCATGTCTCTTATAAAGTACATCGAAAGATTGCGACGTAATTGTGCGTTGTTATCTGTATTGCTATCTGACTCTGGTAACTCCAAAAACTTTAGGCACTCCAAACTTTAAGTACTTATCTATGGAATTGATCCCTTTCTCAATATCAAAATACAGTCTTGAAACCTATCTGATAAGTATAACAACCAGTAGCAGGATCATCTATTGGATAATTATCCTGATGATACTTATTGGAATCGCCATTCTTCCTTTTGTGTATGTGGATGTCTCGGTCCAGGCCAGAGGATATTTTCAATCAGATATTGAAAAACAGATTGTTTACACCCCTTTCCAGGGGAAGATTATCTATACATCAATCCGGAACGGAGAAGCGGTAACACAAGGCGATACTCTTCTGATAATAGATTCGGAGACCATCAGGGCTCAGCATGCTGCCCTTATACAAAGGATAGCGGAAAATGATGTGTCCATAAACGATTTGGAAAAACTGACAAAATCAGGGTCTTTAGAAAATCAACTTACTCATATTGGACTGGTGACCCAAAGATATCGGGCCGAGTTAGCAAATCTCAGAAATCAGCAGACTATCCAGTTTCAAAAATACCAGAAGAAAAAAACAGAACATGAGCGAAATAAACTTCTTTATAATCAGCAGATCATACCGGAAATTGATTATGAAAACAGCCTCTTCGTGCTTACTTCCGAGAAAGATAATCTGAACCAGATATTATTGTATCAGGAATCTTTATGGCAGAGCGACTTAACCAACCGAAGAGATGAATCAGTTAAACTACTTGCTGATTTGAAGCAATGCTCAGAGGAATTGACTGACCGGATAATACTGGCGCCAACAAGCGGGGATATAATTCAAAGTTCAGATATTCAGACCGGAAGCATTGTAACTCCGGGACAGAAAATTGCGGAGATATCTCCGGAAGGTGAGCTGGTAGCAACCTGCTTTGTTAAACCTTCTGATATCGGACTGATCCACGAAAAACAGAAAGTCAAAATTCAGGTAGATGCTTTTAACTATAATGAATGGGGTATGTTGCAGGGGGATATCATCGATATATCAGATGATATGATAGTAGAAAATGGTTCAGTGGCCTACTTCAGGGTAAAATGCAAACCTGAAAAGACATTCCTTTCATTAAAAAATGGCCATAAAGCTGATATTAAAAAGGGGATGAGCCTTAATACAAGGATCATGGTAATACGACGAAGCCTGTATCATCTATTATTCGATAAAGCAGATAAATGGTTCAATCCTTACACATATGTAAAGGAATAGTAAGATTATGTCGATAAAAGTAAAACAGAGGGATATAACAGATTGCGGGGCTGCGTGTCTTGCATCAGTTGCAGCACATTACAATCTGACATTACCGGTTGCCCGGATAAGACAATTTGCCGGCACTGATAAGAAAGGGACAAATGTTTTAGGTCTTGTGGAGGCAGCCGGGAAGATGGGATTTCTGGCAAAAGGAGTGAGAGGTGATTGGGACAGCCTGTTCAAAATTCCAAAACCGGCAATTGCACATGTTATTGTGAAAGAGGTGCTTCATCACTATGTTGTAATAATTAAAACAACACATAAGTATATTGAAATTATGGACCCTGGCGATGGAGCCATTCATAAGGTTGAACATGAAGAATTTAAAAAACAATGGACAGGGGTACTGGTTCTTATTGCCCCGGGGGAGAAGTTTACCGTTAAGAATGAGAAGGTTTCAACTCCGGTTCGTTTCTGGAGTTTAATAAAGCCCCACAGAAGCATTCTGTTACAATCGCTGACAGGTGCCCTTGTATTCTCGGTTCTGGGTCTTGCAATGTCAATCTATGTGGGTAAGCTGGTTGATAACGTATTACCGGGGGGAAATTTGAGTCTTCTGAACCTGCTTGGCGTTGCAATGGTTATCATAATTGTTTTACGGTTATTACTGAGTTTTTTCCAGACAGTTTTTGTTCTTAAAACCGGACAAAAAATTGATGCAACACTTATTCTCGGATATTATCAGCATTTATTAAAACTGCCGCAGACCTTTTTTGATAATATGAGGACAGGTGAAATAATATCAAGAATTGGTGATGCGGTCAAAATACGGGTATTTGTAAATGAAGTCTCCATAAGCTTTATCCTCAATATCTTCATTTTGATTGTCTCTTTTATACTGATGTTTACCTTCTTCTGGAAACTGGCACTGATAATGCTTATTGTTGTCCCTCTCTATGCCTTAATATATTATATTTCAAACAGGCTTAACAGGAAGGTTCAGCGAAAGGTCATGGAAAGTGCGGCTGACCTTGAGGCCCAACTGGTGGAATCTCTCAACTCAGCAGGGACAATAAAACGATTCGGGCTCGAGGATTTTTCAAACCTGAAAACCGAGACAAGATTTGTTAATCTTCTGGAGATAATTTACAGGTCGGGATTAAATGGCATTTTTTCATCAAGTTCTACAAGTCTTATTTCACAGTTGATTACAATACTTGTTTTGTGGGTAGGCGCCGGATACGCAATCGGCTCACAGATTACACCCGGGGAACTGCTTTCATTTTATTCGGTTGTAGGATATTTTACGGGCCCTGTTACCTCTATAATCGGGTTTAACCGAACACTTCAGGATGCCAGGATTGCTGCAGACAGGCTATTTGAAATATTTGACCTGGAGATAGAAGATGAGGCAAATAAAATTGAACTTAAACCCGATATAATTGATGATATACATTTCGAGAATGTAAAGTTCCGTTATGGCACCAGGGTGGATGTTTTCGAATCACTCAATCTGACTATAAAAAGGGGAGAGATTACAGCTGTTACCGGGGAGAGCGGTTCCGGGAAAACGACCCTTATTTCATTGCTTCAAAACCTGTATCCGCTTCAGTCAGGGCATATCCGTATAGGGCGTTATGATCTCCGGCACCTGACCAATCAGTCGTTGCGGAAGATTGTTTCTGTTGTGCCGCAAAAGATTGATCTGTTTTCAGGGAATGTGGTGGATAACATTGCTGTCGGCGATTTTAATCCCGACATGAACAGAGTGATTGAAGTGTGTGATAAGCTTGGGATGACGAAGTTTATCGAGCAACTGCCGCATGGATTTAATACATACCTCGGAGAAAATGGAGCAACTCTTTCAGGAGGGCAACAGCAGCGTATAGCAATTGCCAGGGCACTTTATCGTAATCCTCAGATTCTGATCCTTGATGAGGCAACCTCCTCGCTCGACTCACTGGCGGAGACATTTGTGCAAAACACTCTGAGGTTACTAAGAGAAGAATCTAAAACAGTAATTGTTATTGCACACCGGCTGTCAACAATCAATTTGGCTCAGAGAATCATTGTGCTTGATAAGGGAGCGGTCGTTCAGGACGGAACGTTTGCTGAATTGTCGGTTATTGATGGACCCTTTCGCAGGATGTGGATGCACCAGACAATTGATATTAAGGAAACAATAACAACATAAAATACAATATAACATGAAAGTCTTTGAATATCTCGATCGCATTAGTATGATGCATAAGCTTGTCTCGAGGCAGAGGACAGGAACCCCTGAAGAGTTCGCGAGGCAACTGGGAGTAAGTCGTACCAGTCTCTATGAATTAATTGATGAATTGAGGTCGCGTGGGGCGCCAATTGCGTATTCAAAATCGGCAAAGACATTTTTCTACCGGCAGCCCTATGATATAGCTGTGACCTGTTCACTCCGGCCATTGACTTATAATGAAGAGAAAGAAAGTTCGGGAGGGATAAAAATTTTCTCCAAAATCCTTTTTTTCCGGACGCTGCTCTCCGATCTTAGTATGGTAACGTTACCATGCTAAAGCCCCCGGCATGAGAAAGAAAGGAGGAAAGAATAAAATGTCAATTAAAAATTTAAAATTATGGAGAATAAATTTGGTTTAATTGATTTAAGTGATCATGAGCTAAAGGAATGTAATGGTGGAATGTCTATAATATCATTCTTTTTGGCTTCAAATTGTGTAAAAAGAATTCTTGACTTTGCAGAAGGAGTAAAAGAAGGTTATGAACGAGCAACAAAAATTTAATAAAAAACCTTAATTATGGAAAAATTTGGGGTCATAGAGCTTACATCAAAAGAAATGATTTCTATTGATGGAGGGAAATCTTTCAGTTATTATCTTGGACTGGTTATTGGTGCTACTGTAGGAACTGCAGTTGCTTTGATTAAAGGTTTTCAAGATGGCGTTGATGGCCATCATGCGCAATAAAAAATTTAAATATATTTATTATGGAAAATTTAAAAGAATTAGAATTATCTGAAATGGTACAAATTTCAGGAGGTGTAAATGTTGCTTATGAAATTGGATATGCAATAGGAAGTGGTCTTAAGAAACTGTTTTTTATAAAAACAGTTCTTGAAGCTTTATAGTAATTTGATGTTAGAGAAATGCAATTATTCAATTGCATTTCTCTATATTAGCAATACAGAGTAATAATTAATCGATTTTCATTTTGAAAAAGATTGATTTACGAGATTTTATTACGTTTTTAAAAAATCCAAATCCTGAGGAACATTATGAGATAAATTCCATTTCTATCTTTCTAAGACTAGTATGGAAATCGTTTCTTGTCCTTATGGTTATTGACATTATTGCCGGAATCCTAATAGTAATTCCGTTAAGATATTTTAATTTATTTCCTTCTCTTAAGGAATTTAAATTCACGCCATATAATATTTTAAAGATTACACTAATATTACCCATAATTGAGGAATTAATTTTCAGACTTCCCTTGCGGATTTCTAAAATTAATCTTGCAACCTCTTTTAGTCTAATAATATTTTTGGTTTTAAATAAATGGTGTTTTTCCAATATCTATCTAGCACTGAGTTTTTCATTGGTTTTATTTTTAATACTGTATATAGGTATTAGAGGAGGATTCAGTTTTCTTAATAGATTAACTATTTTTTTCACTAATCATTTTTGGATGTTTTTTTATTTTCAGGCTATTGTTTTTGGATTTCTGCACCTAACTAACTACAGAATAGATTTCAGGTATTTTTATTTATTTACTTTTTTCGCAATTAATTATATAATTTCAGGATTTTTTTGGGGCTATCTTAGGGTTAGATTTACCTACGGCATTTACCTTTGTATTGCTTCTCATATAGTTGTAAATAGTATTTATTGTCTAATATTATCAAGTTAATAAAGGATTATTTATTACGGTGCTCTGCACCTGTGGTTTTATTTTTCGAATACGTTTCTACAAATATCATGTGGCTCTGCCGCTTTGTATTAGGCCTAAAAGGTGCAGCGCACCGGAATTTCAATATGCAATGTGGTCTTATTAAATCAATTTTTTTGATTTTCCATAAGATTGCTTCGTCTCCTGATTTCATCGGGATCCTCAGCAATGACGGTGGAATTACGTTACTTCAGTTTAGATCCCACCACAAATTATCTTACTTCCAGGGTCATTGCGAGTCCAGCGAAGCAGAACGTGGCAATCTTAAGCTCCTATTCTGAATTAAATTGACAGAATTAATCCCCAAATGTGAGATTGGTTTTAAAATCGCAGGATACAGTCTTGTATTTGGAGTCATTTTCCACAAAAAAAATCCCCGGAAGAAAATCAGCCATCTCCCGGGGACGGGGTCTCGGTCAGGACGACCTACTGTTCAAAAGAACGAGACTAACAGCACGAAAAATGCAGCGAGGAAAGACAATAAAAAGGATAGTTCTGTATAGCCTGAATTCCTGAAACTTCTGCGGCCAGACCACATCCCGATGCTGATATTTGCTAAATTAAAACCCATGCTAACCCAGTTGACTACGACTTTATAGTACAAGTTTAAAAAACTACAGGGACAGAAAAATAGAAAATCAATATGTTATACAACATATTACTGATAATTTTCGTCTGTTACATATGATCTTCTTAGTTGGCTGTACCTTATGTCTGTTCCTTCTTCACGAATCTCCTTAACAATCCTCTTCACACTTCGTTCGCTTATCTCAAATCTTAAAGCCAGCTCAGCAGGTGCCCCGGTACTTTTTAACATTGCAAGTTTTAGTAACCTCAATTTTAGAGTCTCTTTTTGAAACTTGTTCATTATTTCCAGAATTAGTATTGCATTCGACTTGACTGTCACTATAAAATTAAACAAAAAAGACTTATATGACCAAATATTTTTAAAATATTTTTATGTTTCATTTGAAAATAGTTCAGTTTTTCTTAATTTTCCTTGATAAAGAAGTATTTATTGGGTGTTGCCACTCTATCTCGTTTAATTTGTTCATTTCTTTTGCTCCTCCAAAAGAACCGAGCAGAGAACGAAGCACGGATTACAAGTTCGCACCATTTCCGGTTTGTCCTCGCACCCTCAATTATAGAAATTCACAAAATAGTTTTTGCTTTTGGATTTTGAAAGGCCTCAGAGAATTTTGGGAAAAAGCGACTGTTTTGAAGCTTGTTGCGATGGACTTAAGTAAGCAATACTGTTTGAGGAGGAACGAAGTGACGACGAGTTGTATTGCGTGGGCAAGCTGAAAAACAGAAGCCCCAAAATTATCTGCAGCCTTGATCTTTTTTGGTTACTTTTTTGTATCAAGACAAAAAAGTAACTGGGGTGTGGGGTAACACCCCACTAAGAAAGAGACTTCGTTAATAATCCCTATAAAGAAGGGAGATTTTAGCTCCCCTTGAGGGGGGTTGGGGGGCGAAACAACCACAATATCTTCCCCACCCTGTGAGGATAATAAAGCAACACCCTCCAGGCGCTGTTACATTTGTAACGGTTCTTCATAAAACTGATAGTAGGAAAAATATCTCCTATAATAAACAGAAACTTACGATGTAATCCCGGAATATCACTTATAACATGACGATAGAAATTAGCTTTATCGAGTGGTGGGTTGTCCTTCGGACTTTTCAGGAAGAAAATAAACTTATTGATTGAATCGCGATTATACCATTTGTCAATTAAATCGTCAATCCACCCCGGGAAAGAAATGCCCCACAGATCTCTTAAGGGTCCCAGCCGACAGGCAAGAATCTCAATCAAACCTGCCTGCGAGGCATATGAAAGGAGATCATAATTTATTATCTCTTCACTGTACTTTTCGATCAGAACAACAAGATCGGTGTATAACCTGAGTTGAGATTCATTGTTCATCTCATGCAGATAAAGATGCTTGACAAGATAGAGGAAAAATAACTGTGGCTCAGGAATAAATGCCTTCTCCCCTTTGATCTTAACTTCCGAACTTTTATCATACAGCATTTTGGTCAGTACATTTTTCTCTCCTCCGAAAAGCTCATGGTGTATCTCAACAGAGGTCCCGTTTTTAATGAGTGACGGAAGATGCTTGCCATAATCGGCAATAATAAGTTCATGAAATAACGATTTTACAGGAAGCGAATTAAAGCCGTTGCTGATCAGGATCTTTCGTGCTTTAAGGCACTCTTTCCTGTCTATCAGGATATCAACATCCGACATCTGCCGGAGCCCTGCATTGCCGTAAACAGAATTCTCAAGGGCAAGTCCTTTCAACAGAACCGTTTTTATACTCTCCTTGTTCAACAACCGGAGTACCTCACCCATCGCTTCGGTGTTAAATGTATTCCGGCTAAGGCTCCGCATCAATGCACCCCTGAGAAAAGCTACAACCTCCTCCGGTATTCCCTGTAGAATATTTTGTTTTTCGAGATTATGATAGACCAGAGCAGCCACCCCATGAGCATTGGCAATGTTCCTGAAATAGTCCCAGTCAGCGACAACTGCAGTAAGAGACCTGATTTTTTTTATATGTTCATCACTGAATTCCAGACGGCATAATTCCAGAAGAAGACTTTCTTCATCCCTTATATTTACTTCACTGTTCATTTGTTAAACCTCCTGCTCTGTTTTGTAAACATTGTGAAATATATTCCGCCTCTCTTAATCAATTCATCGTGAGTACCGGTTTCAGCAATTGTCCCTTTATCGAGAACAATTATTCTGTCGGCCAGACTGACATTTGTAAACCGATGGCTGATGAGAATCGATGTACGACCTTTAACTATCTCCCTGAACCGTCTGAAGATATCATATTCCGTATCAGCATCCAGGGCGCTGGATGGCTCATCGAGAATCAGAACCGGAGCATCCCTGAACAGGGCTCTTGCCAACGCAATTTTCTGCCACTCACCCCAGCTGAGTTCGCGATTGTCGTCAAACAGGTTACCGATAACTGTTTCATAACCATTTGGGAGAGTATTAATTAATTCATGAACACCGGTAGTTGTGGCCGATGACCTTATTCTCCCGTCAGGACTTTTTTCATCAATATTTCCCAATCGGATATTCTCTCCAGCTGTAAGATTGTACAACATGAAGTCTTGAAAAACAACTGAAAAAAGTTTTCTGTACTCTTCCGGATCGATATTCCTGATATCACTGCCATCATATTTTACATTTCCGGAATCGGGGTCGTAAAGCCTGCATAACAGCCTGACAAGAGTGCTTTTTCCTGCACCGTTGGGTCCGACAAGAGCTATTATTTCACCTTTTTTTATCTCAAATGATACATTACTAATAGTCCTGAAGTTATTCCCGGGATAAGTGAAGCAAAGATTTTCTAAAATTATTTTTTTCTTTAATGTTGAGGAAGCGATAATCGGATCAACAGCTATGACATTTTCTTTCAGATTCAGGAACTCAAAAGTGTCCCCGATGAAGAGATTATCTTCGTAAAGACCTGCCAGTGCGCTAAACAGATCTTTAATATATACCATTCCCTGCCTGAAAGCAAGCAGGAACATTGCCATCTGTCCGAGTGACAGTTTTCCGTCGATTGTTTGATGTGCGATAAACAACAAGGTGATCAAAAGAGCTGATGCTTTGAAAAGGTTAGAAATAAGTTCGATCAGCGTTCTTCTTCTGATAATACTGATCTCTTCTTCTTTTTGTTTCAGGAATGACTTTTTAAAAAGTCCGATGAAATAATTTCCCAGTCCGAAAAGCCTAAGTTCCCTTGAAGGTCTGTCTCCTGTAAGCAGCCAGTTAAAATATGCAGATTTTCTTGCTTCAGGTGTCTGTTGCCTCTGAAAATTATAGAGGATACCGGCATAATGGAGACGTAACCATATTCCCGGGACATTAGCAACAAGCAAAAGCAAGGCAAGAGTCCAGTGAAGTGTTAAGATAAGCCCGGCCATAAGTAACAACGAGAGAAGCCCTCTCAGTAAGGAAACCAGGTTATTCAGAATACTGTTTGGACGCCAGGGAGCTTCTCTTGAAGCCCGTGACAGACAATCGAAATATTCGGGTCGTTCAAAATTTATAAGATCAAGATTTATAGCCTTGGAATGCAACAATCCGTACATATAAACCTCAAGCTTCAGAGATTGTTTTTTACGGACATAATTGCTGAAATCAGATGAGGCTTCATCGAGAAACCAGATTATTACCACTGCTATTACCGGCCATAGTACATTTACTACAGGAGTCCCCGGACTTGCTGTTGCGGCCCTGGTTATATCATCAACAACATCTTTCAGAAGCCAGATAAGTATAAGGGGAAAGATACTCCGCAGAACAGACATTACAATATTTGTAAATGTCCACCCCGGTGAGCTGTTCCAGACAAGTTTTAATGATTCTCTGAATAGGTTTAATTTCTCCCTCATCAAAAAACTTAATTCATTTAACCGCAAAGGTCGCGAAGTTTGGCAAAGGTCGCAAAGGAAATCCGAATATTACTTTCTTTGCATACTTTGCGCCTTCTTTGCTTTCTCTGCTGTTAGTTGGATTTTCTTTTTTATTAGTATAAAGATCACTCTTATCCTGTTATAAAAATAATTTGGTTTGGTGTTAATCCTGATATCAGCAGGAACCGGATTTTCCCCTGTAGTTTCAGCACGCACTATCCTTCCTGCTATCATATCTATTTTTACAGGATTATCGGCATATGCGTTACTATCACCCCGGGCGATGTAGCTGGTAACGTTGTTTTTACTTAATATTTTAGAAAGCCTATGGACGATAAGTCCTGTTTCTCTCCGTATTGCAATTATCTCACCATTGACTGGCATCCCCTTTATATTCAATGGTTCAATCAATAGCATTGAGCCTGGCTTAATACAAGGATACATACTGTACCCATGAGCTTTGATCCTGATGGTTTTTCCTTCTGAGAGAAGTGTCAGGCCGATATCTTTCACAATCGTATGATTGTTCCGCCAATTATTCATTTTCAAGAATAAGATCAATTACACTTCTGTCGGGTTTAAAGAAAAGTTTTACGGTTGGGATTGTTCCGCACATTATAGATATGGATCCCAGGAGACGGGCAATAATGTCTGGCCCCCAGTTATGCTGGATACAGTTAGCCATTACCTTAGTCACTGCATTGGCGCCTTTTAAGGGAACAATCATATTTTCGTAACCATGTTCAATGATGAAAATCTTGTTCAGGGGTGATTCGTGAGGTTCATCATTATTATAAACCGGAGTATTAAACATCCTGTAACCTCTTCCTGTGTTTCTTAAAATAAGCCTGTCATCATGAATTACCTTGGCTCCTGAGATATCCCAGAGCCTGGCCATTGTGGTTTTACCTTTTCCTGATACTCCACTGAAGATATAACCATGTCCTGCGTTGTTAACCCCCGATGCATGTATCATAATATCTCCATTAATAACTGTGAGATAATAAAGTATCAGTCCATCAAGGGGATACTCAAAAGGATCCGTCTCAATATCGGTGCCATAAATCCAAAGGTCCCATTCCCTTGAAGTAAGCGAAAACTTTAATACTGCATTTTTCTCAGTAGAAGAAAGTGGGAAGATCGTCCAGATGAAGAGCTCGGAATGATATTTCCAGACACTCCAAAAGTTTGTTTCGTTATTGAATTGGATGCCATTTATCTCTTCAACGTACGGAGCGCGAAAGACTCTTTCGGCTCCTTTTGGAAGATTGAAAGGTTCTGAATAAACACGAATCAGGATATCCGATCCTCTATCCTGATTTATATTTCTGAGGAATCTTGCCGAAGGCTTAAGCTCTGGCCCGTTAACTGAAGTTTCAAACCCTATATTATACCCTGCAATATTTAAATTATAATTCCTCATGTTTTTAAATCAATGGGGTTTTTAAATACAAAAATATTTAATTAATGGATAATAAGATATTTATTCATATTTTCAATAAAAGAATAAACATCTGTTTGTGCATTTTTGTTGTCAATATCATACTCAGTTGTTAATGCAATGATTATCTCTTCAACACTTTTTTCCCCATCAATTTGTTCCCATATGAACGCCCCGGTCTCATTAAGAGTATAAACGCTGTTCATATCTGCTATGTTGTTGGTGATCGGAACAAGAACATATTCATTTCCGGTTTTTCTGGTAACTACAGAGGGGGAATGGGAAAGGATCGAATTCAGACCTGCCATGATATTGCAATTATATACCAAATGTATTAAATTTTATGGTTCCTATTCGTACCTTCGCAAAAACTGAAACATGAGTAAGAAGGGAAAGGGTAACCAAAGTTCCAATAATTCAAGGGAAACGCTTACCGAACAGATACTTGCAGCATTGACAAAAACCCCCGAAAAGGGGTTCAACTATAAGCAGATCGCTAAACGTCTTAATATAACTGAATCACCTGGAAAACAGATGATATCAGATATATTAAGGGACCTCACCAAACAAGGTAGTGTACAGGAGATATTTCATGGTAAATACAGAGCAAAGGTAACCCGCGGTTATATCACCGGTACTGTTGACATGACCCGGATGGGTTATGGATTCATCTCAACCGACGATCTTGAAGACGATGTCTTTGTCACTGCTAAGAACCTGAAAACTGCTCTTCATGGAGACAAAGTTAAAGTATGGCTTTATGCCAGGAGAAAAGGAGCCAGACCCGAGGGAGAGGTTGTGGAGATCATCGAAAGATGGCGGACCTCATTTGTCGGCACCGTTGAAATCATGCCCAATTTTGCATTTCTTATTCCCGACAACAAAAACATGCCTTTCGATCTGTACATTCCATCCTCAAAACTTAAAGGTGCATTGCAGGGTCAGAAGGCAGTCGCTAAAGTGATTGACTGGGATCCGAAATCAAAAAATCCTGTAGCAGAAATCATTAATGTTCTGGGTTATCCTGGTCTCCATGAAACAGAAATGCATGCAATCCTTGCTGAGTTTGAACTTCCATACAGTTTTACAGAAGAGGTCGAGGCCGATGCTGAAAAAATTCCCGGGGAGATAACAGAAAACGATATAAAGGCTCGTCGCGATTTCAGGCAGGTACCAACATTTACAATCGATCCGGTCGATGCTAAAGACTATGATGATGCTCTGTCGCTGAAACAGCTCGAAAACGGCAACTGGGAAATAGGAGTTCACATTGCTGATGTGACACATTATGTTAAAATCGGATCGTTGGTGGAAGAGGAGGCAAAACAGAGAGCGACATCCATTTATCTTGTTGACAGGGTGGTCGCAATGCTTCCTGAAAGACTTTCAAATAATATTTGCTCACTCAGACCTGCTGAAGATAAGCTTACCTATTCCGCAGTCTTTGAACTGAACGATAAATCGGAAGTTCTCAGCGAATGGTTTGGAAGGACAATTATCAATTCCAATAAAAGATTCTCCTACAACGAAACTCAGAAGGTAATTGATACAGGTGATGGCGATATGAAGGAACAGGTCCTTTTACTTCATAGACTGGCCCAGCAACTCCGGACAAAAAGATTTACATCAGGCGCTTTTGCTTTTGAAAAGATTGAAGTGAGGTTTGAACTTGATGAGGAAGGCAAGCCACTCGGGATAAAATTCCGCGAAATGGGTACGGCTAACCAGCTTATTGAAGAATTTATGCTTCTGGCAAATAAACGTGTTGCAGAATATGTCGGGAAAAAGCTCAGGGGAAAAACTTTCGTTTACCGTATTCACGATAAACCTGATCCTGAGAAGATCAGCAACTTCAGCCATTTTATTACCCGTTTCGGATATAAGCTTAACGAAGATGATAAGACATCCCTGCCAAAAGCAATGAATAAGTTATTGAACTCTGTTGCCGGGAAAAAGGAACAGAATATTATTGAGACACTTGCTCTGCGATCGATGGCCAAAGCGATCTATTCAACAGACAATATTGGTCATTACGGACTATCATTTAAATATTATACCCACTTTACTTCACCTATACGTCGTTATCCCGACATGATGGTGCACAGGCTTTTGTCTGCTTACCTGGCTCAAGAAAATCCGGGCAACCGGGATAAGTACGAAAAACTATGCGACCACTCATCAAAAATGGAAAGGCTTGCTGCAGAGGCTGAAAGAGCATCTGTTAAGTACAAACAGGTTGAATACATGAGCGATAAAACCGGGATGGTGTTTGAAGGAGTTATTTCGGGAGTCACAGAATGGGGAATTTATGTGGAAATAGTTGAGAATCAGTGTGAGGGGATGATACATATAAGGGAACTGGCCGATGATTTTTATGAATATGATGAGGAGAACTATTGCATAAAAGGACGTTCAACAGGTAAAATCTACACTCTTGGTGACCCAATTAATATAGAGGTTGTAAAGGCCGATCTTCAGAAAAAACAACTGGATTACAGGCTGGCCTGATCTCCCTCAATAACCCTCAACAACTCGTCCACCGCATCTTTTTCAGGAATGTTTTTCCGAACTACTACAGTTCCCATGTAGATGTGAACCTTGCCATTGGCTGCTCCGACATATCCATAGTCAGCTCCTGCCATTTCGCCCGGTCCATTTACTATGCATCCCATAACAGCTATTTTTAGTCCTTTCAGATGGCCTGTGGCCTCTTTTACCTTTTTAACTGATTCCTGAAGATTGAATTTAGTCCGTCCACATGTAGGGCACGACAGATAGATAGTCCGTGTGATGCGGGTTTCAGTACATTGAAGTATTGAAAAGGCAAGAGCGGTAACGTCTTTGAATTCCACTTCCCCAATATTGGTGATAGAAATCCCGCTAATTCTTCTGTCAATAACATAACGGCCAAGAAGTGAAGAAGCTTTAATTTGAAGATCTTCACAATTGTTTTCATGGAAGACAGGATTAAGGATTATATTATGATTCAAGTTGTTATCTTCAAGAGTATTCAAAAAATAATCGGCAGCATACAGCTCTTTTTCAGGGCTAAAAGTGAAAATAACCAAAGTAGTATCCGGATCAGGACTTCTAAGATATTCAATATTGAAATGAGAACCGGTTAGCAAGACATTTAATTTCTCAGATCTGTAACCACTTTCATTAAATGTCTCCGGAGAGAATAAAGGGAATAATCTGTCATTTTCCCTCTTATCAAACCAAATCTTGTAAGGGAGGACAAGGGAAACATCCTCCGGGATATTTTCAGAATAACCTTTAGCTATTATCAGATCTGCTGAACCGTCTGTTCTTTTTATCTCACCGGTTATTTTATCCACACTATATCCTGCATCCCTGTAACCTGCAGCATCTAATTCAGGATAAGATGTCATATTTGAAACTACCAGCGGACCATTTATTCTTCTAAGTATTTCCGGTTTGGGTGATGGAATCTTAAAAGTCAGCGGTTTATCCGGGGCTGCATGGGATACTCCTCTGGGATAATAACCGGCGAGTTTTTTTGCAACTGGTATCTCTTTTTTAGGATCTTCGGATAAAGAGACCCTTATTGTATCGCCAATCCCTTCTGCCAGGAGAGCTCCGATTCCTGCAGAAGATCTTATCCTTCCGTCTTCACCCTCACCGGCTTCAGTCACGCCAAGGTGAAGAGGATATGATAAATTTTCGCTCTGCATTATATTTACCAGCATTCGTGTAGCGTCGATCATTATCGCAGTGTCTGAAGATTTCATTGAAAGAACAAGGTCACTGAAGTTCTCAGCCCTGAAGATCCTGATAAACTCCAAAGCAGAAAAAACCATTCCTTTCGGAGTATTTCCGAAGCGGGTCATAATGCGGTCTGAGAGAGAGCCATGATTAATGCCGACACGTATGACTGTTTTATTGTCGCGGCAGATATTTATCAGAGGAAGCATTTTCATGTGGATCCGTTCAAGTTCCTCATCGTATTCCTTTTCAGTAAGTTCTTGCTTTTCGAATGATGCTCTTTTGTCGACATAATTCCCCGGATTGATCCGTACCTTTTCAACGATCCTGGCGGCTGTCTCGGCTGCAACTGGATTAAAATGAATATCTGCTATCAGAGGTGTGCTGAAGCCGGCTTTCCGCAACTCTTTTCTTATGACAGCCAGGTTCTCAGCCTCTCTGACACCCTGCGCTGTTAGTCGCACGTAATCGGCTCCCGCCTCAATGATCCTGATACATTGTGCGACAGAGGCTTTTGTATTGAGCGTATCTGTATTTGTCATCGTCTGGATACGAATAGGATAGCTGCCACCGAGGGGGATTGAGCCAATATGAACCACTGAGGACTTATAAGATGACCCCCTGTGGTCCCCCTGGGAGGGGGACAAATCCGTCTTTTCTAGTTTATCTTTCATTTTATTGACCCCCTGTGGTCCTCCTGGGAGGGGGACGAATCCGTCTTTACTAGTTTATCTTTCATTTTGTTGACCCCCTGTGGTCCCCCTGGGAGGGGGACAAAATCTCGGAAATATATGAGATTATCTTATTAATAGTTGAATCAATTTCAGTTTCAATTTCAAAATTGGATAGCCGGATAATGTGAAATCCATTGATTTTAAGCAGTTTGTCACGTTTTGAATCGTAAACTGCTTTTTCGGAAAGAGAATGGATCTCTCCATCAACTTCAATAATTAGCTTAAGTTCATCGCAATAAAAATCAACGACATAATCAAAAATTGGTTGTTGCCTTCGAAACTTGTATCCATCAATTTTTTTTGATCTCAATCTGGACCAAAGAATTATTTCTGCCTTGGTCATATTACTCCTTAATACCCTGGCTCTTCTAACCAACTCCCTGTTTCCGTAATAACCCATTTTCTGTAATTTCCTTAATATCTGTGTTTTCATCCCCCCTTGGGGGGATCATAGGGGGTTCATCTCCCATCCACAACTAATAATAATACATCCCCCCTTGGGGGGATCATAGGGGGTTTAAATCCCCATCTACAAAGAATCTTATATCACTCCCTCTCCCAATCCACGTCGTTCTTTCTATCTTTGATTATAATGCCAATTTTATTGAGCTCTTCGCGAATTTTATCTGAAGTTTTCCAATCTTTATTAAGTTTTATGATTTGTCTAATGTTTAAACTTGCGTCAATAAGTTCTTCGATGAAAGGTTCGTCTTTCCCGCTATCTTTTTCGTTTTCCAGGCCAAGGATTTCAAAAACAAAAGTATTCATAAGATTTTTAAGAGACTCAATATCAGCAGTATTAAGTTTGTCTAATCCTTCATTTATGGAATTAATATATTTCACCGCCTCAAACAAATGAGAAAACAATATGGGACTATTAAGATCATCATTTATGGCTTCGTAGCATTTCTCTTCCAATTTTTTAATGTCAATTGTTGAGACTTCCAATGGCTTTAGTTCATTGAGAGTTTCAATTCCTTTCATTAACCTGGAAAGTCCTTTTTCAGCAGCCAGGAGAGCTTCATTGGAGAAATCAATTGTGCTACGGTAGTGAGCCTGAAGGAGGAAAAACCTAATGGTCATGGGAGAATATGCCTGTTGCAATAGAGGATGATTACCGGTAAAAAGTTGATCGAGAGTAATAAAATTACCAAGTGAACGGGACATCTTCTGCCCGTTAATGGTAATCATATTATTATGCATCCAGTAATGGACCGATTCTTTCCCGAGAGCAGCAGTTGACTGTGCTATTTCACATTCATGATGTGGAAATTTAAGGTCCATACCTCCACCATGGATATCAAAAACCTCTCCAAGATATTTAACACTCATAGCGGAACACTCTAGATGCCAACCAGGAAATCCCTTTCCCTTTCCCCAAGGAGATTGCCAACGCATTAAATGTTTTGGAGATGCTTTTTTCCAAAGTGCAAAATCAAAAGGACTCTTTTTCTCTTTCTGACTCTTAAGACTACGAGTATTGCTCTGAAGCTTTTCGAGACTACGGCCCGATAGTTTACCATAATCATATTTTTTGCTGTATTTAAGAACATCAAAATAAACTGAGCCGTTTTTTTCGTAAGCGTAACCTTTCTTAATAAGTTTTTCTATAAATTCTTGTTGTTCTAGAATGTGGCCAGTAGCTCTCGGTTCTATTGAGGGTTCCTTTGTATTTAGCTGACGCATGTTTCGGTGAAAGGTATTCATGTATTTCTGAACTACCTCCATAGGTTCAATTTTTTCTTGCTTTGCTTTTTTTGCTATCTTATCTTCACCTTCCTCATTAGTTTCATCTTCAAGATGGCCTACATCTGTAATATTCCTTACATATCTGACTTTATATTCCAAATGTAAAAGATATCTGTAAAGGAGATCGAATGTTATAGCTGGTCTGGCGTGACCAAGATGTGTATCACTATAAACTGTAGGACCACAGACATACATTCCAACATAAGCTTGACTAAGAGGTTTAAATATACTTTTCTTTCGAGTCAGGCTGTTGTATAATTTTAGTTTGTTTTGCATTAGGCATTAGTTTAATATGACAAAAGTAAGGTAAATTTTCTTTAATCGGGGCGCTGCCCCGAACTCTATTCATTGGTTCATTTAATATTGCTTTGTTCATTTCTTTTGCTCCTCCAAAAGAAATAAACCAAAGAAAAGGAGTCCGGAAATGCCAACTTCAGCCAAAACGGGCGCCTGCTACACTTGCTTTGATGGTGCAACCGTTTTGGCTAAAGTTCGCGCCATTTCCGGTTTGCCCTCGCACCGTAACTTAGAATATTTAGTATCATTATGAAGAATTATTGGATTTCAAAAGGCCTCAGAGAATTTTGGGAAAAAGCGACTGTTTTGAAGCTTGCTGCGAAGGCCATTAGTAAGCAATACTGTTTGAGCGATCCGCCATTTAGTGGAGAGCGAGTTGTATTGCGTGGGCAAGCTGAAAAACAGGAGCCCCAAAATTATCTGCAGCCTTGAATTTTCTTTGGTTACTTTCTTTGTTTCAAGACAAAGAAAGTAACATGGATTTGGGCAAGCAAAAGAAATGAACAAATTAAATTTTGTATTTTCAATAATCCTTTCTATCTTTGACCCCACAAATCAAATATTCCTTCCTTTAAAGGGTGTTTGGTTTTTATTAAGAAGGGTGAAGAGATTAGGCTCAGTGAAACCCTGGCAACCAATCCTGAAGTTTAGGAGAACGGTGCCAAAACCTAATCCCGGAAAGCCGGGAGATGATAAAAATTTTAACACGGAAACCATGAATTCGATTCATTTGACACACAACAACTTTATCATGCCGCTCATGCCTATGTGCATGTACCGGTAAGAGCTTTGATTTGTAATCAGTTATTTTCTTAGTTAACAACCGGAGAAGCATTAAAGAGATAGCTATATCTGTCTATCCGGTATTGTAAAAATTTAAAATTAAATAAAATGGGAAACAGAAAAATAAAATTTGAAACATTGCAGGTACATGCAGGTCATCAACCCGATAAAGAAACATTATCCAGAGCCGTGCCTATTTACCAGACATCATCATATGTCTTTAAAAATGCAAAACATGCCGCCGATCTTTTCGATCTGGCAGAATGGGGTAATATTTATACTCGTATTAATAACCCTACCACAGATGTTTTCGAAAAAAGAGTTGCAGCACTCGAAAGTGGAGTTGCTTCTCTGGCGGTATCATCCGGACATGCAGCGCAGTTTATTGCTCTTACAACAATAATACAGAAGGGAGAAAACTTTATCACTTCTCCATTTCTTTATGGTGGTTCACATAACCAGTTTAAGGTTACATTTGATAATTTTGGCATTGAGGCCAGGTTTGCAAAAGACCTTAATCCGGGTTCATTCGAAAAACTAATCGATGCCAAATCAAAAGCCATTTATGTTGAGACAATAGGTAATCCCGGTTTCGAGATACCTGATTTTAATGTACTTTCAAGGCTTGCTGTAAAACATGGACTGCCTCTTGTTGTCGATAATACCTTTGGTGCTTGCGGCTTTCTGTGTCGTCCAATTGAATATGGCGCCAATATTATAGTGGAATCGGCAACAAAATGGATCGGCGGACATGGAACAAGTATCGGAGGGATCATAACCGACGCCGGCAATTTTAACTGGAATAACGGAAATTTCCCGGTATTCACTGAACCGGCAGCGGGTTATCATGGCAAAATTTTCGGCAAGATATTCTCACAGACTTCACCTGCAGGAAATATTGCTTTTATTGTGAAGGCAAGGGTTGAAGGATTGAGAGACATTGGTCCTGCAATAAGTCCGTTCAACTCTTTCCTTCTTCTTCAGGGACTTGAGACCCTTTCTCTCAGGATGGAGCGTCATGTGCAGAACACTCTTGCCCTGGCAAAATGGCTTGAGGCACATCCGGGAGTTGAGAAAGTAAACTATCCGGGTCTGCCGGGAAATCCTTATCATGAACTTGCAGAAAAATATCTCCCTAAAGGAGCTGGTGGTGTTCTGAGTTTTGTCCTGAAGGCAAAGAAATCAAGAGCTGTAAAACTGGTTGAGCACTTTGAATTAGTGAGTCATCTTGCAAATGTAGGAGATGCCAAAACACTTATTATTCAACCCTCGGCAACTACTCACTCACAGCTTTCTGCAAAAGAACAACTTGCTGTGGGAATTGATCCTGGTCTTTTCAGGGTCTCTGTTGGGATTGAACACATTGATGATATTATAAGCGATTTTGAACAGGCATTCAAACAGGTACTATAGAAATGACACAGGAAAAATTAAGAATAGGATTATTCGGTTACGGCTGTGTCGGTCAGGGACTACATGATGTGCTGAACAGCAGCAAAGGGTTCAAAGCCGATATTGTGAAGATTTGTGTTAAGGACCGCACAAAAAAAAGAAGGATCCCCATGACAAATTTCACCTTCGATAAGAATGATATCCTGAATGATTCATCAATCAACCTTGTGGTTGAGTTAATTGATGACGCAGATGAAGCCTTCAATATAGTTACAACGGCTATGAGAAGCGGGAAAAATGTTGTGACTGCCAATAAGATGATGGTGGCAAAGCATTTTAAGGAGCTTGTCGATATGCAGTCAAAATATCAGGTATCCCTTCTTTATGAAGCTTCAGCCGGAGCAAGCATTCCCATTATAAGGAATCTTGAAGAATACTATGATAATGAGCTGCTTTACTCTTTACGAGGCATACTTAACGGAACCACAAATTATATCCTGACAAAAATGCATAACGAGGGGTTACCATATGCTGAAGCTTTGAAAGAGGCACAGGAAAAGGGTTTTGCAGAATCGGATCCGACTCTTGATGTTGAAGGCGTGGATGCAAAGTACAAACTTTGTATAATTACCGGTCATGCTTACGGCCTTTTTCTTGAGCCTGACCAGGTCTTTCATTATGGTATCAATACCATATCAAAATTTGATATTCAGTATGCGAAAGAAAAGGGATTTAAGATCAAGCTAGTACCGTATGTCGGCAAGACAAATGAAAATACCATAACAAGCTTTGTTCTTCCACGGTTTATCTCTTCTGACAAATACCTTTTTAATGTAGATAATGAATATAATGGAGTAATTACGGAAGCTGCCTTTGCCGATAAACAATTTTTCAGCGGAAAGGGTGCCGGTGGTCATGCAACCGGAAGCGCAGTACTTTCAGATATCTCCGCAAACTCATACGGTTACAGGTATGAATATAAAAAGTTCCGGCAGGGAACTGTGTCAAAATATACACGCGATTACAAACTGGAGGTATACTTAAGGTATAAAGATGAAAAGGATGTGGAATTATTTGGATTTGAAGAAGTGTCGGAATACTTTAGTGGAAGATTTTATAAATATGTTATCGGAGTAGTTAATCTGGAAAGACTTTACACCTTGAGAGAACAACTTCGTAGCCTTGATGTTTTTATTGTGAATACCGGAAGAAAAGGAATCATATAATGAAATATTCTCCAGAACAGCTAATTCAACAAAAGATCCTCATTCTCGATGGCGCAATGGGGACAATGATCCAGAAACACAGGCTTCATGAGAATGATTTCCGTGGCGATAAATTCAAAGATCATCCGATGCTCCAGAAGGGGAATAATGATCTTCTGTCAATTACAAAACCTGAGATAATTAAAGGTATTCACAGGCAATATCTTGAAGCCGGGGCAGATATAATTACAACAAACACTTTTAATTCCAACAGGATATCCATGTCTGATTATGGAATGGAAAGCCAGGTTTATAATTTGAATCTTCAGTCAGCACATCTGGCTGCTCAATCAATTACTGAATTTGAAAACTCCCGGGAGCCTGAAGAACATTTTATAGCCGGAACACTGGGACCAACAAATCGTACTGCATCAATGTCTTCTGATGTTAATGATCCCGGAGCACGGGCAATAACTTTTGATCAGCTTGTTGAGGCGTATTCTGAACAAGCGCGCGGACTCATTGACGGAGGTGTACATATTCTTCTGGTTGAAACGATATTTGATGTTCTTAATTGCAAGGCTGCATTATTTGCAATTGATTCTGTATTTGAGGAAAAGGGAAGACGTTTGCCTGTGATGGTATCCAGTACAATTACCGATGCCAGCGGGAGGACCTTAACGGGGCAGACTCTTGAAGCATTCATGGTATCAGTTTCACATTTTTCGCTTCTGAGTATCGGGTTGAACTGTGCCCTTGGAGCAGAACAACTCCGACCATTCGTTGAGGAATTATCATCTAAAGCAGGATTTTATGTTTCGGTTCACCCTAATGCGGGTCTTCCAAACCAGTTCGGTGAATATGATCAGTCAGCCTCTTATATGGCCTCAATTGCTGAGGATTTTATGAAAGAAGGATGGGTAAACATTATTGGAGGATGCTGCGGAACAACCCCTCTTCACATTCAGAAAATAGCAGAGGCATCTAAACAATACAGGCCAAGGGTTAAGCCTGATATTAAGAGATATACAAGACTCAGCGGCCTTGAGGTTCTGACAATTACACCTGAGACCAACTTCGTTAACATTGGCGAACGTACAAATGTATCAGGATCAATAAAATTTGCACGGCTGATAAGGGAGGAAAAATATAGTGAAGCACTGGCAATAGCAAGAAACCAGGTTGATGGAGGAGCACAGGTGATTGATATCTGCATGGATGAGGCTATGCTTGATTCGGAAAAAGCAATGGTAAAGTTCGTAAATCTTATCATGGCCGAGCCGGACATCTCAAAACTTCCGCTTATGATCGATTCTTCCCGATGGAACACTATCGAATCTGCTCTCAAATGCATACAGGGAAAATCGGTCGTGAATTCCATAAGCCTGAAGGAGGGAGAAAAGGTATTTCTTGCACATGCCCGTAAAGTAAGGAAATATGGTGCGGCTGCCGTCGTTATGTTATTTGACGAAACTGGTCAGGCAGACACCTTAACAAGAAGAATCAGTGTTGCTGAAAGATGCTATCGCCTTCTGGTTGATAAACTGGCATTCCCGCCTGAAGATATAATATTTGATCCCAATGTACTCGCAATTGCAACCGGGATTGAAGAACACAACAACTATGCTGTTGATTTCATTAGAACAACAGCATGGATCAAACAGAACCTTCCATATGCCAGAGTGAGCGGGGGGATTAGCAATCTTTCATTTTCGTTCCGTGGAACAGACAAGGTTCGCGAAGCAATGCACTCTGTTTTCCTGTTCCATGCTATTAAAGCCGGACTTGATATGGGAATTGTTAATCCTGGTATGTTGCAGGTTTACACCGAAATACAACCTGACCTTCTTCATCTTATGGAAGATGTTGTATTGAACAGGAGAAAAGATTCAACTGAAAGACTTGTGAAATTTGCCGAAGGGATAAAGAACGAAGGAAAGAAAGAGGAAAAGGAAGATGCATGGCGTCTTTTACCGGTGATAGATCGTATTAAACATTCTCTTATCAGGGGCCTCGATGAATTTATTGAACAGGATGTTGATGAGGCCCGTCCGCTTTTCAGTCGGTCAATTGAATTGATAGAAGGGCCATTAATGGGAGGAATGAACGAGGTAGGAGATCTTTTCGGGTCCGGAAAGATGTTCCTTCCGCAGGTTGTCAAGAGTGCCAGGGTGATGAAAAAAGCAGTTTCAAAGCTTGCACCATATATTGAAAAAGAAAGTGAAGGACAGGAGAAAAAAATTGCCGGGAAAGTTCTTCTTGCAACTGTCAAAGGAGATGTTCATGATATCGGGAAGAATATAGTTGGTGTAGTACTGTCGTGTAATAATTATGAAATAATTGATCTCGGAGTAATGGTTCCGGCTGAAAAGATCATTGATACAGCTGTAAAAGAAAATGTTGATTTTATAGGTCTCAGTGGATTAATAACCCCTTCTCTCGAAGAGATGGTTCATGTTGCTTCAGAAATGGAACGGAGAAAAATCACTCTTCCCTTGCTTATCGGAGGGGCGACGACCTCTGAGATCCATGCAGCAGTTAAAGTTGCGCCTGCATATTCAAATACTGTTATTCATGTTAAAGATGCATCAAAGGCAGCAGGAGTACTCTCATCTCTGAGTCAGAAAGATAACAGGGCTTATGTATCTGCAATAAGAGCCAGGTATAAAAAGTTGAGGGGAGAGCATAGTTCCCGCCAGGCTGAAAAGAATCTTCTTACATTAAGCGACGCAAGAAAAAATAAATATGTCACCGACTGGAAGACTATTAAACTTTTTGAACCTGAAAAGCCCGGGATTCATGTTTTCCCTGATATAGATCTTAATGAACTTTCAGGCTATATCGATTGGACATTCTTTTTCTTCGCATGGAAATTGTCGGGTAAATACCCTGCGATTTTCAGTGATCCTGTGAAAGGTGTTGAGGCGAAGAAGTTGTTTGATGATGCACAAATCTATCTGAAGAAAGTAATTGATCAGAAGCTTCTTACAGCGAAGGCTGTTTTTGGGTTATTCCCCGCGGTTTCGGATGGTGATGATGTAAAAGTCTTTTCAGATAAAAGCAAAAAGAAGATAAAATCGGTTTTCAGATTCTTAAGGAACCAGGAGATAAAAGAGAAAGGAGTTCCCAATCTTTCGCTTTCCGATTATATTGCCCCTAAATCAACAGGATTAGATGATAATATAGCTGCCTTTGTTGTGACAGCCGCTCTTGATAATGAGGCTTTTGGCAAATATAAGGATGATGATTATGCAACAATAATGATCAGGATACTAAGCGACCGTCTTGCTGAAGCATTAGCCGAATGGCTTCATGAAAAGATAAGGAAAGAATACTGGGGTTATGCAAAGCAGGAGAATCTTTCGGTTGAAGAGTTGCTGAAGGTGAGGTACACGGGGATTCGACCGGCTCCCGGTTACCCTGCCTGTCCGGATCATACTGAAAAACAGGTTATCTTTGATCTTCTGGGAGCAGAAAAAGCGATAGGAGCCGGACTCACCGAAAACTTCGCAATGATACCGCCGGCATCAGTAAGCGGGTATATTTTTTCACATCCCGGATCAACCTATTTTAATATCGGGAAGATTGGTTCGGACCAGTTGAAAGATTATGCAAAAAGAAAGAATTTTACAAACGAAGAGGCTGCAAAATGGCTCTCTCCAAATTTATGATATCACTCTGAAATGACTGTAATAGAAAAGATTAATAACGCAAAAGGACCATTATTCACATTTGAACTCCTTCCTCCGCTGAAAGGTCACAGCATCGAACGCACGTATGCAGCCATTGACAGACTTATTGAATATGAACCAGCTTATATAAACTTCACTTCTCACCGGAATGAAACTCTTTTAAGAGAAAGGCCTGATGGTCTTCTTGAGAAAAGGGTGGTCCGTCTGCGACCCGGGACAATCGCACTGGCTGCGGCTGTAAAATATAAGTACAACATACCCGTTGTTCCGCACGTACTTTGTGGGGGCTTCACCAAGGAGGAAACGGAGAACGTACTTATTGAGATGAGGTTCCTGGGTATAGATGATGTACTTGCATTAAGGGGTGATCCACAGAAAGGAAGCCGTACATTTATTCCGGAGAAGAATGGTCATGCCAATACATTTGAACTTGTACAGCAGATTATTGACATGAACAAGGGTAAATATCTTGAGGATAATCTTGAAAATGCCGATCCCACCAATTTTTGTGTAGGAGTAGCAGGTTATCCCGAAAAACATTTTGAAGCGGCTAACAGACAGGTAGATATGGAGAACCTGAAGCGTAAGGTTGATGCAGGAGCCAGTTATATTGTTACCCAGATGTTTTTTGACAATAACAAGTTCTGCAGATTCAGGGAGGAGTGTCAAAAAATGGGGATAACCGTTCCAATAATTCCTGGGATTAAACCCATTTCTGCCCTGAACGATATTAGGTTACTCCCTCAGACATTTCATATAGATCTGCCTAATGATCTGTTTTCTGCTGTACAGAAGTGCAAAAACGACTGTGAAGCAAGAGAGGCCGGGATAGAGTGGGCCGTAGCACAATCCAGGGAATTAATTAAGATGGGTGTTCCGGGAATCCATTATTACACACTAGGGAGGTCCGATAATATCGCGAGGATAGTTAAGGCTTCGTTCTAGAAATAATTAACCAACCACCTCCCCCCTTCGGGGCATAGCCTTTAAAAAGGAGGTGAAAGTTAATATATTGTATTTTAATAGTTTCCCCTCCTTTTGAAAGGGGGCCGAACGTTTAAAAATAGCCCGGTGGGCTATTTTAGTGAAGGAGCCAGGTTGCGCGCAGGCTCATACCCGAAGGGTAAGGACGGGGAGGTTAAAAATCAGACTATAACAACTTAAACGCCTTCTTTATCTTATCCACATGATCCAGTTTTTCCCAAGCAAAGAATTCAACTTTTTTGAGATAAACTTTCTTGTTATTACCATTTACAGCTTTTGGTTTGCTGCCTGGAACTTCATAATATACTTCAACATTTTTAACATAAGATTCCCGACCAAAATGTCCATATGTGGCAGATGGCAGAAACAACGGGTTTTTCAATCCGAATCGCTCAACGATTGAATATGGCCGCATATCGAAGATTTTATCGATTTTTAGTGCAATTTCTCCGTCGGAGAGAACCTTGCCTTTCTTATTAGTTACTTTAGCTGATCCGTAGGTATTAACGTATAATCCAACAGGTTGAGCAACCCCAATAGCATAAGCTACCTGGATCAATGCCTGGTCGCAAACGCCGGCAGCCACCAGGTTCTTGGCAATGTGACGAGCAGCATAAGCAGCTGACCTGTCAACTTTTGAAGAATCCTTACCTGAAAATGCACCGCCTCCATGGGCGCCGTGTCCTCCATAAGTATCAACTATGATTTTACGACCTGTAAGACCTGTATCGCCATGAGGACCTCCGATGACAAATTTTCCAGTGGGATTGACAAGAAGTTTATAATCGCTGTTAAACAGTTTCTGAATTTTTGAAGGAAGTGTTTTCTTAACTCTTGGCATCAGGATTTTCTTAAGATCTTCCCCTATCTTCTGTTGCATTGCTTTTTCAGCTGCCAGTTCAGCTTTGTGTGATTTGTCTTTTGGCAGGACAAATTCGTCGTGTTGGGTACTGATAACTATTGTGTCGATTCGGAGAGGTTTATTATCGTCATTATATTCAACTGTGACTTGTGATTTGCTGTCGGGTCTGAGATAATTCATATGATTACCTTCATGTCTGATTGCTGCCAGTTCCTGAAGCAGACGATGTGCCAGCTCAATGGTCAGAGGCATATAATTATCCATTTCGAGGCAGGCATATCCGAACATCATTCCCTGGTCACCTGCTCCCTGTTCTTCCGGTTTATCCCGAACCACACCCTGGTTTATATCGCTTGACTGTTCATGAATAGTTGAGATAACGCCGCAAGAGTCGCAATCAAAACGGTATTCGGCTTTTGTATATCCGATATTGCGGATCACGCGCCGGGCAGTCTCCTGAACATCAACCCATCCTGTGGTTCGAACTTCTCCGCCGCAAACTACGAGACCTGTTGTTACAAAAGTCTCGCAGGCAACCTTTGATTCTGGATCCCAACGAAGAAATTCATCAAGCAAGGCATCTGATATCTGATCGGCTACCTTATCGGGGTGGCCTTCTGAAACTGATTCGGAAGTAAATAAATATCCCATACTAATATTATTAATTCATTATTAAATGACAAATGGGAAAGCTGGTTGATTGTAAAAAGGGAACTATCCGCGGTTTAGCATTTTTTTCCTGTGGTTGCAATCAGCACAAATCTTTCCACTAATTTATTATGGTACAAAGCAAGTAAAAAAAATCGTAAAACCAAAAAGTTTATCCATTGGTAAGATCTCTGAAGACATCTTCAAGATTACTCTCCTGTTTCAGGAGTGAAAGAACGGTAAGGTTATTTTTTACTGCAAAGTTGAATATTGAAGGCCTGATATCCTCATCACCTTCTGCTTCAATCAGCCATATATTGTTTTGGATTTTTTTTATATTACTGACATTAGCAATCTCTGCCAGCGACGAATCCAGTGTGTCCTTGTCGAACTCAACCTGTATGATTTGGTTAGGGCGTTTAATTTTAGAATAAATTTTGCTCTTCTCCTCATCAGCGACAATGACCCCTTTATCAATGATTATTACCCTGTCGCATATTGCCTCAACCTCCTGCATAATATGTGTTGATAGCATCACTGTCTTTTCCTTTCCGATCTCTTTAATGAGATTGCGAATCTCAACAATCTGATTCGGATCCAGGCCGGAGGTAGCCTCATCGAGTATCAGAACCCCAGGGTTGTGGATAAGTGCCTGGGCCAACCCGACCCTTTGTCTGTATCCTTTCGAGAGCGAACCAATCTTTTTGTTCTGTTCAGGTGCAAGTCCGGTTAAGTCAATTATATTATTGATCTGTTTTAGTTTTGATATACCTGTATTATAAATTGAAGCCACGAAACCCAGATATTCCCTTACATACATTTCCGGATATAGAGGATTATTCTCAGGAAGATAGCCTATTTGTTTTTTGACTTCAAGACTGTCAGCTTCAACTGGAAGACCATTTACATTAACTCTTCCCGATGATGCAGGGATGAACCCGGTAATAATCTTCATCATAGTCGATTTGCCGGCGCCATTTGGACCAAGAAATCCTACAATTTCACCTTTCTTAACTTCGAAGGAGACATTATCGAGCGCTTTCTGCTCACCATAAAGTTTTGTAACACCCTGAACTACAATGGACATAAGCTGGTTATTATTTTTTCATTACCTGGTGTTAGATAATGTACAGGGATTTTTTTCATGATCCCCAACCACCCATAAACTGTCCAACGCTTGCAAAAGATGCCTTGGGATTTACACAGCAGACAGGTATCCTGGAACTGTTTGCAATAATATGTTGTTCTGATGCTCCTACAACATAATCAGCAAAAGTTATATTCTTGGTTGTCACAATAAGGATCAGGTCGGCATTTATTTTCTGTGCAAAATCAATAGTCTGTTCAGCAATATTACCTTTTGGCATATCATGGATCTCGTAATCTATATTATTTTGTATCAGGTATTTAATGGCAAAATTTAAATTTGTTTTTGTCTTTTTAAAAATGTATTTATCGGTGCTTACAGAAACGAGCATATGAATTTTAGATTCAAAATATTTCCCCATAAAAATAGCCATTTTCATCTTCTCCTTATTCTCACCTCTGAAATCAACAGGGAAGACGATATTATGATATCTTTCCTGATCGGCCGGAGGATCCTGAACAACAATAAACGGAATCTTTGACTTAACAATAACCTTTAATGCCCAGCTGCCGGTAAGCTTTTGCATCCCTTTCATTCCATGTGTACCCATTACCACAAGACCGGCTTCCTTCTCATTTACATATTCGGCAATTGCAGAAAATATGCTTCCTTTAGAAATATGATAAGCAATAGGGACATTGTATTTATTACCGTTTTCTTCAACCAAACGTTTTAACTGTTTGGTTTTTTCTGCATATGCTTTTGGATTGATACCAGTGTCAACAATATGTAAAAGACATATATCATTTCCTACCATACGGCTTATCTTAACTGCATGCGCCAACGCATATTCAGCAACCTGAGAAAAATCCCATGGCACAACTATAATTTTTTTAGGTTCTTCCATAGCTATTAACTTATTTCAATTTTATATCCAAAGTTATTCAGATTTTACTAATATTCAAACCAATGTGTAATTGGTATGTTTATCTTATTAATAATAACAATTAAATAGGGTAAATATTATAGCTATCGGCCAATTAAACTGAATAAGAATACTCTAAGGCACAAAAATAGTGCCACAAAGAAATAAATGCGACCCAATCTACCTTAGCGCCTAACATTTTATTATTTTTGCACATCTATTTTTTTGATATTAAATGATCATGATAAAAAGAACTAAGGTAAAAGAATTATTATCAGCCCCTCAATTGGGATCAGATATACTTGTGAAGGGATGGGTACGAACTAAAAGGGGAAATAAAAATATTGTCTTTATTGCTCTCAATGACGGATCTACAATCAATAATATCCAGGTTGTTGTCGACGTTGCATCATTTGATGAGAATCTTCTTAAAGATATTTCAACCGGTGCATGTATAGCTGTAACAGGAAAGCTGACTGAATCGCAGGGCCAGGGTCAGAATACTGAAATTATTGCTGCCACCATTGAACTTTATGGGAAAAGTGATGCTGAGAGTTACCCTCTACAAAAAAAAGGACATTCAATGGAATTTCTCAGGGAGAATGCTCACTTGCGCTTCAGAACAAATACATTTGGCGCTGTCTTCAGAATAAGACATGCAATGGCTTTTGCAATTCACAAGTACTTTAATGATAAAGGATTCCTCTATCTTCATACTCCTATTATTACAGGAAGCGACTGTGAAGGAGCAGGGGAGATGTTCCACGTTACAACTCTGGATCTAAAGAACGTGCCTCATAATGAGGATGGTTCTATAGATTATAGTAACGATTTCTTCGGGAAAGAGGCAAACCTGACAGTTTCCGGCCAGCTCGAAGGAGAACTTGGTGCTCTTTCTTTAGGTGATATCTACACTTTCGGACCGACTTTCAGGGCAGAAAACTCAAATACGCCCCGGCACCTTGCCGAATTCTGGATGATTGAACCGGAGATGGCATTCTACGATCTGACTGATAATATGGATCTTGCCGAAGAGTTTGTTAAATACCTGATCAGATATGTACTTGATAACTGCCGGGAAGATCTTGAGTTCCTTAATAATATGATTGATAAGGCACTTCTTGAAAGACTAAGATTTGTCCTTGATAATGAATTTGTAAGAATAACATATACAGAGGCAGTTTCAATTCTCACATCTTCAGGGAAAAAATGGGAATACCAGGTTGGCTGGGGTCGCGACCTTCAGGCCGAACATGAGAGGTACCTGGTTGAAGAGCATTTTAAAAGGCCTGTGATTATTACCGATTATCCGAAAGAAATTAAAGCCTTTTATATGAAACTGAATGACGATGGTAAAACTGTAAGAGCCATGGATGTACTGTTCCCTGGAATCGGTGAAATAATCGGCGGATCCCAAAGAGAAGAGCAATATGACAAGTTGCGTGCACGCATTAAAGAGTTGAAATTGCAGGAAAAGGATTTCTGGTGGTACCTTGATACAAGAAAATTCGGATCCGCACCGCACAGCGGATTTGGTCTTGGGTTTGAGAGGTTAATTTTGTTTGTTACAGGGATGTCAAATATACGGGATGTGATACCTTTTCCAAGAACACCGAAGAATGCTGAGTTTTAAAAAATCTGATTCCACGATACTTTTTTGAGGAGAAGAGGATGTTAAAGCAAAGATTACAACAGAAGTTACTTCAGAAGCTTTCCCCGCAGCAGATCCAGATGATCAAACTGCTGGAGGTTCCAACTTTGCAGATTGAGCAGCGTATTAAAAAAGAACTCGAGGAAAACCCTGCACTGGAGGAAGGTGCTGAAGAAGAAGAGATACCTTCAGAAACCGAGGAAGATCAGTTCGAGGAGAAAGATAAAGATCAGGAGGAATTTACTATCGATGATTATATTGAAGAGGATGATATTCCTGATTATCGCTTTCAGGCAAAAAACTATAGTAAAGACGAAGAAAAAAGAACCGAAATACCTTTTTCAGTTGGATTTTCATTTCATGAGCATCTCGAATCACAACTGGGTCTCAGGAATCTTACTGATAAACAGAAGATCCTTGGAGAATACATCCTTGGGAATATCGATGATGATGGATATCTGAGAAGAGAACTGATTAACATTGTTGATGATCTTGCTTTCCTTCAGAATGTTGAAACTACTGAAGATGAACTCGAAGAGGTCCTTAAAATAATCCAGGATCTTGAACCGGCAGGAGTGGGAGCGAGAACCCTCAGAGAATGCCTTTTGCTTCAGCTAGAAAAACCGGACAAATCGCAAACTTCTATGAAGCTCGCATATACAATTCTCGATTTACATTTTGATGAGTTCACAAAAAGACATTATGATAAAATCATAGCAAGACTTGGCATCACTGAAAATGAACTTAAATCTGCCATTGAGGAGATACTGAGGCTTAACCCCAAACCGGGAGGCGTTTACAGCGATCCATTCAACAAAACATCACAACCAATAATCCCTGATTTCATTCTGGAGCTTTCTGAAGACGGTTTCGACCTTCATCTTAATTCAAAAAATCTTCCCGAACTCAGATTAAGTTCTGCATACAGCGAAATGCTTCATTCCTACAGCCAGGATAAAAGTCAGAAAAAAGAGATGAAAGATGCGGTTATGTTCGTAAAGCAGAAAATTGATTCTGCCAAATGGTTTATAGATGCAATCAAACAACGCCAGAACACCCTGCTTCTGACAATGAATGCTATTCTTGAATACCAGCAGGAGTATTTCATTGACGGAGATGAAACAAAATTAAAACCGATGATCCTTAAAGATGTTGCTGAAATGACAGGCCTCGACATTTCAACTATCTCAAGGGTAGCTAACAGTAAATTTGTACAGACTCACTTTGGTATATTCCCTTTAAAGTTTTTCTTTTCAGAAGGACTTCAGACAGATAGCGGAGAAGAAGTATCAACAAGAGAAATAAAAAGAATTTTGCAGGATTGTATTGAAAATGAACAAAAACGCAGGCCATTGACGGATGAGAGTCTAACTGACATCCTCCAGGAAAAGGGGTATCAGATCGCACGCCGGACTGTTGCAAAATACCGTGAACAACTTAATATTCCGGTTGCAAGATTGAGGAGGGAGATTTAGGGTGTGTAATAGGATACGTTAAATAGTGATTGATTTTATTAAATTGAAATTATTACACACCCTGAATGACAACTGACCAACCAAAAGAGTTTCTCGATACACTGGCAAAAATAATCTCTGTAATTTTTCATCCATTGCTGATGCCAGTCTATGGTATGGCAATTATTTTTTCAGCGCCAACTCTGTTCGGTTATCTTCCTTTTACAGTGAAGAAATTATTATTTCTTATTATGCTTGTAAATAATGTATTGTTACCTCTTTCATTATTGCCTTTTTTCTTTCACAGGAACATTATTAGTTCATGGAGCATCAGCGAAAGAAAAGAACGAAATATCCCATTGATAATTACAACTATCCTCTATTGTGCTACTTCATACATAATTTTCAGGTTCCCCATCCCTGTGTTTTTGAAATCATTTATTTTTGCTACGGCTTTTCTCTCACTGATAGTTACAGTGATCAATTTCTGGTGGAAGATATCGCTTCATTCCGTTGGTGCAGGTGCTCTTATAGCCTTGGTGCTTATCCTTTCTTTAAAAATGTTCACGCCATTAATGTGGTATTTGATTATGGCGATACTTGCAGGAGGATTGGTCCTTTCTTCAAGATTGAAGCTTAATTTCCATAACCCGCAGCAAGTGTGGATCGGGATTTTTACAGGATTTCTTGGATTAATCCTTTTTATGATGTTTTTCTAACAACTCTTTTAACGCTTCAGTTAAAAGGATACTGCTTTGTCGGATTATTTCATCCGACCATACAGCTTTATCTGAACCGAGAGAAATTCCGGTTTTTATTTCATTCTGCGAAATGCTATAAAACAACCTCTTGTCTGAAAGGTATTCTGCAAGGTATTCCTGTTCAGTCTGACCTGGTGTAGGAATAAGTAATGCGGTGCAATTCAGACTTACAAGCTCCATAATTGTTGTGTAGCCCGATCGGGTAATGATGTTAACACTGCCTTTGATCATCTCTTTCATCCGGAAAGTTGAAAGGTGGCTATAGAGGACAATATTACCCGTCCTGACAATCTCTACTTTCTTCCCCGGCTTTCCTTCAAGTATGACAGTAATGGGTTCTTTGTCTTTAAAGAGAGTTACAAGCTTCTGTTTAAGGATTTCCCTTTGAGGTTCCGGGCCGGAAAGAATAACGGTGTTATGATGAAATTTTGACGGGTTCTCATTTAAGGATTGTTCAGGGAAGTTAAATTTCGATAAAATACCGATATACCTTACATTATCAGGGAGTTTGATACCATGTGATAACCTGCCTGAAAGGTTCAGATCCCCGGGCAGATCGGGAATAAAACAGTGAGTATATTTTTTTATGATTAACCTGTGCAAAAAGACACCAAAAGGTTCCAGGAATCTCAGGAGCTTTGGTAATGGAATCAAAGGCATATGAGTTACATATACTGATGTTACTTTGTTGTTCCATAAACCAAACCTGTTATCGCTTACAACTATATCAATAGCATGTTCCCGGATAATACTTTTTAATCTGAAGTGTTCCAGTATTATGTGATAGAGAAGCCCTGGTGTTTTAAACAGGAGGGAAAGATATTGAGGGAGGAATCGGGAATACCCGGGTCTGAAGCCCGGGAAGTCAATATAAGATAATCCGGTCAATTCATTTTGAAACAGCGATAAATGTTCTTTTCCGGAACCAATAATAATATTGTTATTCATCTCCCGAAGCTTATATGCCAGAGGGATCATGCGGGTGGCATGACCTAATCCCCATTCTAGAGGACAAATAAGTATATTATAGGTTTTATTCAATCTTAACCAGACACCTGTGTTTTAATTCCCAGCTTTTTAACCATAGAGGCTATTTCCCGGAGTTCTCTGAGAGGTACTTTATTAAGTTGCCCTCCTTCGGGAGTATCCCTCGATATAGTATAGATCATCACTTCCGAAGGCCGTATTCTATCTATTGCTTTTAGCCATTCATTAATTTCCATAGGAGTTGTATTGTCGATAACTTTTCCGTTGTAAATTCCCCGCAGAAAGAGTGTCTGGATGATAACCTTTCCATTGAACTGAATGAGATTATTAATGAGCTCATCCATATAGATATTGACCCTTGGCTGGTTATGTATTTTAATAGTGGAATCAAATGCAGAGTCAAGTTTAAGGATGTTCATATCGACTTTTAACAAAGCTGCGTTTATCAGTGAATTTGCTATTGCTGTGGCGTTTGACAGAACTGCGATTTTAGCTTTAGGGGAGAATTTGTCCCTCAGCATAATACTGTCATCAATTATTCCTGGAAAATCGGGATGAAGAGTGGGCTCTCCATTACCGGCAAAAGTAATTACATCGGGGGCCTCGCTCTTTTCTTTCATCTCTGATAGTTTGCATTCAAGAGCATTATAAACATCTTCTCGACGGGGAAAATTGCTGAAAGCTTTTTCAAGATCCTTTGTCCATCCGCATTCGCAATAGATGCAATTGAAATTGCAGATTTTTCTTTTTGTGGGCAATAAATTTATTCCAAGTGAAACACCCAGTCGCCTGCTTTTAACAGGTCCGAATACTATTTCATCAAAAAGAAATGTAGCCATTTTCGCTTCCTTTTACCGGGTTCAAAATTAGCATAATTCAGGGAATATTCCAGAAGATTGCTTCGTCGCTTCGTTTCTCGCAATTGCGATCTCACAAAGCGGGAGCGGCAATCTCATAATCCCAGTCAGAATAAAGTTTAAAAGGTGTCGGGAGGTATATTAAATCAGCCTTGATACAAAACTTTCAGGAAGTAGTTTCATATTATTCAGGTCAACATTCTGAAGAAGCAGAAGTCCGGGTTTTTTACCGGTTTCAATCTTTCCAAACCGATCTTCTTCTCCCAGAGCAATAGCGCCACTCAGTGTGGCCCAATATACAAGATCTTCAATTGAGACATCAGGAAAGTTAAATTGAAGTGTTTTAAGCTCTTCAAGAATATTGAGCTTATTATTCGAAGCAAGGCTGTCGGTTCCGATTACAATATCACATCCCTCCTCAATAAGCAGATTTAGCGGGGGGATTACATTTTCAATATAAATATTTGAATTGGGGCAGAGGCACCAGAACAAATTTCCTCTTTCCTTAATCATTCTGATCGTGTTTCTGTCTGCAAAAGTATTATGGGTAAGGATCAGATTCCCGGACAATGTTATCTCATTTAAAACTGCATCAGCATGACTTTTAACTGTTTCCAACCTCACAGGGATCAATCCTGATCTTTTGTAAGAGGACATCAAAGGACCGGAATGATTTTCAAGAAATTTTTTTTCTCCGGCAGTCTCCATAAAATGAATGGAAGTTACGCTGTTTTTTAAACTTTTATTTCTGAGGAGCCTGAAAAGAGTCAGCGACAATGAATATACCGAGTGGGGAACCAGTGAGTACATTATGCCTATTTCCTCGGCTATATCTGCGACTTTGATTATCTCTTCCATTCGCCTGCCTGCTTTTTCCGGGTCTAGGCCAAAAACTTCAAGAAAACTAATATACCTGATCTTGCTCTCTTTTTTGATATTGAAGGAATTTGAAGTATTACAGACATCCGCACATAAAACCACGCCTTCCTTATGCATATAATTATCAGTTAAGCAGGCGGACGAAACAATACTCTCTTTATTGTTATCCCTTGAGCTTCTGATCTGTTCAATAAAACCTCCCAGACCCTTTCCCTCAGAGATAGAGCCTTTCATGTGCGATAGCTCAAGATGACAATGACAATTGACAAAACCGGGAATTATGATACCATTATAAAATTCAGTGGAATGTTTTTCTTTCAGATCTCCGGCTGTATCTTCAATATTGATGATTGTCCCGTCATCCTCAATGGTTATCACTGGTCTTTTTAGCGGAGGGCCGGAGTTGGTAATAATGTGTTGAGCCGTTAAGCGTTTCATACTGCCACTGATCTATAGGTAAATGAGATATTCTCTATTTTAGCATGTTTCTCCAGGCCATAGGGAAGATTATCAAAATTATAGAGCCAGCCTCTTAAGTGAAGAATTGTTTTCTCCGGAACAGGCACGGTCAGAATGTAGGTATGTGGCTGACCATCTTTTATATAGACAATTGTTTTAATATATCGCCTTCTTCCCGTTTCTATGCTGTCAGGATGGCTTAAATAGGCAATAACTCTTGGATTAACCGACTGGTCATCAGGATAAAGAGTAGCAGAAAATGAAAGTGTATAAATGCCGGTTCTAATAAGTGTTATATCAAACAGCGTCGAGTCGTTGCCGGTAGTATTTGGGAATGAATAAAAATCTCTCCCCGGCCAGAGTTTCGAAATACGTCCTTGTTCTATGATAGATTCTTTTTCAACCCGGGATTCCATTTCACTTAATATTACAAGAGCCTGATCATATATCTTATTTAGTCTCCTGGGATTATTAAGAAAATAATACTTCATTGTTTTGTCCATGATTTCTTTAGTATAACCATGTTTTTCAATAATCTGATAATATGATGTAATAGAGTCAAGTGAAGAATACCAGAAATTAATTTTCTGAAGGGTAAAAAGTCCATTCGCAATATGGATATCAACTAAAATAGAAACCAACTCTTTTTCAGGGATCAGATTTCTTTTGTCCGGTTTATTCTTCCTGTCGGAACAAGAACCGGCTAATAATGAAAACAATATCAATATGAGAAAAGCAAACCTGATCATAGTGTTTTTTTATAAAGTATCTTTCTCATTTAGCTAAGTGCATATAAATATATTTATTATCACAGTTAATTTATCACAAAACGTTGATTTTAGTAATTTTTATTTATTTTCGTCATAAACCTCTTCCCAACCTTCCCCCGAGGGAAGGTCCAACGCGACAAACTGGCTCCTTCGCTAAAATTGCCTACCAGGCAATTTCTTAACGCTCCGCCCTCCCTTGGGGGAAACAGGAAAGGGGGTAAAAAAGTTAAATATGATGTATATCAAACATTTTTATTCAGGTATTTCTTTGTGAGAAACCGAACAGGATACCATGCTGCCCAGTATCCGATTAAAAGGACTGTTCCGGGAACAATTATAAAATCTTTAATCTTCATTACTACCGGATATGAGTCCATTATAAGAGATTGACTCTGAAGTTTTATAAGTCCGTATTTATGCTGCAACCAACAAACAACGAAACCCAGAATTATACCTGAAAATGCCCCGATTATTGAGATCAGCCATCCTTCAAATATGAAGATTTTCCGGATAAGGTTGTTATCGGCTCCTAAACTCTTCAGTATCTCAATATCACGTTCTTTCTCGATTATCAGCATTGTAAGAGAGCCTATTATATTGAATGAAGCAATAATAAGTATAAGTGTCAGGATGAAGAAGATAGCAAGCCTTTCGGATCGCATTACTTTATAAAAAATGGCCTGTTGCTCATAGCGGTTCTGAACTATAAAGCCCTTGCCAAATATTTTTACAATGTCCTTTTGTACAGATGGTGGATCGGCATGTTCAGTGAATCTGATCTCAACTGTACTCACCCCTTCATAAGTTTCAGTAAGTTCGCGCGCGAAATCAATGGGGATATAAACATATTTGGAATCGTATTCTTTTTCAACCTCAAAAATCCCGGATGGGAATATAAACTTATGATTTAATGAGTTTTCGGCATTAAAGTTGGTACTTCCTGTCTTTTTTGGGAAGATTATTTCCAATGGAGTAATAAAGTTAACCCTGATACCAAGGTATTGGGCAACTCCGATTCCGGGGATAGCATACGGACGACCTTTTTCGTTTCTCAGTTTGAATTCTCCTTCCCACATAGAGCTGTCAATATTTGAAACCATAGCATAATTGTCATCAATACCTTTAATAGTTGCAATATATTGCCGGGTACCATATTTAAGAAGTGCATTTTCTTCAATAGTAAGAGAATAACAGGAGAGTCCATTGACTTTTGCCAGAAGTTTAAGTCGCGTAGTGTCGGCAAGAAATGTTTTACCCTCTGCAGCTGTAATTTTAATATCGGGATCAAAAGTATTGAAGATAGCACTGACCATTGTTTCAAGTCCGTTAAAGACAGAAAGGATAATTATCAGGGCCATTGTACCAACCGTAACTCCTGCAACTGATACTGCCGAAATAATGTTTATTGCATTCCGCGATTTTTTTGCGAACAGATACCTCTTTGCTATGTATAATGAGAGTTTCACTATTCTTGTTTTCTGGCGGTAACCAGCAACCCGGTTCCGGTTTTATTAGTTAAACAGAGATCAAAAATGTTAAGAATAATTGATACCGGGGAAAAAATCAAATAATAAAAAGGGAGAATAATGAAAAAGAGATAGGAGATATTGATCATTTTAATGGGATATTTCATCGACAATCGCCATGATATATTTCCTGGTTTTCCGTATGTATAACCTGCCTCAATAGCTCTGAAACCGGCCAGAGAAAGTTTTTCGGTTATATCTTTAATACTGTATCCATCTCTTACATGTTCATCAATAAAAGATTCTTCTTTGTCGCTGTGTACATCGGATCCTCCCTTATCTGATGGAGTAGAAATAAGTAAAATGCCATTGTTCTTCAGTGATTTGTAGAAATTCTGAAAAACCACGAAATCTTCTTTAATATGCTCCATTACATCAACTGACAAAATGATGTCAAAACTATTTAGGTCAGCCATAGTTGTAAGATCACATTTTTGGAAAGAAACCCGGTGAGACAGACCTGTTTTTCCGAAAAAACTGTTGCAATCATCTATCTGTTCACTGTTGATATCAATCGCTTTAATCTTCCACTGACTATTCATTCTGCACATTCGCCAGGTGTACTGTCCAAATCCTGAACCGGCATCCAGGATTGATGTCTCACCGGGAAATTGCCTGGCAATCTTTCGTAAAGCCTTTTTAATATGCCAGGTACGGAGAAGAAGGAGGTCAAGAAGAAAGTAGAGGGTTTTTCTCATAAAGAGAGACCCGGTGAAGAATCTGCCAAGTGATCTTTTTATAGGTTCGTACTGCATATATACTAGGATTTCAGCAACTTGTCTATTTTATCAATATAGTCAAGGCTATCATCAATATGAAAGGCAATATCAGGTACGATCCGAAGTTGAGATCTGACTTTTTGTCCCAGGTCAAATCTGATTTTTGAGGTGTGTTCCTCTATTGAATGGAGTATATCCTCCTGGTTTGTGGCCGGAAAAATACTTATATAGACTTTAGCAAAAGAGAGATCGGGGCTTACCCTTACCCTTGTGATTGATACCAGTTTCCCACGAGCGAATTCATTCCCCCTTTTCAGAAATATGTCGGCCAGTTCTTTTTGAATTAAACGCGATACTTTTTTCTGTCTTGTAGATTCCATGGCCAATTTCATTTTAATCGGGCAAAGGTACGATTTTCCGGAGAATATTGTTAGGGCAGAAACCCCCCCCTTTTAATTTATCCCCATTTTTTGCTCCCCCCAGATCCCAACTCCCTTTTCAGTGCTTTTACCTCTCCCCAGCCTTTCCCCCAAGTGGGAGGGGCTAAATAGTTAATAAACTGGGTGTTATCCCCTTCTCTCCTTGGGAGAAGAGAGCAAGGGGAAGAGGCAAAAAAATCAGGAGAAAGGGCACGTTGCTAAATTCAGGGTTTCGAAAAATTAGCTAGCTTTGCGCAGAACTTTATTAAAGGAGAAAATGGACACAGTTGTTAGCGGAATCAGATCGACAGGGAATTTGCATTTAGGGAATTACTTCGGTGCTATAAAAAACTTCCTCAAAATGCAGAAGGAGAATAACTGTTATTTTTTTATTGCTGATTATCATGCTCTTACAACTCATCCTAAACCTGAGGACCTTCACGGAAATATCAAGCAGGTCTTGGCAGAATATCTGGCTTGCGGTATCGACCCGGAAATTGCAACTGTTTTCATTCAGAGTGATGTTCCGGAAGTCTCTGAGCTATATCTTTTACTCAATATGAATGCATATGTGGGCGAACTTGAAAGGACCACATCATTCAAGGAGAAAATAAGAAAACAACCCGATAATATTAATGCTGCATTATTAACCTATCCGGTGTTGATGGCTGCTGATATAATAATTCACAAAGCTAATAAGGTACCCGTCGGGAAAGATCAGGAGCAGCACCTTGAAATGACTAGAAGATTTGCGAGGAGGTTTAATATCATGTATGAGGTTAACTATTTCCCGGAACCTGATGCTTATAACTTTGGACAACAGCTTGTTAAAATACCAGGTCTTGATGGTACCGGTAAAATGGGTAAAAGCGAAGGAAACGGAATTTTCCTTGCTGATACGCCGCAGGATATAAAGAAAAAAGTGATGAGAGCTGTGACGGATACAGGTCCAACAGCACCTGGTCAGGAACCATCAGAGCCGGTTAAAAACCTTTTTACCATAATGAACGTAGTTTCGGATCAGGATACTGTTAAATTTTTCACAGATAAATATACTTCATGTGAAATCCGTTATGGAGATATGAAAAAGCAACTTGCCGAGGATATCATAAAATTTACAGAACCAATACGTTTCAGGATCAATGATATACTCTCAGATAATAAATATCTTTCAAAAGTTGTTGCTGAAGGTGCGGAAAAGGCCAGAGCAAACGCTTCAAAAACTTTGAAGGAAGTGAGAGAAATAATAGGGTACCGGCCATTTTAAAATAAAAAAGAAAGCCAGGGTTTTGACCTGGCTGCCCTGATTGATCAGGGATATGATTGAGATTGCCTGTGTAATAACAATTACACAAATTGCGTGCCAAAAGGATCAGATTCGACTGGAATTGTGTAAGGTTATTGTTAAATCCCTGTCTGTTATATGCATAATCTTTTATTTGTTAATTTTGGATGTAACTATTAAAAATCTGACAGTGGGAAAAAGGATCGCAATTATATCAGTTATAATCCTGCTTACAGGTCTTGCCATATTGGGATATTTTCTACAGCAGGGCAGAAAGAATTTATTTACAGATCCTTACAAGGCAATTTCTCCGGATGCTTGTATAGTTATTGAAACGGTTGATCTTAAAAGTTTCATGAATTCCCTGACAACAGGAAGAGGGATGTTTGGTGAGGCAGGGAAGGTCAGGGAATTTGACAGGTTTAACCAGGAGCTGAAATATCTTGCTGATCAGCTGAATAAGGAGGACTTTAAGAAGTTATTTAATGAAGGTGCTGCAATCATATCATTTCACCCGGATAAGAAAGGGGGAATTATGCCTCTTCTTTCAATGTCGGTACCAGGTGAAATACGGTCACGGCATATTAAAGAGATGTTGAGTTCTTCAGGAATTAAAGAGATGACTGAAACCAGATTAAATGGCAATTCAATTATAAAGATCCCTTATATCACAAACAGCCGGAAAGACACTGTTTATTTATCACTGATTTCAGGGTTAATGGTATGCAGTAATTCGAAAGAGTTGGTTGAAAAAGCTGGTTTTCAGGTAGGCAAGGGGAATGATGTCAGACATGTTCCGGGTTTTTCAAGAGTACTATTGGCAGCCGGGAAAAATGTGGATAAGATCTTTATAGTTTTTCCTAATCTTCCTGATCTTCTTAAACCTCTTTTAACAAAAGGCAGACAAGAGTTTTCAAAAAAGGTTGCTAACCTTGCCGGTACCGCCGGAGGGGATATCTATATTAATGAAGATGGCCTTGTTCTGAGCGGTTATACTGAAAGTCTCGATTCATCTGAGATTCTTTACAGCTATAAATTGCTTACCCCCAGGGAATTTCACACTTATAAAATTCTTCCTTCATCGACAGTACTTTTTGAAACACTGGTTCTTCCTTCTTTAAAGCTTAACAATAAATCCGATAGCTCTGTTTCACAGGAAGCAATTGATCTTGCCGGTAAGATTAAGCCATACACAGGGGAGGAAATTACCCGGGCAATAATTGATATAAAAGGAAGACCTGTAAATGAAAATACTTTGATTATTTATGAATTAACTAACCCCGTTCAGGTTGAACAGCTTTTTCTTAAAGAACCTGGGGCGCAAAATGAAATCCTATATTTTGAGCCTGATGAACAGGTCAAAATCCCTGTTTACAAGACCTCTTTCAAAGGTCTGATAAGAGTTCTGCTGCCAGGATTCGCCCCGAATTTTAATGAAACCTATTTTGCATTTTATGATAATTTCATGATTGCAGGAAATTCTTATGTTACAGTTTCAAGGTTACTGTATAACAATCTCCTCAACAAGACTCTTGCAAATGACCTGGCTTATCGTGATTTCGCAAGTTCATTGCCAAGTCGTGCCAGTTATTTTTTCTTTTGTATTCCGTCGCGCATTACAGATTATCTTGCAGGGTTTCTTAATGAAAATATTATTAATGCTCTAAAATCGAACAAAAATTCACTTAATAAAATTCAGGCTGCTGGATACCAGTTTGCATCGAGTAATGGAATGTTATACAATAGTTTATCAATAAGATTTAAGGAAGAGGCCAGGGAAGAATCAACAACAGAATGGGAGACATTGCTTGACACAGTAGCAAGTATAAAACCTTTCTTCTTTACAAATCATATCACAGGAGCAAAAGAGATTTTCATTCAGGATATAAAGAACAATACATACCTTATAAATGCAGCCGGCCGTGTCCTTTGGAAGGTCCCGCTGAACGAGAGAATTATTGGCAACATTTATATGATTGACTATTTCCGCAATGGCAAGTACCAGTTGCTGTTTTCGGGCAGGAATTATATTCATCTCCTTGATAGAAATGGCAACAATGTTGAGAGATATCCTATCAAACTCAGATCCCCTGCAGCGAATTCCCTGGCAATGTTTGACTACGACAATAACCTGAATTACAGGCTATTTATAGCAGGCGAAGACAAAATGATATATTCGTATGATAAAACAGGTAATGTTATAAAGGGATGGAAACCTTACAGGACAACCGGTTATGTGAAGGCGGAGATAAATTACTTTAAAATTTCGGGGAAAGATTATATTGTAGCTGCTGATGAAAACTCTATCTATTTTCTTGACAGAAGCGGTAATAAAAGGATAAACCTGAAAGAACCCGTTACGAAAGCTGTCGGATCAGCTATGAGATTGAACCCGGGGTCTGATCCTTCAGTAGTCTGTTCATCACCCGACGGGACAATACAAAATATATATTTCGATGGAAGTATTAAAAAATTCAATCTGAAAAAATTTTCAGGCGATCATTCATTCGATATTTTTGACGTGGATGGCGATGGTTTTGGCGAATATATTTTTATTGATAAAGGTATATTGTATCTTTATAACCATAACCGACTGGAGATTTTTAAAAGGGAATTTGGCTCAGATGAACTGGGTGGACCCATTAATTTTATTTTTTCAGCAACTGACAGAAAAATCGGAGTGTTTGATGTTAATAAAAATCTGATATATCTGATAGGTAAGAACGGGGGAACGATGAATGGGTTCCCACTCAGAGGGGCATCAATGTTCTCAATCGGGAAATTGTCTGATAAAAGTGGCTGGCATCTAATTGTTGGTGGTACAGACAGGTTCCTTTATAATTATAAAATAGACACGGATATTAAATGAGAAAGAATATGTTAAAAAGATCATTTCTATTAATTTCAATGATCGTGGTTCTCTCAACCTATAGTTGCATAAAAGAGACCTACAACATGAATATGCTCTCAAAGAAGGCGCATCTTTCACCCACACTAGCAATATCGGGGGTAAAAGGTGATATATCATTCGCTGATGCTGTAAAAAGTAATGACACAGTAGTCATCGATCAGAACAAATTTGTCACTCTTGTTTTCAGGAGAGACTCTGTTGTCAATTTGAAGTTATCAGATTTTTCAAAGGGAACTCTCGTTCAGAAGACTGCAACTATTGATCCAACCACAATCGATCTGAATCTTCATGATGTTCTGAGACATATCACCGGAGTTTCTCAGTTCCTTAACCCGACAATAAAGTTCAATTATACCAATTCATTTCAGGATTCTGTTAAAATAAATTTAAATGCATCGGGACAGAATAAGGATAAAAGTATACCTCTTAATCTTCTCCCGTTCTTCCTGGTCAAACCTAATATTCCGGTTCAGCAGGAAATTACCGCCATTTATTTAATAGATAAGAATAACTCAAATTTAAAGAACCTGGTATCACTTCGTCCTGAAACAATAAATTTTTCCGGCAATGCTATTTTGACCACTTCAGTAAAAAGCAATTCTGGTGGCGATAATCTCTTAGGCCCAAATCGCCTTTTGGGATCACTCGATGTTGAGGTGCCATTGGATATGACTATAAACAACCTGCAGTTTACCGATACTGTCGATAATTTTATGAAAGATAAAGGAAATGGCAATGACAATCCGGCAAGTCCTGAAGACTTTCAGTTTTTACGGATTAAGATATCGGCAAAAAACGGATTTCCTCTCGGAGTTTCAGTGAAAATGAGCCTCTATGATTCAGCGACAAATGATACTTTGAGCACAGTCAATGCAAAAGACATTCTTAAGCCGGCACCTGTTGACAGTAACGGCAAAGCTTCAGGTGTTACTGAATCATCCTCAACTATCGAATTCACGAGAGATTTTTTCAGCGTGGTAAATAAAGCAGATAAGATCATCTTCCAGTTTACCCTAAATACTACAGGAGACGGATCACAGGAAGTAAAGATCTATTCTGATTACAGGATTAATTTCAATGCGGCCCTGGTTGTTAAACCGGATATTAACCTAAAGTAAACATTTATACTCAAGTAATATGATCGGGAAAACAAAATATATTCTGATATTACTATTTGCAATTATCATTGCCGATGTATCAGCTCAGGACAGCCAGATATTGTACTTTATGAACCTGCCCCAGAACCATCTGCTAAATCCTGCCTTAAGGCCATCCAACTCTTTATATATAGGATTGCCGGCGTTATCTGGTATTAACCTGAATATAAACAACAATTTTGTAAATTTCTCGGATGTGTTTATGAAAGATCAGCCTAAAGATTCAATAATTTCGTTTCTTCATCCCGATTATAATGTTGATAAGTTCCTTGCTAAAATTAAGGACAGGAATTTTATAGAACCAGAATCTATAGTTCAGCTTTTCGGACTGGGATTTGCTGTCGGGAAAGACAGTTATATTTTTCTTGACATTAATGAACATATTGATGGGAATATTGTTCTCCCGGGGGACCTTTTTAAACTTGTTTTAAAAGGAAATGAAGGATTTGTCGGAAGTAAAATAGATCTTTCCTCATTAAGAGGAGATATAAAATATTACCGTGAAGTTGGAGTAGGCTTTTCAAGAAATTTTACAGATAAATTAAGGATAGGTATTAAAGGGAAACTGTTATTCGGAATAGCAGACGCCTCAATTGACAACAAATCATTAGGGATAACTGTGAATGATGATTACAGTCATACCTTCGATGCGAACATGGCTGTTAATTTAAGCGGTCCGGTAAATGTTAGTATGGATTCAAAGCATAATATCACTGATATTGTGTTTGATGACAGCAGGTTTAAAACGGCCAGTGGTATATCTGACTTTTTTTCAGGGAAGAAGAATCTGGGTCTTGGTCTGGATATCGGCGCTACGTATGATCTTATTGACAGGATTGTTGTTTCAGCTTCGGTTACTGATCTGGGATTTATCAGATGGAATAAGGATATTACCAATTTAACGGCCAAGAACCAGTTTGAATTCAGTGGTTTAAATATGCTTGACGTTATTAATGGCACAAAGACTATCGGGGAGGTTGGACAGGATATGCTTGATTCATTGAAAAACGCATTTGTTGTTTCCAACTCAAAAAAACCTTTTACAACATGGCTTCCCTTTGGGGTAACTTTAGGAGGGAGTTATAGTGTAACCGAACAATTCTCCGTAGGTCTGTTGTCGTACACCAGGATAATAGGTAAACAGGTACGTGAGGCTCTGACATTGTCGGCTAATTTAAATCTTGGCAATGCATTTTCTACGAGTCTCAGTTATACAGCTGAAAATCATCATTATGACAATATTGGCGCCGGACTGGCCTTCAGAGCCGGAATAGTTCAGTTTTATCTGGCTTCCGACAGAATTCCTATAATGTGGAATAAAATTAAGAATGATAACAGCACAATTGTTATTCCGGCAAACTGGAATACAGTTAATTTAAGATTGGGGATGAACCTGGTTTTTGGGAACAGGGTCAAGAAAAAAAATGATAAACCGATGGTACTGGTTGAATAACTATTTTAAGGAACATGGTTTTGATTCGATATATATTACTCAGTATAATAGGTTATCTGATTATCAGATCTTTCATAAGGTACGGTGAAGGGGAGAAGCATTTAACAGACAGGCCTAAAACGGAGAAAAAGAATAAAAATCCCACTAAAAAGGTTTCTAAGGAAATAGGCGAATATATAGACTTCGAGGATATTAAAAATTAGATTCTAAAAGCTATTTGTTTGTGGTTCTTAGCTTTTTAGCAAGAGAATTTGCAAACACAAAATCATTCAGGAGCACACAATCTGAATGAAGTATGTCATTTTTACTACCTTCCCAGCATTTAACCCCGTCGCTTATAAAAATGATTTTTTCCCCGATCTCCATAACAGAGTTCATATCATGAGTATTCACAATTGTAGTCATAGAATATTCTTCAGTTAGTTCTTTGATGAGTGCGTCGATCAGGATAGCTGTAATCGGATCGAGACCTGAATTGGGTTCATCACAAAAGAGGTACTTTGGATTTAATGCTATAGCTCTTGCGATTGCCACCCTTTTCTTCATACCTCCCGATAATTCTGAAGGGAATAATTTGTTAACATTTATAATGTCGACCCTTTTAAGACAAAAATTTACTCTTTCATTTTTTTCCTCAGGAATATTCTCGGTAAACATATCAAGAGGGAAACGAACATTTTGTTCAACAGTCAATGAATCGAAAAGTGCACTTCCCTGGAATAGCATTCCCATCTCACTACGGATCACTTTTTTGCCTGCAAAATCGAGTTTATTAAACAAGGTATCCTCATACCAGATCTCTCCGCTATCAATTTCATGGAGTCCGACAATTGATTTAAGCAGCACTGTTTTACCCGATCCGCTTCTGCCAATAATTAGGTTAGTTTTGCCTGATTCGAAAGTTACCGAGATATTATCCAGGATGATCTTATCATTGAATGATTTATACAGATTTTTAATTCTTATCATGACAGCAGAATTTGAGTCAGGATTACATTGAAAAGCAATATCAATACACTGCTGTAAACAACTGCTTTTGTGCTGGCCCGACCTACTTCAAGCGATCCGCCATCGACAAAATATCCCTGAAATGCTGAAACACTGGTTATTATGAATGCAAAGAATACAGTTTTTATTAATGAATATGTAATATAATAAGGTATGAATGCATATTGAATTCCATATATAAAGTTTTCTGATGTTATTACTCCGGAAAGAGTACCTGCAATCCAACCTCCGAAGATACCGACAATTATTCCGATCAGTGTAAGTATCGGATTAAAAATAAGGGTCGCAATTATTTTAGGGAGTATAAGGTAAGAAGCTGAATTAACTCCCATGATCTCAAGAGCATCAATTTGTTCTGTAACCCTCATTGTCCCAATTTCAGAAGCGATATTAGAACCAATTTTTCCGGCAAGGATAAGGGCAGCAACTGTTGAAGAAAACTCAAGAATGATTGAATCGCGGCAGCCAAGACCGATAAGATATTTGGGATAAATGGGATTTTCAGTGTTATAGGCTGTTTGCAGTGTAATAACGGCTCCCATGAAAAAGGAGATTATAACAATAATGCCAATGGAATTCAATCCCAGATATACAAACTCCCTCATGGTTTGCTTGTAATAAATTTTAGGCTTCTCAGGTTTGGAGAATACTTTCTTAAGAAGAAGGAAGTAATTTCCGATATACGTTAGGAATTTAATCATATTAATATCATAAAGCATGTCAAAATTACAAATATTTGTCGTAATTCCTTTACCATAGTTTTTGAAACCCGTATGCATAATTAATTATATATTTGCATAAATTATTGAAAAAATATTTTTTATGGATAACAGGTATGTTATAATAATGGCAGGAGGTATAGGTAGCCGTTTCTGGCCTCTGAGCCGTGATGAAAAGCCAAAACAATTTCTTGATATTATCGGGACAGGAGAAACCCTGATCCAGCAGACATACAGGCGTTTTAAAGATGCTTGTCCCGAGGGAAATATTTTTGTGGTTACAAATTCCGATCATAAAGAGATCGTAATTGAACAATTAGGGATAGACCCGTCGCGCGTGCTTGGAGAGCCGTTTCGTCGCAATACAGCACCCTGTTTGGCCTATGGAACATTCAGGATTTTAAAGGAAAATCCTGAGGCGATAATTGCAGTTACCCCCGCAGATCATCTTATTGTTAAAGAAGATAAATTTAATGAGGTATTACAGAGCTGCTTTGATTTTGCAGAAGGGAATGATGCGTTGATTACTCTCGGAATAAAACCCGACAGACCCGAAACAGGATATGGGTATATACAGGCTGATCAGAAAAAGCCTGTTAAAGGGTTTGAAAACCTCTTAAAGGTTAAGACTTTTACCGAGAAGCCGGATATTGACCTTGCAAAAGTCTTTATGGAAAGCGGTGATTTTTATTGGAATTCAGGAATCTTCATCTGGAATATTAAAACGATCCTTTCTGCCTTTGAGAAGCATATGCCGGATATGTTCACTGTATTTGATGAAGGAAGAGATCTGTTTGGGACAAAGCAGGAAAAGAGCTTTATCGGAAAGACTTATGCTGAATGCAGAAGCATCTCAATTGATTACGGAATTATGGAGAAGGCTGATAATGTATATGTTATGTGTACTGACATTGGCTGGTCCGATCTTGGAACCTGGAGTTCGCTTTATGAGCATTCGTCAGTTGATAAAAGGAGAAACGTTTTGGTCAGGGGTGATGTATTTTCGTATGACAATGAAGGGGATATTTTTAATATTTCTCCCGGGAAAATAGCTGTTATACAGGGTCTCAAAGACTATATTGTTGTTGATTCAGAAGATGTGCTTATGATTGTTAAAAAAGAGGAAGAGCAGAATATTAAAAAATATCTTGAGGATGTAAAGAAATCAACAAAAGAGAAGTTCTTATAGAATCAACCACCTCCCCCCTTCGAGGTACTCCTCCTTCAAAAGGAGGAGTGTCATGCCCGCAGGGTCATGACGGGGTGGTTAAAACATTATAAGACAAAAAAAAGAGGCTGTTTCTCACAGCCTCTTTTTTTAATCAATATTAATATTCCCAAAGATCATGTTCAAAGTTGAAAAGCTCATTTTTAATACGTTCAGCTTCAAAAAGACTGGCCTTCCCAACCTGATAATCTTTAATCGACCTGTCGTTGTAAACATTTGATTCTCCATAAATCACACTTCCGAATTTGCGTTGCATGAAGAGATCATCATACGAAATTCTCTGAGCATCATTATTAGAGTTGTATACCTCCTGTTTTGCCAGGGCATCTCTCACTTCGTCATATTTAATCCAGAATAAAGGTTTTCTGAGAACTTTTCCAACCTGATTATCAAAGCCCAGATAATAGGGTTCAATAGCGATAATCCTAACATCGAGTTTTGAAAGTTTTTTATCAAAGTACCACTCTTCGTAAAGCAAGAGTTGTTTTATCTCTTCAGGTTTGGCATCTTGCTTAATTACGGTATCCCTGGTTGCTCCGGCAGCATTTATTGTAATTGATTCAGTTTTGGATGTAGCTCCCATTTTTCCTTCGATATCTGCATAAGTTGTACTTACCTCTGTATTAAGCGGGTCATACGCTTTCAGTCTGCCGGCTTTGATCTCGTCAAGTAAGATATTTACAAAGTTTTTTCTCCCGTCCAGAGTTGGGGATGTCGGATAATATAAGGGTTGATTGATCTTTTCCCGCAGATCGATCAGGCGATATATTTTTCTTGACCAGATAACATCAGCTTCCCTCAGGTAGGGGTAATCAATTTTTTTTGCATCCGGAATCGATTTCTGGTAAATATCACCGAAACTCTGGGCATTAACAATACCTGAAACTGAAAGGGCGATAATTCCCAAAAGAATTTTCTTATTCATGATGGTACATTTATTTTTATACTAATCTATCTTTAAAATTACTGGCAGCAGTTCTTTTGTCTTGCCATCAGGTCCAAGCGCTGTTATATCTTTAATAGTTAAATATTTACCTCTAGTGAGCCTGGCTATCAAATCTTTCTGTTTTGAAGTAAGGTTGCTGTTTGGACTCTTTTCTTCAAAGTCACCTCGGCTGTCAGAATAAAGAATAGTAAAACCAGTGATATTATATTGCAGGTCAAAGTCGAAATCAGGCATAATAGCAAATACACCCTGCTGAGCAGCGGCAGAAGCTCTTGGAATAATACCGGTACTTTTCCCGCCAAATACAGCAACAGGAACTGGTATAGATTTTACTCGGAATGGGTAAGGAGCATACTGGATGGGCTTCCCATTGATTTCAGCCGTAACAATAACCTGGACATCTTGTCCTACAGCATTTGGTTTAACAGCCCAGGCACCCTTGAAATTCTCTTTTTTGGAGTTTTTAACTTTTTCAGTTGAGACTGAACCATTTACAACTTTGATTTTTATCTTATCCGGACTTATACCCGGTACAGAAACGTCAATAGGGTTTGGAATACCCATATACATAACGTTCATTGCAGTAGGAGATACAATAACATTCGGTTCTCCAACAACATATGAAGATTCGAAGGGGTAGTTTTTAAATGAACCGTCCGGAGCTTTAAGAGCGATTATCCCACCCCATTTTTTTGGGCCCACAGAAGTAGCACGCACTTTATAGATTCCTTTTCCTGATTCATTACGAGGAAGTTTAGTATCACCCACTGTATATTCGGGGTACTGAGTCGAATCTGTAGCGGAAATAAATACTTGTGCTTCGTAATCGCTTCCCAGAGTTACGTAATTTGAACTGGTAGGGATAACAATTGCATCCAGTTTAGTAAACTTAAATGAAGAGGCATCAATCTGAGAATAGAGGTAGTTAAGAACTTCAGTCTCCCCATTTCTTACGTTGACCTGATATTCTGACAGAATACAAATAACTGCAACAAGTGGTAATGTCTGGAAGTTAAGGTTCTCCCAGCGTTCCTTTGCACCATCTCTATTTATACCATCACTGGTGTTAAGACTTTTTTTCAAAGCCTCTTCTGCGGTAGGATTTTTACCATCAAGTGTATTGATAAGAAATTGGCGGTACTCAGAAAGAAGAGCCTTCAGGTCGTTGGCTTTTCCGTTTTCGTTAGCTCCGATCAGAATTTCAGATGGTACGTTGGTATCATCAATATGCCTTTCAACTTTATCAATAATAACTTCGCTCCCATTAACAGCAGGAGTTTCGGGATCTTTTTCAGTTTTTTTGATTATTTCGATTTTAAGACCCTGAATAAAATTGTAAGCCTCATCTGCCCGCTCTTTAACCTGGTATGCAAGTGTTTTGTACTTCCCGGCTTTTGCGGGGTTTTCAGCAGCAGCTCTGTCGAAATCGCGATATATTACGTCATTTTTAAGAGTATAGTTTTTAATTGTCTGGGTAAGACCATTATCGACTTTCCTAAATGCTTCAACAGCCTCCTTCGATACATTAAGTGCAAGCATGGCGGTAAGCACCAGGTACATCATACCGATCATCTTTTGCCGAGGAGATAGCTTTTCGTGAGCCATTTTGTAAGTAGTTTAGTTAGATAAAAAAAGCCACGTTATTTAACATTCATAGTTGCGAGCATATTTCCATATACATTGTTCAATGCCGACAGGTTGTTGTTGAGTGTTGTTATCTGTTCACGGTACTTTTTAGTATCTCCTGCTGATTCTGTAAGATCTTTCATTAATCCCTGAATTCCTTTGTAGAGGGAATCGGATTCTTTCAAATGATCGTTTGCTCCTTTACGTTGAAGTTCATAAACTGCATTAAGGGCAGAAAGGTTTTTGTTAAGTGATTCCAATTGTTGCTGATATGATTTTCCTCCTACTTCAATCACTGAAAATGAATCAGCCATGTTACGATATGTAGAACTGGTTTCATTGATTAATTTGGCTGTTGACTGGTATGAATCTGATAGTTTCCCAAGTGAATCATTCGCATTGTTAATTGTACTCATATACTTTGAAGAAGCTGCTGTGACATCTCCCATGACATTCATGTTTGCAGTTGTTTCGCTAAGCTTTTTCATTCCTACTCCCAGTTTCTGGAATAAATCAGGAGATATTTCTGCATTCTCAAGCATCTCATCAAATTTTGCCAGGGCAACAGCTCCGGAACCACCACCATAACCACCTCCTCCGCCAGAAATACCGCCATGATATTTTCCTGCTTGTGATGCAACAAGCTCCGGGGTCTCGTCTTCTGGAATTCCGGCAAGTTCAGGATATACCAGAGACCAGTCAACCTCTTCATGTAACGGCTCAAATGCTGAAAAGAAGAAGATTACTGCTTCAGTAAGTAGACCAATAGTAAGCATTGTTCCTGCCAGGGGCCAGTGCTGTATTTTAAACAATGCACCAATGATAACTACGGAAGCACCTAAACCATAAAGTTTAGCGATGAAATTTTTCCACCCGCTGCTTTGTACTAATTCTGCTAGGCTCATATTACCTGATTAATTTAAGATTATTTCTAATTATTTAATTTACACCAATATAAGATCTCACATTGCGGAATCCGACAAATGATTTTGCTGAATCCTGATATTCATAATCTCTTGCACTGGTTTGAAGAAAATATGCTATATCTTTCCATGAGCCGCCACGGATCACTTTCCTTTTCATAACAGGAGGGTCCTGCGGTTTTGCATTGTATTCATAGTTTGGCTGAAGATCGTGCTGGAAAATATAAGCTGAAGGATGGTATGCGCAGCATGTCCATTCAGAAACGTTTCCTGACATATCATACAATCCATATTCGTTTGGTTCGTATGATCCAACTTTTCCTGCATATACGTTGCCGTCGTCAATATAATTACCACGCAATGGTTTAAAGTTAGCAAGGAAACAACCTTTGTAGTTACGGGTATATGGACCACCCCATGGATACATTGAAAGATCGAGACCACCTCTTGCTGCATATTCCCATTCAGTCTCAAGTGGGAGCCTGTACTCGTGTACATCTGCAACTCCGTTCTTTCTAAGTGCGGTATTCATGTAGTTTGTTCTCCAGATACTAAATGCGGTTGCCTGTACCCAGGTAACACCCACAACCGGATAATCATCAAAGGATGGATGCCAGAAATAGAGAGAAGCCTGCGGATCGTTGAATGAATAGGTAAAATCCCTTATCCAGCATAACGTATCCGGATAAACATTAATGATATTGTGTTTGATAAAAGATGAGCGGTCCTTTACATCTGTACTTGTACCGTCAAGATTTGTAACCTTCCCCTCATATTTACCCGTATTATTTGCATAATCATATTTGTACGTTGATTTTGCAGCTTGTTGATAATCAACCCAGAAATAGGAGTAGTTTAGCTTTCTGACATCGACCTGCTTTTTACCGTTGAATCTTTCTTCGGGTGGATAGTACATCTCTTCAATTGTAGACTGAGTAGTCTCTTCTCTCGGGTCTATTTTTTCATCCCAATTAATGACATTAGGTTCGATAACATTACCGTCTTTATCAGTCATAAAATACTGTCTGTCCGGAACACTGGCGTTTCCAAGTTTTGTTCTGAGAATGGAATCACGGACATAATATACAAACTGACGATATTTGTTATTGGTGATTTCGGTCTGGTCCATCCAGAAAGCATCAACTGTAACTGATTTTGATATACTGTTCATTGCCCAAACAGCATCCTGATCGCTCGGTCCCATCATAAAATTCCCGCCAGGAATGAATGCCATTTCAAAAGGTTCCGGTTCAAAGAATTTTTTGCGCCCCGGAACACCAGTCAGCTCACCGTTATTTGAAGAGCCACAACCAGTTAACAGGACCGTCAATATTAGAGCAGATAGGGTTACCTTTTTCATAATACTATAGAATTTTATAATGCAAGTAAGTTAATTTTTTTTAATAATCATAAAAATCTGATACTTTTATATTTCATCGGGCTTCTGCCCAGGTTCAGGTCGAAGCAATAATTAACCATAAATTCCTGTGACCCGCTGGTGCTTTTGCTTATGTCCGAAATTGTGAAATCATAAGCATAACCCAGCCTGATTCCATTAAAAAGTTCAATTCCCACCATTCCGATCAATGCATCTCCGGCTCTATAAGAAACGCCACCCCATACTTTTTTATTGTATCTGACTAAAGAAGTTACTGTAAACTGAACCACCTTCCCATCGCTAAATGCAAAAAAGGAAGGGATTAATTCAAGTGACGGATTTGGCAATTGTAAAGTATAACCGGCCGTCAGATAGTAATGCCTGCTGATATAAGGAGTTCCTTTAGTAAATTTTATTTTAGGTTGATTGATATGTGTAACAGAAAGAGACGCATAATATTTCTCGGCTTGATAAAAGAGACCAAGACCAGCATCAAAAGCAACATAACTCTCTTTGTTTTCAGGAATCAACGGATCGCCGGAAGCCGGTGTATGTTCATCTCCGGTTGGTATTTGCCATGTGGGTGTAAGCGTGGTATTCAGCATACCCAGACTTAATCCAATTCCAAGTTTACCGGTTCCAAGCTCCATAAGATATGAGTAAGATCCGGAAAGGTTTATGTCTTTATCAAAACCTATATTATCGCTTTCAACTAACAATCCTACCCCGCTTTTGATGCTGAAGAGTGAAACCGGAGCACTGATATTAAAAACTGTTGTTACCGGAGCACCTTTAAATCCGATCCATTGTTGCCGGTTCAGAGCAGTGGCACAGATCATCCCGGAAGTGCCCGCAATACCCGGATTATATGTCAGTGTGTTGAACATGTACTGACTCGACAGCGGATCTTGTTGAGATAAAACCGGTTGAAGTGACAGTAATAATAAAAGAAATGCAATATTTAGTTTTTTCATCTATATTATTTGCAGGTTCGATGCACATTGATTGAACGAGTAAAATAAATAAAAATCTAAGTCGAATACAAATTTACCGGTATTTATTTAAGATTTCTAAATATCTATTTTGACGAGTGTACCAAGATTTTAGACGAATAAAAAATTTGTGGACTCAGGACCTTAATCTTTCCACGGCCTGAACCCATCTTTCGGGAACTTCATTCCGGTTGGCCTTTAGATAATCTTCATGTGAACAGGCAACATAAAAGCTTTGGTCTTTTTCAGCCGGAAGTTCAATCCACCACCTGTCAGTCAGATTGCTTTTTACAAATATCAGATCATCATCGAGATCCGTGATCCGGACATGATACTTAATAAATCGCCCCGAATGGCTGATATTTAAGACAGGAGTTTCATATTGCTTTTGCGAAAAGCCTTCAAGGAAAAACCAGAGAATCTGGGCTGCAAGACCCGCTGTCTGGTTGCGGATATCAAATTCGGGATTGACGTCAAATAAACCGAATACTTTCAGTTTATCAGATATTCCGGCATATCTTGAAAGCAGGCAAATTTCTTCTCCATAGAAGCCGTTTGGAGAGGGACCGACTGTCCCTGGTGCATCCGATTGTCTGACAACAGAAATATCAATTATTGCCACGTCGGAATCCCTGAAAAGCGGTTCTGTCAGGTGGATAGCCTGCCTTACATCTCCGATCCTTAGAAGTTCTGACCTTCGTTTTAGAAATCGGTTTATTATCTGCTGATCATTAAGATAGGTCTGGTAACCAATATTGATATAGTGTGAGAAGGTACTTTTGTGATTATTAATGATAGTATTTAAATAATTAAAAGAATCGGGTTCTTTCCTTTCATTGCTGTAATCAATCCTTGGGTCGACAGCTGTTAGTGTGTAACTGGTTTTAAATTGGGAAATGGCGCTATCGATAGCGGGAATAAGTGCACTACTGCCTCCTATTATTACCGGGAACAAGTTCTCCTGAATTAATAATGATAGAACATCTGTAAGCCCGGCAATTGTATCGTTGAATGAAACACCTTGTTTCATGTTACCAAGATCAATTATTTTAGTTCTTCCGGGGATTTTTGCAAGTCTGTATAATTGACCCCTGATCACATCGGGTCCTTGTAATGAACCCGGATTTAATGAGTTTCGTCCCTCCGGCACTCCAAATAATGCAATCTTGTACTTACTGATATCTTTAACTGGTGTGTTATCAGTATGAATATTGATATTATGCGGAAATCCGGCCTGTCCCGCCAGGTGCTCAATATCAGGGCCCTCGATACTTACTGGATTAAAATAATCATTCAGGTCTACCATAGCATATTTTAAGATCTCTTTTTGGTTTTATCACTGTTTTCAATAATCTTAATACAATCTTCTTTAGTAAGTTTTTCTGCATCTGTACCTTTAGGAATTCTGTAGTTTAGTTTATCTTTAACAAGATATGGTCCATATCTTCCATTCAGGAGCGCAATGTCACCAAAGTCTTTAAGGAACTTCTTTTTATCACTCTCATTCTTTTCGAGGATGATCTCAACACCTCTTTTAAATGTCACAGTATAAGGGTCATCCACCCCCTTTTTTAAAGAAAAGAATTTACTTTTAAACCTGATATAAGGACCAAATTTGCCTACACCAACTACCATTTCACCACCATCATATTCACCCAGTGAGCGGGGAAGGCGGAAAAGATTCAGTGCCTCATTGAGAGTTATTGTTTCGAGCAGTTGATTTTTCGAAAGACTAGCAAACCTGGGCTTTTCTTCGTTTTTTGAATCACCTATCTGTGCAACCGGGCCAAACCTTCCCATTCTGACAGTAACAGGTTCGCCTGTTTCAGGATGATTCCCTAGGACCCTTACACCGGTTTTTCTCTCTTTTTTCTCAAGTGTGTTTGTAACCGTTTTATGAAAAGGTGAATAGAATTCTTTGATCATCCCGGTCCATTTAAGATTACCCATGGCTATCTCGTCGAATTGCTCCTCTACTTCTGCAGTGAAATTATAATCAACGATTTCCGAGAAGTTTTCAATAAGAAAATCATTTACAATCATTCCGATATCCTGAGGGAAAAGTTTTGATTTTTCTTTTCCTGTAATCTCTGTTTTAGTCGAATTTGTAAACTTACCAGCCAGAAGTGTAATAATTTTAATCTGACGTTTTTCTCCCGGTCGGTCCTCACGCGAAACATAACCACGATTCTGAATTGTTGAGATGGTCGGAGCATAGGTTGACGGCCGTCCGATACCCAGTTCCTCAAGCTTTTTGACAAGGCTCGCTTCGGTATATCTGGGTGGGGGTGAGGTATATTTTTGTGCTGCAGCAATATTGTCATAAGATAGTGTCATTCCTTTAGTAACAGGTGGGATCGCATATCTGTCTTCGTCATTGTTTTCCTGATCAGTCGATTCTGTATAAACTCTGAGAAACCCATCAAACTTAATAACTTCTCCGTTAGCCTGGAATGTAACCGGAGAGTTATTCATATCAATTGAAATAGATGTCTTCTCCACCTGCGCATCTGCCATCTGAGAAGCGACTGTTCTTTTCCAGATCAGTTCATAAAGTTTTTTCTCATTCTGGTTGCCTGCTGTTGTCGGATTGTCAAGGTATGCGGGACGAATAGCCTCATGTGCTTCCTGGGCGCCCTTTGATTTGGTTTTAAACTGACGGGTCTTTGAATATTTTTCACCAAACTCAGAAATGATCATCTCGCGCGACTTGACAAGTGCCAGTTTCGAAAGATTTGTTGAATCGGTTCTCATATATGTTATCTTCCCTGCTTCATAAAGCTTCTGTGCCACAGCCATTGTCTGAACTACGGAAAACCCTAACTTCCGGTAAGCTTCCTGTTGCAGTGTTGAGGTGGTAAATGGCGGAGCCGGTGAACGTGTTCCCGGTTTAATGCTTATACTGGCTATTTTATATTTTGCATCAACGCATAATTCCAGAAACTTCAGTGCCTCTCTTTCATCCGTGAATCGCTTAGAAGCTTCTGCCCTTAAAGTAGCATTCTCTCCGTTTACTGAATCGATCCGGAAAATTGCTGTAATCCTGAATGCGGATTCTGTTTCAAAAGAGATAATCTCCCTTTCTCTGTCAACAATCAGACGGACAGCTACCGACTGAACCCTGCCGGCAGAAAGTGATGGTTGTACCTTTTTCCAGAGAACAGGGGATATTTCAAAGCCAACAAGTCTGTCAAGTATCCGGCGTGCCTGCTGGGAATTGACCAGGTTCATATCAACCTGTCTTGGATTTTCAATGGCATTTGAGATAGCCTCTTTCGTTATTTCATGAAATACAATTCTCTTTGTTGTCAGCAGATCGAGTTTCAAAACACTAGCCAGATGCCATGCAATTGCCTCTCCTTCGCGGTCCTCGTCAGATGCGATCCAGATATTCTTTGAATCTGCAGCAGCTTTGCGTAACTCACTTACAACTTTTGCCTTTTCCTTCGGAACCTCATAATCGGGGGCAAAATTATTCTCAACATCTATACCCAGGTTCTTTTTCGAAAGGTCTCTGATATGTCCAAAACTCGACACAACACGGAAATCTTTTCCCAGGAACTTCTCTATAGTTTTTGCTTTTGCAGGCGACTCAACAATTACAAGATTTTCTATCATTACAGCAGATATTTATTCTTTTTTTCAGACGACAAAGTAAATCATTTAGGTACCAAACTTCAAAATAAACCGTTAAGATTCTTTATTATTTACTATTTTTGGACCAAACATTCTAAGTAAATGAAAGGCAATACAAACAACAAAAAATACCTGATCTGGTTCTGGGCGCTATTCATTTTTCCATTCGTTTTTGTAATAACATTATTCATACTTATATCTAAAGAAAAGCTTGGTCCCATGCCTTCTTTTGGAGAACTTGAAAATCCGGAATATTATTTAGCGGCACAGGTTTTTTCCGAAGATGGAGTCCTTCTTGGGAAAATAAGCATTGAAAACCGGACATGGACAGAGTATAAAGATATCTCGCACTATCTTACAGATGCACTTGTAGCTACGGAAGATACTCGTTATATTAGACACTCCGGTATTGATATCCGAGGTCTATGCAGGGCAGCAATCCGTACCGTCCTCCTTGGTCAGAGCACTGGTGGCGGAAGTACAATCACACAGCAGTTGGCAAAGCAACTTTATCCGAGAGATACTGTCAGAAATTCTGCTCTTATGAGGAAGATCAAACTTGGTGTTTCAAAGTTCAAAGAATGGCAGACAGCAGTTAAGCTTGAGAGGAGCTATACCAAAGAAGAGATAATAACCATGTATCTCAACAAGTTTGACTTCAGTTATAATGCTATAGGAATAAGGTCAGCAGCAAAAGTATACTTCAATACGGCTCCCGACTCACTTAATCTTCAGCAGGCAGCAGTTCTGGTCGGGATGCTTAAAGCTTCAACAAGGTATAACCCGATAAGGAATTATGATCTTATGCTTCAGCGGCGAAATGTCGTAATCCTCCAAATGGCAAAATATGATTATATAAAACCTTCCCTTGCAGATTCAGTTATGAAATTGCCGATTGAGGTCGATTTCAAAGTTGAGGACCATAATACCGGTCTTGCCACTTATCTCAGGGAGTACATCAGAAAAATAATGGGAAAGCCTGAACCCGACAGAAAAAAATATGAACAACAATCATCATACGATGATGCATTGTGGGAATGGCAGAACAATGGGCTTTACGGCTGGTGCATTAAGAATAAAAAACCGGACGGATCGGATTATAATATATATAAAGACGGGTTAAAAATTTATACAACAATCAATTCCCGGATGCAGAAGTATGCTGAGGAGGCGTTAACTGAACATCTTTCAAAGGAGGTTCAGCCTGACTTTTATAAACGGGCAAGAAGATTTAAAAATCCTCCGTATTCTGACGATCTCAAGAAAGAGGAGGTTGAGGATTTAATAATGAGATCTCTTGAACAGAGTGACAGGTATTATATAATGAAGGCAAGAGGTATTCCGGAAGATTCTATAATGCTGGCCTTCAACACGCCTGTTAAGATGAAAGTTTTTTCATGGAAAGGAGACAGGGATACCATAATGACACCTCTTGATTCTATAAGGTACTATAAGTATTTTATACGTTCGGCATTCATGGTAGAAGATCCCCAACACGGCTATGTCAAAGCTTATGTGGGTGGCCCTGATTTCAGATATTTTAAATATGATGCTGTAACTCAGCAGAAAAAACAGGTTGGAAGTACAATTAAACCTTTTCTTTATACTATTGCAATGCAAAACGGATATTCTCCCTGTTATGAGGTTATGAACATTCCTTGGTCCTTTGATCTACCCGGCGATTCAGTTCCATGGACTCCAAGAAGCTCAGGACCAAAGGAATATCATGGCAAAATGGTCACTCTTGCCTGGGGACTTGCTGAATCAGAAAACTATATATCTGCCTGGTTAATGAAACAGTTCAAACCGACAGCTGTTGCCGACCTTATGCACAAGATGGGGGTAAGAAGTTTTATTGATCCGGTACCATCAATATTTTTAGGTACATCCGATATTAAACTAGAGGAGATGGTCGGAGCTTATGGTACTTTTGCCAACAAAGGAGTCTATACCAGGCCAATGTATGTTACGCGTATCGAAGATAAAAACGGAAATACGATTTCGAAATTTACACCTAAAATAGAAGAGGTTTTAAGCGAAAACCAGGCCTATCTGATGCTTAATCTTCTGCAGGGAGTTGTCAGGTCAGGAACAGGGAACAAGATAAGAAAGGAACCTTATAATCTCATGAATCAGATCGGAGGGAAAACAGGAACAACCCAGAACCATTCAAATGGTTGGTTTATGGGGATCACTCCTAATTTAGTCGGAGGCGTTTGGAGCGGTTGGGAAGATCAGGCAATCCATTTTGAAACATTGGGAGAAGGATCAGGGGCCAATATGGCTCTTCCAATCATGGCAATCTTCCTGAAAAAGGTATATGCTGATCCTCAGTTCGGAATTATGGAGGCTGATGAATTTGAGGTTCCGTCGAATTTCAATATGGATCTTGACTGCAATAGAGTTAAGAAAACCAATTCACGTGGAGATAATTCACGAAGGGTAAGATACTAGTATGGCATACGACGCACGGTTCACGGCACAGGGGTAAAGAGTTTGTGATAATTTTTTCCCTGAGTCGTGCGTCCTGCGTCATGTGTCCTTCTTAGCCGAACAGGGATCTTACCAGATTCTCAATCTTCCCGACATGTATCACTTCTATATTCAAACTTTTCAAGGAAACATTTCTGTGATACTTTGAAATATATATTTTATTGAAGCCCATTTTTGACGCTTCACGGATTCGCTGTTCAATACGCGAAACGGGTCTTATTTCTCCGGACAAGCCTGTTTCCCCGGAAAAGCATATCTCTCTGCCAATCGGAATATCGAGATTGGAAGAGAGGACAGAACTTATGATTGCCAGATCTATTGCAGGGTCGTTAACTTTAATGCCTCCCGCAATATTCAGGAAAACATCTTTTATACCCAATTTAAAGCCGGCTCTTTTCTCAAGAACAGCCAGCAGCATGTTAAGCCTCCTGATATCGAAGCCGGTTGAACTTCTCTGCGGAGTTCCATAAACAGCACTGCTGACAAGTGCCTGTGTTTCAATTAGAAATGGCCTCAGCCCGTCAACTGTGGCTGCAATGGAGACCCCGCTAAGGGCTTCATCGTGCTGATTGATAAACATTTCAGAAGGGTTGTCAACTTCCCTTAGACCCGTTTCAACCATCTCAAAGATGCCTAATTCAGCTGTTGAACCAAATCTGTTTTTAACCGACCTGAGAATCCTGTAAACATAATTACTGTCACCTTCAAAATAGAGAACCACATCTACGATATGTTCAAGCACTTTCGGGCCGGCAAGTGTTCCATCTTTGGTAATATGACCGATCAGGAAAATTGGTATTCCGGTTATCTTTGAATACTTAAGGAGTTGAGCTGCGCATTCCCTGACTTGTGTAACAGAACCTGCAGAAGACTCAAGCATCGCATTATTTATTGTCTGGATTGAGTCAATTATTATTAATCCGGGTTTAATATTCTCAGCGTGGTTCAGTATACTTTCAAGGTCCGTCTCACAAAGAATATAACACTGAGGGTTTGAGTTCTTCATCCTGTGCGCCCGGAGACTTATCTGTTCCTCGCTCTCCTCCCCGGAAACATAGAGGATATTTTTCCCTTTAAGTGCAAGTGCAAGCTGAAGTGCAAGGGTTGATTTTCCAACACCCGGTTCTCCACCGAGCAGTATCAGTGATCCAGCGACAATACCGCCGCCGAGTATCCTGTCGAGTTCTGTTATACCTGTTTTTTGACGATCATGTTCATCAGCTTTTATGCTTTCCAGAAGTTCGGGTTTTCTTTTCTCCTGATTAAATACGAAAGATGCTTCGCGCGAAGAAGCAGGAGCAATTATTTCTTCATGATAGGTATTCCACTCTTTACAAGAAGGGCATCTGCCGATCCATTTAGCCGATTCGACACCGCAATTCTGACAGACGAATACTGTTTTGCTTTTTGTCATAGTCCTGGATGAGAAATTAATATTCAAAGATATTCTTAATGATTCTTTGTGTCTTAGCGTCTTGGCGGCAATGACTTTTTTTCTTGCTACGAAGGCACAAAGGCACTAAGGTACACCAAGAAATTAATAATTAAAAATATAAAAAGGTCAGGAGGATTCTTCTTTCCGGTCTTTTCTGAAGATGATGAAGAACGATATTGCTCCGATAATCGCAACAAAAATCAATTGCGATTCATGAGTTAGTAATGCATATGCAAGTCCATCTTCAACAGGTATCCCGTAAACAATAAGAAGACCGCGTGAAACAATATAATGAAATGCACCAAGGCCGCTCTGAACAGGTGCCGACATTGCCAGTCCTCCTATTACGAGAATGAATATACTGTTTGCGAAAGTCAGATGTGAGGTGCTTTCAAGTGAGAATACCACAACCCATGTCATAAGGGCATAGTTGATCCAGATGAATATTGTATGGAAAATAAATTCCCATTTTCTTTTGAGGTTGGTAATAGTTTTCAATCCGTTAATTATTCCCCTGGCAAGGTTGAACATCTTTGAAAAAAAACGGATCTTACGCAGACTTTTTTTGTACCTGATCATCAGAAACAGCGTGATTACTCCAAGTGAAAAAAGAATCACCCATAGAACCCAGGTGTTTCCAAAGACTGAAAACAATTTCTGCTGGATCGGTACAAGAATACTTTCTTTGAGAAACAGACCTATCTGGTCTCCGCTTGTGAATATCAGGATTATCATTATTAGAAGAAGGGAGAGAAAGTCTATGGTACGCTCAATAACTACTGTTCCGATTAGTTGATCGACCGGAATTTTTTCTTTTTTACCCAAGGCTACACAGCGTGTTATTTCGCCGATTCTTGGCAATGCAAGATTTGCCAGGTAACCGGTCATCAAAGCGTAAAAAGCATTTCTGGTTGAAGGCTTGAAGCCCAGAGGGTTTACAAGTAGTACCCATCTTCGTGCCCGGCTTATAAAAGCAAACAGTCCGAAGAGAACCGATAGCAGGAGCCATGAGTAGTCTGCCTCCTTTAATTCTGCACCAAGTTTTGCAAAGTCAATATTGCGGAATGCAAACCACAACAGAACGATTCCGACAGAAAAGAAAGCCAGAAATTTCAGAGTCTGTAGAAAACCTTTTCTCAACTTCAGATCAGTTTATTGGTTTTTGTATCGGGGAAAATTATTACCGGCTTGAATGATTTTGCTTCCTGAAAATCCAGTAAAGCAAATGACATAATAATGATTATATCGCCGATGATAACCTTTCTGGCAGCAGCACCATTGAGGCAGATCTCTCCCGACCCACGAACACCTTTTATTACATATGTCACAAGCCGCTCGCCATTATTTAGATTTAATACATGGACTTTCTCGTTTTCTATCAGGTTTGCCGCATCCATAAGATCCTCATCAATTGTAATACTTCCAATGTAATACAGGTTTGCCCCGGTAATTGTAACCTTGTGGATTTTTGATTTAAGTACTTCTATAAACATAATCTGATATCTATTTGACCCTTAATTTCCGTGCAAAGGTAATTAACCTTTTCGTTCAGACCAATCCAATTTCAATATTATCTATCAGACGTATTTTCCCTGCTCTCACTGCAATGCATCCAAAATACCGGTTATTTATTTTCATTTCATCTTTTTTGCTTATAGGAATCAGTTCCGTATCATCAACAATATCAAAATATTCGACTTTGAAACCGGGAACATTGTTGATACTATCTCTAACGAATGATTTAACTTCAGGAATATCGTAATTTTTAATCATTTGACTGGCTGCGGAGATAGTTTTATAGATTATTGCTGCTTGTTTCCTGATTTCAGGATCAAGAAGCTTGTTTCTGCTGCTCATTGCCAATCCGTTATTTTCACGGATGATGTGATTCTCAATTATTCTTACCTTGCTGCCTGTCTGTTTTACCAGAGCTTTGATAACGGCAAGTTGCTGAAAGTCCTTCATGCCAAAAATGGCAATATCGGGTTTTACAATTTCGAACAATCTGCTTACAACCTGTGCAACACCATTAAAATGACCCGGCCGGTTAAGAGCTTCCATTACATTATCGAGGTTCCCAAAATGAAATTCCCGCTTATCTTCTTTCGGGTAGATTTCTTTGATGCATGGAGTAAATACAAGATCAGTTTCCCTGAGGACTTTTTGAAGGAGTTCAAGATCACTATCAAGCGTTCTCGGATAATTCTTCAGATCATTTTTATCATTGAATTGTGTCGGATTCACAAAAATACTCACAACTACAACATGACATTGCTTTACGGCATTTTCTGCCAGTGATGTATGTCCTTCATGCAGAGCCCCCATGGTTGGTACAAGACCCACCGGAGAAAGATGCAATCTTCGAATCTCGTTTTGCAGTTCAATTATGGTACTTATTACCTTCATAATTTTATAAAATTTATCCAACTCAATCTGTTCAATTCATAAACTAAGTGAACCTTAGTGAAATCCTTGGTGAGCCCTTGTGGTTAAATTTTTTTCTCACGCAAAGAAGTACTAAAGTGATCACAAAGTAACAAAGAAATAATGTACTTTAATCTGGAAATAAAAAAGTTGCATTGACAGGTCTGGATGACTCTTATCTCTATGAATATCCGCATTTTTATTATGTTATTAATTTTTACTATCTTTGCACCTTAAATCGAAATGGTATATCCAGGCAGGAAATGGAAAGCAGGAAGGTATTATTCATTTCACAAGAGATCACTCCATACTTAGGTGAGACAAAGTTATCGAAAATCGGAAGATTTCTCCCTCAAGGCATTCAGGAAAGGGGCAAAGAGATCCGGACTTTCATGCCAAGGTATGGTTGTATTAATGAAAGAAGGAATCAGCTTCATGAAGTCATCCGGCTTTCGGGGATGAATCTTATTATCGATGATACGGACCATCCTCTCATAATTAAAGTTGCTTCTATACAATCGGCCCGCATGCAGGTCTATTTTATTGATAATGACGATTATTTCCAGAGAAAACATATTATCAGCGACGCTACAGGCAGGGAATTTGAAGATAATGATGAAAGGGCATTATTCTTTGCCAGGGGTGTAATCGAAACGGTTAAGAAATTGCGGTGGGCACCGGATATTGTGCATTGTCATGGATGGATGTCAGCGCTGGTACCGGTTTATCTTCGGAGCATCTACAATGATGATCCACTCTTCCATAATTACAAAATAATCTATTCGATTTACAATAATGATTTTAAAACCCCGTTTAGATCAACATTCGCCGATAAACTGCGTTTCGATGGTATAGATGGCGAAAACCTTAAATTGGTTAAGGAACCAGATTTTGTTAATGTATCTAAACTGGCTATTAAATATTCTGACGGAATCATTCTCGGAAGCGAAGATATTAACGAGGAATTGAAAAAATACCTGAGTACAATTAACAAACCGGTCCTTGAATTTAAAGATGAGACCGAATATATTGATGCCTACAATGATTTTTATGACAAGATATTATAATAGTTCCCAAAATACCCGCAGATTAATTTCTGTCTCTAATAACCCCTTTAAAATATCTCATCTGATTCTCTTTGCAATGATGGTTTTCTTCGTAAGCTCATGTGCGGAGATCGAAACAAAAATCGGAAACAAATTACTTCCTGAGAGTGATTTTGTAAACATAAAATCAATTGATACATTAAGTGCTTTCTCTTATACATTTTATGATGAATCAACCCGGACAGACAACCCTTCAGTTTCTTACCTGGGGCAAATCTATGATCCATACTTTGGCACTTCAACTGCAGAATTTGTATCTCAGATAAGATTGATTGGAAAGTGGCCCGGTCAAACATTTACCATAGATTCTGTGAGGTTAAATCTCCGACTATTGACCGTTACCGGGGGATCGGACGCGGCACATACTTTACGAATCTCAGAGATAGCCGATCAGATATATCCCGATTCAGCATATTATCCGAATAAGCATGTATCTCTTACAGGATATGCGCTTCCCGATATTCAGCTGCCATCTAACCTGAGAACAGATACATTAAATGATGTGGTTCTAAAATTACCGATAGAATTCGGTAATTATCTGACCCGCGACACTGCGCAATTATTCTACAGTAATACCAAACCTGATTTCAGATCTTTTTTTAAAGGGCTTTACTTTCAGATTTTACCAAGCTCTGACGCGCAACTTGTCTCTATAAGTCTTTTACCGTCCTCAACACTTGGCACCTATTATAACTATGTGGTATTATACATGCATGATGATACCGGCACTGCGACTTCATTCTTTTTTATACTGGATGCACAGAACAAAAATGCTGCTTATAACAGATACATACACGATTATAATACTGCCAGTCCGGATAAAAAAATTAAACATATAAATGATGGTTACAAGGACACACTGTCCTACCTTCAGTCCCTCACCGGGGTATATACCAGAGTAATATTACCGGGACTCGAAAAAATAAAAAATGATTCTTCATTTGATAAAATTTCAGTTAATAAAGCCAGACTGATTATTCCGGTATATTTCGATGGTAATCAATTTAAACCATCTACTGTACCGCCTCAGTTGATTCTCAGATATAGAACTAAAAGCGGAACCAAGTATATTGTTCCCGACTGGAATATTGAACCGACCTATCATACTTTTTTTAACGGGAAGATAGATTCTGTAGCCAACGTATATAGTTTCAACATACCTGCTTTTGTCCGGGCATACTTCAAAGATGCCGCTGACACTATAGAACCGGAGTTGGAAATTTTTCAGGGGACAGGAATAAAAAACGTTATCCTGAAGGCAAACAAAAGCAAAACTCCGGTTAAATTTGAATTTAGCTACACCAAGTTCTAGTTTTTGTAAACCAAAACTATTACTTTCGTTGATGTTCTAAAACTTTTTCATTATGTGCGGAATTATTGGTTATATCGGATCAAAACCTGCCCGGGAAATAATTATTAATGGTCTTAAACGACTAGAGTATCGCGGATATGATTCTGCTGGTATTGCTCTTGTAAACGGAGAAGCCAGAATCTTTAAATGTGTAGGCAGAGTTAAAGATCTTGAGGAGATGGTTAACAAATCCAGCTTTAACGGAACAATGGGAATGGGACATACAAGGTGGGCCACACATGGTGAACCTAATGAATTGAATGCCCATCCTCAGGTTTCCTTTAAAGGAAACTTCATCGTTGTTCATAACGGAATAATTGAAAATTATGCCCGTATTAAGAAGCACCTTGAGGGCAGGGGTATAAAATTTGCAAGCCAGACAGACACAGAAGTTCTTGCCAATCTCATTGAACATATGTATCTTGAAGGTGATCTCACAGCTGAACAGGCAATTACACTGGCCCTTAACAGGGTTGAAGGGACGTATGGACTGGTAATAATCTGCACAAAGGAGCTTGATAAGTTGTTTGCTGCCAAGAAGGGAAGCCCCCTTGTTATTGGAGTGGGTGAGGGAGAAAACTTTATCGCTTCAGATGCAACACCTATTGTTGAGTATACCCAAAGGGTTATTTATCTGAATGACGACGATATCGCTATCATTAAAAAAGATGAACTAATGCTTAAAACAATCAGAAATGAAAAGATCCAACCTGAAGTTAAAGAGCTTGATCTTAAGATCGGTGAAATAGACAAAGAGGGTTTTGCCCATTTTATGCTGAAGGAAATTTTTGAACAGCCACGGGCAATTCATGATACTTTCAGGGGCAGGGTATTACCTGATTATTCAGGGGTGATGCTTGGAGGGCTGCATAGCGTTCTTGAAACAATGGCCCAGTCGGAAAGAATTATAATAATCGCTTGCGGTACTTCATGGCATGCGGGATTGGTTGGGGAATACATTTTTGAAGAATACACCAGGATTCCTGTAGAAGTGGAATATGCTTCCGAATTCCGTTATAGAAATCCGATTATAAAGAAAGGAGATATAGTAATCGCAATAAGCCAAAGCGGTGAAACAGCCGATACCCTCGCTGCTGTTAAACTTGCAAGAGAGAAAGGGGCAAAAGTCATAGGGATATGTAATGTTGTCGGTAGCAGTATTCCGCGTGAAACAGATGCAGGTGTTTATACTCACGCTGGTCCGGAGATTGGTGTTGCATCAACTAAAGCTTTTACTACACAGGTTATGGTACTGGCCATGATGGCATTTAGAATCGGGCATAAGAAGGGAATTCTTTCCGATTCCACGTACAAAGAATTAATTACAGAGCTGGCATCAATCCCGGGAAAAATTGAGAGGGCGCTTAAGGTAAACGACCAGGCTCTTGAACTTGCCAAAGTTTTTCAGAATACACATAATGCACTTTATCTTGGAAGAGGTTATCTCTTTCCTGTCGCACTGGAAGGAGCCCTAAAACTAAAGGAGATCTCATATATCCATGCCGAAGGTTATCCTGCTGCAGAAATGAAGCACGGTCCGATTGCCCTTATTGATAAGAATATGCCTGTCGTAGTTGTTGCAACAAAGGATGATACTTATGAAAAGATTATCAGCAATATACAGGAGATTAAGGCGAGAAAAGGAAATGTAATTGCGATCGTCACGGAGGGTGATGAAATAATCAGTAAAATGGCTGACTATGTTCTTGAGGTACCTGAAACACTTCCTGTCTTTTCCGGCATGCTCGCAGTAATTCCGCTTCAGTTGCTTTCGTACCATATTGCTGTATTAAGAGGGTGTAATGTTGATCAGCCCAGAAACCTCGCAAAATCAGTAACTGTAGAATAAAAAAATAACTTTCGGTGTTCTTAGATAATTCAAGTTTTGATTATTAATTAATTATAATTACCCTCTTCCCAGCCTTCCCCCACCTTTGCTTCGCTGAAGCTACGCGAAAACGAAAGGGGGAAGGGGTACAGCAATCATCCCGCCCTGCGGGACAGGAAAGTGGGTAAAAATCCCTGAAAGAAACGTGAACCTGAGAGATGTATATCGGAATCTGGCCACGCTGGAAGTTGAAACCCTAAAGCTGAAAGGTTGCAGTTGTAATGACTGGAGCAAGGTACGGGTCAGAGAGGGTTTTGATCCAACATGTTGCAAGAATGTTATTTTTTCAGGTGATATTACCCTTGGCGTTTTTAATGAACCTTATATAGACGAATCAGGTGTCAGCATCCCAAGTGGTATTCTTAACGCCAGGTTGCATAACTGCTCTATCGGGTCAAATGTTATAATTAATAACATTGGCGATTATATTGCGAATTATAAGATTGAAGATAAGGTTGTTATAAAGAATTGTGGGAAAATACGTACAGAAGGCATCTCCACTTTTGGAAACGGGACCTCGGTTAATGTTCTGAATGAAACCGGCGGAAGGGCAGTTAAAATGTGGGATAGGCTTTCAGCGCATGAGGCATATATTATTGCCCTGTACCGGCATCGGAGCAATGCCGTCAGAATAATTGAAAAGATGGTTGATGATTATTCTTTGTCACTCTCATCCGAAACAGGAACCATCGGAGAAAACTCCAGAATTTTCAATTGCATTAACATTCGCAATGTAAGATTAGGACCTTTCAGCCATATTGAGGGAACCATGACGCTTAATGAGGGATCAGTAAACAGTTCCGTGGCAGATCCTGTTTTTATCGGACCTGGTGTGATTATGGAACATTTTATAGTCTGTTCTGGATCAACAGTTACAGAATCAACATTGATTGATAAGTGTTTCATCGGGCAGGGCTGCATACTTGCAAAACATTATTCGGCAGAAAACTCCCTTTTTTTTGCTAACTGTGGTGGATATCATGGAGAAGCATGTTCAATATTTGCCGGACCCTATACCGTTACTCACCACAAATCAACACTGCTTATCGCCGGAATTTTTTCATTTATGAATGCGGGCAGCGGTTCAAACCAGAGTAATCATATGTACAAACTGGGACCCATTCACCAGGGAATCATGGAGCGGGGTTCCAAAACAACAAGTGACTCGTATCTTTTATGGCCGGCACGCATTGGTCCTTATACACTGATAATGGGCCGTCATTATAAGAATATGGATACTTCCTCTCTCCCTTTCTCATATCTCATTGAAAGTAATGATGAGAGCATACTTGTTCCCGGAATTAACCTGAGAAGCGTCGGTACGATAAGAGATGCCCAGAAGTGGCCGGCACGTGACAGGAGGAAAGATCTTTTTAAGATAGACCAGGTAAACTTTAATCTCCTCAGCCCTTATACAATCCGTAAAATGTTTGAAGGAAGGGAAATTTTGCAAAAGCTTAAAAAAGAGTCCCCACCCGGAACATCTTCATTTACTTACAACAACATGAAGATAACAGGAAAATCACTGGAGCGAGGAATAGAACTTTATCAAACCGGCATCAATAAGTTCCTTGGGAACTCCTTAGTAAAGCGTCTTGAACATTCTGAATTCAAAACCAATGAAGAGCTTCAGCATAGACTTACTCCCACCCAGCCACGCGGAAGAGGAGAATGGATTGATCTGGCAGGATTGTTAGCGCCAAAGAAAGTAGTTGACAAGCTTTTAAATGATGTTGAATCGGGAAAGGTCGCTTCTGTTGAGGACCTTGCAAAATCGTTCGCTGAAATACACAATTCATATTACGACTGGGAATGGACCTGGGTTTGTGAAAGGATTGAGGAAGAGGTAGGGATCACTGTTAATAAATTAACAGCAGATGATGTTATCAGGATTGTTGAAAGTTGGAAAAAAAGTGTTGTCGATCTGGATAACCTTCTATATGAGGATGCAAGGAAAGAATTCACTCTATCAGCGATGACCGGCTTTGGTATTGACGGTGGAGATGAAGTTAAAAAGCTTGATTTTGAGCAGGTAAGAGGAGAATTTGAATCAAATAGTGTAGTAGCAGCAATCCAGGAGCACATCAGGAATAAAACATCTCTTGGAGATGAGTTGATAAAGCGAATGAAAAGAATCCTTTAGTTTTAGTTGTTATCTACCGGAATACATAAGGTCGTAATACTTACCATAATCTCCTGATAACACCCTTTCAAGCCATGTGGTATTTGAGAGATACCATTCAACTGTTTTTTCCAGACCACCAGCAAATTCAAGCATCGGAGACCATCCAAGTTCTTCCTGTAATTTTGAGGAATCTATTGCATACCTCAGATCATGCCCGGGCCTGTCTTTCACATAAGTAATAAGCTTTTCGGAAGTTCCTGCTGAACGGTTAAGTTTTTTATCCATGATCCTGCATAAAAGCAATATGAGATCAAGGTTTTTCCATTCGTTATTGCCCCCGATATTATAGGTTTCTCCCACCCTCCCGCGATGAAAGATAAGGTCTATAGCACAAGCATGGTCTTCAACATACAACCAGTCGCGGATGTTTTCGCCTTTCCCGTAGACCGGGATTGGTTTGTTGTTTTTAATATTATTTATCGCAAGCGGTATGAGCTTTTCGGGAAACTGATTTGGCCCGTAGTTATTTGAACAATTGGAGATCACTGCAGGCACACCAAATGTGTGGTTATATGATCTCACCATATGGTCGGAGCTTGCCTTGGATGCTGAATAAGGACTCTTCGGGTCGTATGCAGTTTCTTCGGTGAAAAAGCCTTCTTTCCCAAGAGATCCATAAACCTCATCAGTTGAAATATGATAGAACAATTTTCCTTCGAATGTGTTTTTCCAGCTGTTAAGAGCTGCATTAAGCAGATTTACTGTTCCGACGATATTAGTAAAAACAAATTCATCCGGGCCGGTTATTGAGCGGTCGACATGTGATTCAGCGGCAAGATGAATTACCCCGTCAAAGTTGTACTTTTTGAAAAGATCCAGAACAGATTGCTTTTCAACGATATCAACTCTTTCAAACCGATAGTTCTTTTCTTTTTCGATATCAGAAAGGTTTTCCAGGTTACCGGCATAGGTAAGCTTATCAGCATTAACAGTAAGATAATCAGGATATTTGTTAACAAATCTTCTTACTACATGAGAACCAATAAATCCCGCGCCACCGGTTATGAGAATTGTTCGTTTCATGATCATAATTTATTATTCCTGGTGTTTTTTTCCCAATCCCAGGCTGTTTTCATTGCTTCATCGAGGGAACTTAAGGTTTTCCATCCCAATTCTTTGTTCGCAAAGGAAGGATCGGCCCATATCTTTTCAATATCTCCGGCTCTTCTTCCAACAATCTTATACTTCAATTTAATTCCCGAAATACGTTCGAATGATTTTATCGCTTCGAGAACTGAAACCCCTTTACCGGTACCAAGGTTAAAGACCTCATAATTTGTTTTGTTTCTTCCTTCAAGAAGCCTTTTTATAGCTACGACATGAGCTTTTGCAAGATCAACAACATGCAGGTAATCCCTTATGCATGATCCGTCGGGAGTGTTATAATCATCTCCAAAAACTTTGAGTTCATCTCTTAAGCCGTATCCGGTCTGTGTAATATATGGTACAAGGTTTTCGGGAACACCTCTTGGCAGTTCTCCAATGAGCGCTGATGGATGCGCCCCGATCGGATTAAAGTACCTTAACGAAATGGCTTTTGTGTTTTTATCAGAAGCGGTTGTATCCCTGATAATTGCTTCCCCAATTTGTTTGGTATTTCCGTATGGAGATGTGGCGGGTTGCAGAGGAGCATCTTCAGTCACTGGTAATTTTGCCGGTTGTCCGTAAACAGTGCAGGAGGATGAAAATACAAGATCGGGGATATTATAATCTTTCATTGCATCCAGGAGATTAACCAACGATAAAAGATTATTCCGGTAATACTCCAGAGGTTTATTAACTGACTCGCCCACAGCCTTATAGGCAGCAAAGTGAATGACAGCTGAGATATCTTTATGTAACAGAATGAATTTGTTAAGTTTTTCCTTGTCGCAAAGATCGAGTACTTCCAGAAAAGGCTTAACTCCAGTTATCTTATATATTCTGTCGACTACATCTGCTTCAGAGTTATACAGGTTGTCGATAATTATTACATCGAATCCCTTTTCAATTAGTTCAACGGATGTATGAGAACCTATATATCCGGTTCCCCCGGTTACCAGGATTTTTTTTTTCATTTATAGGCTCCAGTAAGTATGTTTTTTAATTTTTCCGCGAAGAATCCCTTTTACATCAACAACGATACCATCCTTGTTAAGTAAAGGAGTAAAAAATGATTCATCCAATTTTAAATATTCTTTATGACTTACAGCCAGGATCACAGCATCGTATTTTCCTAATGGTTGGTCTATCAGATCAATCTGGTATTCTTCTTTAACCTCATGTTTTCCGGCTCCCGGATCGATAACATCGACGGATATTCCAAAATCATCAAGCTCACTGATAATATCCATGACCTTTGAATTGCGAATGTCGGTAACATCTTCTTTAAAGGTAATGCCCATTATCAGTACACGGGCGCCCTTAAGATTTTTATCGGCTGCTATTATTTTTTTAACAGTTTGTTTTCCTATATATCTACCCATACTGTCATTGATGAACCTGCCTGAATCAATCATCTGAGGGTGATAACCCAGGGCTTTTGCCTTAAATGAGAGATAATAAGGATCGACTCCAATACAATGTCCACCGACCAGACCCGGAAAGAATTTAAGGAAGTTCCATTTAGTTCCGGCAGCTTCGAGTACTTCAAATGTATTGACTCCCAGTCTGTTAAAAATTATTGACAGTTCGTTCATAAATGCGATATTAATATCGCGCTGGGTGTTTTCAATGATTTTTGCCGACTCTGCAACCTTTATTGAGCTTGTTCTGTGAACACCTGCTTTGATGATAAGTTCATAAATCTTTGCTATATTTTCAGCCGATTCAGCATCGCAACCACTTGTCACTTTTACGATTTTAGTAAGAGTATGATTGCTGTCGCCCGGATTTATTCTTTCGGGTGAAAAACCAACTTTAAAGTCAGCACCACATTTTAATTCAGAATACTTTTCAAGTACAGGAACACAATCGTCTTCGGTACATCCCGGGTAAACAGTTGATTCATACACTACATAATCACCCTTTTTTAGGACTCTGCCAACTGTCTCAGATGCTTTAAGAACAGGTGTCAGATCAGGAAGATTATTCTTTGTTGTAGGAGTAGGCACGGCTATAATATGAAATGAAGCAGCTTTTAACTCTGAAGGATCGTTTGTAAGAACAATATCAGTATTCTTAAATGCATCGGAAGTAAGTTCCTTACTGGGATCGATTCCCTTTTTCATCAGGTCAACTCTTTCAGGTTTGATATCAAAGCCTACGACTCTGATCTGTTTTGCAAATTCAAGGGCAATTGGCAGGCCTACATAACCCAGACCAATGACAGAAAGTTTTGTTTCCTTATTAATAAGTTTCTTGTACATTACTATATTGTTTTTAAAATTGGATGATAGTCTCCTTTAAGTCCGACAGGTTGTGAATTTCTGATTGTATAAGCAGTCTCGACTGACTGGCGAGCCTCTTGAAGGCCGAACCCACGTCCTGCAAGTATCTCCTTGTATGTCAGAGTATGAAGGTCAGCAAACCCTTCACTAAATTCTATTTCCTCACCATCGACAGTGATAGATCTGAATGTCCTCTTGCCGGTTGCCTTAACTATACCAGGAATATCATTATAATCCAGACTAAGGAACCATCTTACCCGTGCATTTTCAAGCTCGAGATATCCGGCAGCTTTATGTGGTTCTGACAGGTGAACAATATTTTTCTTTGATTTTCCGAATATCCAGCCAAGCATATCGAAGAAATGGATACCGATGTTTGTAGCAACACCGCCTGATTTCTGAATATCTCCTTTCCATGAAATTGAATACCAGTTTCCACGGCTGGTTATATATGATAAATCAACATCATGCATCTTCCCTTTTGGTCCATTATTGACCTTCTCTTTCAGCTCCAGTAATTTGGGATGAAGACGAAGCTGAAGGACAGTATAGATATTCCGACCGGTCTCTGTTTCTATCTCCTGTAAAGCGTCAATGTTCCAGGGATTAAGGACAATCGGTTTTTCGCAAATTGCTTCTGCCTGATGTCTTAGTGCAAATCTGATATGGGAGTCATGAAGGTAATTCGGGGAGCAGATACTTACATAGTCGATTTTAGTCCCGGTCCTTTTTAGTTTATCAAAATGTCTGTCGAACCTTTCAAACTCTACAAAAAAATCGCTTTCAGGGAAATAACCATCTATCCGCCCGACACTGTCAAACTTGTCAAGACTTGCTAAAAGGTTATTCCCGGTTTCTTTAATTGCATGTAGATGCCTTACAGCAATATACCCGGCTACACCAATTATTCCGAAATTTTTTGGAGTCTCAATCATACTAATTCACTAAAAAGGCGCATAAAAATACTAAATTATTTTAGAAACCTTGCCATTCTCCATCTTGTATCTCTCTCCACTTTCAGGGCAGGTAGCAAATCCGGCATTGTCAAAAATAAGTTTATACCCGTATTCACTCATCCATCCGGTTTGTCTGGCAGGATTACCAACAACAAGCGAATAAGGTTTAACATCTCTTGTAACAACTGCCCCTGCACCAATAAATGAATAGGTTCCGATTTTGTTTCCACAGATAATAGTAGAGTTGGCTCCTATTGAGGCACCTTTTTCCACGATAGTGGTGAAGTAGCTGTCTTTTCGGATTATTGCGCTGCGAGGGTTAATGACATTGGTAAATACCATTGATGGTCCCAGGAATACGTCATCTTCACAAATGACTCCGGTATAAAGCGAGACATTATTCTGAACTTTGACATTTCTCCCTAATTTAACACCGGGCGAGATGACAACATTCTGGCCGATATTACAGTTTTCACCAATTTCCGAACCTGTCATAACATGACTGAAGTGCCATATTTTTGTTCCTTTTCCTATTTTGCAGCCATCATCTATGACAGCTGTTTCATGGGCAAAATATCCCTTCTCCATTATAATTATTTATCGAAGAATTCTAATACATTAAGTATAATATAATCAAGCTGTTCTTGTTCCATTTCAGGATGCATTGGTAAAGATAAAACCTCTTTACACAATGCCGTTGTAACCGGGAAGTCATTCTCTTTATATCCGAGGTAACCATAAGCTACCTGCATATGAATAGGGCCAGGGTAATAAACCATCGAAGGGATTTTCTTAGACTCAAGGAATTTTTTTAACTCATCTCTTTTCCCGTTTTTAACCTTGATAGTATATTGATGAAATATATGGGAAGAATAACTTACCCTTTCAGGTACAGTTATTAAATTACATCCTGCAAATGCTTCATCGTACAGGTCAGCAACCGCTTTTCGTGCATCATTGAATTTCAAAAGATGCCTAAGTTTTACTCTTAGAATTGCTGCCTGAATTGTATCTAACCTTGAATTAACCCCAATATCATCATAATGATACCTGACTTTCATCCCATGGCTGGCGATGCTCCTTAATTTTTTGGCAAAAGTATCATCATTTGTATAGAGAGCACCTCCGTCACCGTAGCATCCGAGGTTCTTGGACGGGAAAAACGATGTTGTCCCAATATGCCCGATTGTCCCTGCTTTTTTTGTGGTTCCATTTTTGAAGAGATAATCTGTGCCAGTTGCCTGTGCTGCATCTTCTATAATAAAAAGATTAAACTTTTTTGCAAGCTTCATCAGGCTTTCCATATCGGCACATTGGCCAAACAAATGGACCGGAACAATGGCTTTTGTCCTTGGTGTGATAGCTTTTCGTACAGCTTCAACAGAGATGTTAAAACTTCCTGGCTCAGGATCGACAATAACCACTTTGAGGCCTGACAGAGCAACAACTTCGACAGTAGAAATAAAAGTGAAATTTGTTGTAATGACCTCATCTCCGGGTTTTAGCCCGAGAACCATCATAGCAAGATGAAGAGCGTCAGTTCCGTTTGCGCATGAAACAACATGTTTTACACCCATATATTCCCGAAGCTCTTCCTCAAATAATTTCACATCCGGACCTTTAATAAAAGCTGATGATAAAATGACAGATTTTATTGCATTATCTATTTCAGCCCCAATCTTCTCATACTGAGACCTCAGGTCGACCATTTGTATCTCTCTCATTTCATGCGAAAATTTGGAAATACGAAGATAATATTTTTTAAAGAATTTTTCCTCCCTTCTTTTTTAAAAGCCCGCAACCCCTCAAGCTGGCATAATTTCAGCGATAGATACCCCCTTTGTATTTCCTCCGAAATGTGGGAAATACTCACTGTTTTAGTAAACTTTGCCTAAATGTCAGAGTATTATCTCCCCCTTGGAGGAGATGTCACGTTTAAGCGGGGAAGAGGGGTTTTACAACCGATCCTGAATATTTATTGCAATTAGCTTTTTTTTATTAAATTTGTATTGATTTAAAGAGAAATCGAAAAGTGGATATAACAGCTTTCATACGGGAATTATTATTCGGACACGATTGTGTTATTGTCCCGGGATTTGGCGGCTTCATAGGAAACTATACTCCTGCTCAAATTGACAGAAGCACCGGTACATTTTATCCTCCTGTAAAGCAGATATCTTTCAACAGGAACTTAAATCATAATGATGGCCTTCTGGTCGGGAAGATTTCCAGCTCTGCTAATATCAATTATGGTGATGCAAGAAATTTGGTCGAAGGATTTGTTTCTGAACTTAGAAGAAAGCTTGAAAAGGGAGAAAAGGTTGTTTTTGATAATATCGGCAGCTTTGTAAATAACCACGAGGGTAATGTTCAGTTTGAGCCTGACAGGAATGTGAACTATCATCTTGATTCTTACGGACTTGAATCTTTTCAATGTTTACCACTTGAAGGATATGATGTAAGAAAACGGATCATCAGACGTGCAGAAAAGGATCCTGTAAAGCAGGCATCAATAAGAAAGGTACTTTGGAGGGCAGCTGTAATAATTCCTCTTCTTTCCCTTATGGTTCTGGTTCCTTTGAAAACTGATCTCTTCAAAGCAAAGGTAGAAACAACAACTATGAATCCTCTCGTGACAGCTGAATTTGAAAATAATAAGAAGGCTGTGGATGATGGCAGTAAGAGTGAATCCGCAAAGATTGAAGAGAAACCAGAACCGGTATCCAAAGAGATTTCAGCTCCGAAAGCTATCGTACCTGTTGTTGCAGAGACAGATGCTTATTTTGTAATTACAGGTAGTTTCAAATCTGAAGAAAATGCAATTTCACAGGTAAATATGTTGAAAGAAGAAGGTTTTACTCCCGAGATTGTAAATGCGGCTAACGGTTTTTACAGAGTTTGTGCAATGAGGTGTTATAATCTGAATACGGCTGTTACCAAAAAAGACAGTATCGCTAAAAAATTCCCCGGAACATGGGTTTCGAGAAAGAGATAGCTATTTTATTATACTCCCGTTACTCACTTTTTCTGCAGGAGCAACCATAACTAATTTTCCATTTTTATCTTCAGCCATAAGGATCATACCTTTCGATTCAATTCCTTTAATTTTCCGTGCCTCAAGATTAGCAACAATTGATATCTGTTTCCCTATGATAGCTTCCGGTACATAATACTCTGCAATACCTGATACTATGGTACGGATATCAATCCCCGTATCAATCTTTAGTTTAAGCAGTTTAGTGGTTTTGGGGACCTTTTCAGCTTCAAGAATAGTTGCTGTTCGGATATCTATTTTGGTAAAATCATCAAAAGTTATGGGCTCTTTGCCAGGTGTAGTTATTGCACCACCGGCATCATTGGCTTTTTTTGTCGCAAGAAGCTTATTTATCTGAAGTGTGATTTCTGCATCTTCAATCTTCTCAAAGAGCAAATCAGGTTTATTTATTACATGACCAGGAGCGAGCAGATTTGACTTGCCGGCATCGCTCCATTTCAAATCATTGGAATTTATCCAGCCACGTAATTTTCTCATCGAGAATGGCAGAAAAGGTTCGCATACAATTGTGAGATTTGCAGTTATCTGCAAGGCTATATTCATAATTGTTTTTACACGTTCCGGGTCGGTTTTAATGACCTTCCATGGTTCGGCGTCAGCAAGGTATTTATTGCCAAGTCGTGCAAGGTTCATTGCCTCCTTTAGAGCTTCACGGAACCGGAATGTTTCAAGACTGGTTTCTACATATTCCTTGATGCGTACAACCTCACTTAAAACAAAATCATCATTTGAATCAGTTTTACCTCTTTCAGGGACTTTCCCTCCATAATAATTATTGGTAAGTACCAGGGTCCGGTTGACGAAGTTTCCAAGAATAGCTACAAGTTCGTTGTTGTTCCGGGCCTGAAAATCTTTCCATGTAAAATCATTGTCTTTTGTCTCTGGTGCATTTGCACAGAGCGAATATCTCAAAACGTCCTGCTTCCCCGGAAAATCTTCAAGGTATTCATGAAGCCATACAGCCCAGTTTCTTGAAGTTGATATTTTATCGTTTTCCAGATTCAGAAATTCATTGGCAGGAACATTTTCGGGGAGAATAAAACTTCCTTCAGCCTTAAGCATTGCAGGAAAGATAATACAATGGAATACAATATTGTCTTTTCCGATGAAGTGGACCATTTTTGTCTCCTTATCCTTCCAGTATTTTTCCCATCCGGGAGTAAGCTCTTTAGTAGCAGAGATATAACCTATAGGGGCATCGAACCATACATAAAGAACTTTCCCTTTGGCACCCTCAACGGGTACCGGCACACCCCAGTCGAGATCGCGGCTGACTGCTCTGGGCTGTAAACCCTGATCGAGCCACGATTTACACTGACCATAGACGTTTACTTTCCAGTCTTTATGATCTTCGAGGATCCATTTTTTAAGCCAGGGTTCGTACATGTCAAGGGGCAGATACCAATGCAGAGTATCGCGTAGTACTGGTTTACTACCACTGATTGTAGAATGAGGGTTAATAAGTTCATTAGGGCTGAGCGAAGTTCCGCATTTTTCGCACTGATCACCGTAGGCATTCTCATTTCCACAATGTGGACATGTTCCCATTATATACCTGTCGGCCAGGAAACATCCTGCCTCTTCATCATAATACTGTTCAGATGTCTTTTCAGTGAATTCACCTTTATCATAGAGGGTTCTGAAAAACTCCGAAGCAGTTTCGTAATGTACTTTATTTGATGTGCGAGAATATATATCGAAAGCTATTCCAAAATCCTCGAATGCCTTTTTATTCATTGTATGATATCTGTCAACAATCTCCTGTGGTGTTACTCCTTCTCTTCGGGCCTTGAGAGTAATCGGAACACCATGTTCATCAGATCCGCATATAGATATAACATCTGCTCCTTTCATTCTCAGGTACCTTGTATAAATATCAGATGGGATATAAACCCCTGCAAGATGGCCAATATGTATAGGGCCATTAGCATAGGGAAGTGCTGAGGTGACTAGATATCTTTTGAAATTCTTCATGATATTGACAGTGAGGTAATAGCAATTTTTAAAACCGAACAAAGATAATAAATTTAAAGATGTATTTATCCTTAGCATCTTCGCGTCTTTGTGGCAAATTCTTTTTATTGCCGCGAAGGCATAAAGTCGCAAAGTGGCACAAAGAAAACCAAGAAAGACATTCTTATGGAGTTGTAAAAGGAAACAATAACAATTATTTTTACATATAATTATATTTATATGACTTCAAAGAAGATACAACCCGCTTTTCTGAAGCCGGGAGATGAAGTGGCGATAGTTTCTCCATCATTTTATATAGATGAAAAAATATTAATTGAAGCTGCGGCATTTGTTGAGAAGTGGGGTTTGAAGGTTCGTGTCGGGAAAAACGCATTTAAAAAGAATGGACCTTTTGCAGGAAATGACGAAGAAAGGTTATTTGATCTCCAGGAGATGACAAATGATCCTGAAATTAAGGCGGTTATCTGTTCCAAAGGTGGCTATGGCATGTCAAGAATAATAAACAGGATTGATTTCTCTGCTTTGAAGAAATGCCCAAAATGGTACACGGGATTCAGTGATATTACTGTATTACATATGTGGTTAAATGAGGTATGCGGAGTTATGTCGATTCATGGAGAAATGCCTCTTAACTTTAATAATACTGAAAAGACCAGTGATACATTCAGCTCTTTGAAACAGGCATTATTCGGTGATCTTCAGTCATGTGAATGGGTAGGTGATTTTTATAAACCAAGGGATGCGGCCGGGGAACTGACCGGAGGAAACCTTTCACTGATTTATAGTCTTTCAGGAACTCGCGCAGAACCTACAACAAAGGAAAAGATTTTGTTTATTGAAGAAGTGGGAGAGTATTACTATCATATTGACAGGATGATGACCTCTCTGAAGCTGGCAGGTAAGCTTGAAGATATATCTGCATTGTTAGTTGGTGGAATGAATGATATTGGAGAAGCGAAAGTACCGTGGGGAAAGAGCATTGAAGACACTATCTTAGGTATCGCAAGCGAATATGATTATCCTGTCTTTTTTAATTTTCCCGCCGGCCATATAGCCTATAACAGGGCATTCTATATAGGAAAGCAGTCGAAAATTGAAGTCAGCAGAGATAAGGCTACTCTTTCATTTGTCTGATGATCAGAATGCTGATATGAGAAGATCGAGGTCTTTTGATATAATTCCGAACTTTTGGCCGAGTGTTTCATTTGTTAGCATACCATTATATAAATAGGCACCGTTTCGGACACCCTGATCATATTTCAATAACTGAGTTATTCCACCGGCATCAGCCATTCTCTTAAGCATAGGAGTGAAAATGTTGCTGAGAGCAATGGAAGCGGTCCGAGCTACACGCGACGGGAGATTCCATGCTGAAAAATGTACAACGCCATGTTTCTCATAAACAGGATCTTTCAGGGCACGGCATTCGGTTGTTTCAATGCAGCCACCACGGTCAATACTCAGGTCGATAATTACTGCTCCTTTTTTCATATTCCGTACCATATCTTCTGTAATGTAATACCAGGGCCGGAGATCTTCAAGTTCAATAGCTCCGATAAGTACATCGGCCGATTTAAGAGCTTTCTTTAAAACCTGGGGATGAAATACAGAAGTCTGAAGGCGCTGTCCTAAAAGATTCTGAAACCTTCTTAAGCGTGGAAGAGAGTCGTCGAATATTTTAACAGTAGATCCAAGTCCAATTGCTGCTCTTGCGGCATATTCACCGGCAGTATTTGCACCTAAAATGACGACCTCCGTTGGGGTAACACCGGTAATTCCTCCCAGCATCACTCCCTTGCCACCATGCATATTACTCAGATATTCCGATGCTACCAATAAAGATGTTATTCCTGCAATTTCACTCATCGATTCCACAACAGGCATTTCCCCGTTACTATCGCGGATCTTTTCAAATGCGATAGCCGTGACTTTTTTTCTAATGAGTTTTCCAAGGGTTTCTTCATCAAGCTTAAGGACATTAAGGTATGATAAAACTACCTGGTTACCTTTCAGATATTCGGTTTCTTTTTCTGAAAACGGGGCAACTTTAATTACTACGTCGGCACTGTAAACTCTTGCAGGGGAGTCACTAATTAAGGCTCCGTTCTCACTGTAATCCTTGTCAGTGTAATTTGCTCCAAGCCCGGCATCTTTCTGAACAATAACCTCATTGTCACTTTCAACAAGCAAATTAACTGCCTCAGGTGTCAGGGCCACTCTTTTCTCGTCATCTTTTTTATCGCAGGGAATACCTATTGTAATTCTGCGGTTCCTGACAGCAGTCTCGAGGTGTTCCTCTTTTGGCATGAATACTGTATTGTCAAAATTGACTTTTCCGCTCTTACCTTTATCGTTCATTATTAGGAGGGAGTTATTTCTTCAAAGGTAAATAATTTGGAATACAGAGCAAAATCAGATTTAATTAAGAAATTGATAGGCACCGTTGTTCGTTGTCATCAACTGTAACTCTTATCCTTATTGTTTCAGCGGGTAGAATATTTTCGACAAGTTCGGGCCACTCCATAAAACAGTACGAATCGCCAGTAAGGTACTCCTCTATGCCAAAGTCATACACCTCTTCCTGTTTCCTGATTCTATAGAAATCGATATGATATAAAATTTCTCCTCCTGAAGTCCTGTATTCATTTACCAGAGTAAAGGTTGGGCTGCTGATAATGTCCACGGCACCCAGGACTTTACAGATTGCTTTGATAATGGTGGTTTTGCCCGCACCCATAGATCCGTAAAAGGCAAATAATTTTTTTTCTCCGGAATGTTTCAGAAGCTTTTTCGAAGCTGAAGACAAATGCCTTTTATCCTTTATTAAGATTTTCATATTAGCTTAAAGATCATATCCATAACTGTTTTTCATTTTACCCCCTTTCCTGTCCCGCAAGGCGGGATGATTGATTCTATTCCTTCCCACCCTTCGCTTTCGAGTAGCTTCAGCGAAGCAAAGGTGGGGTAAAGCGGGGAAGGGGGTGGTTAATAAGAGAACGATTTGCTTACGTATGCTATTCATTAAACAGGTTCAAGACAGGCAACAGGTATCATTATCTCCTGCATTGAAATCCCTCCATGCTGAAAGGTATCCTTATAATATCCGGCATAGTAGTTATAATTATTCTGATATACAAGAAAGTCCTGGTTGAGAGCAAAGATATATCTTGAACTTAAATTGGATTTAGGCAGCATAGCTTTTTGCGGATTTGTCAACTCAAAAACTTTCTTTGGATCGTAATCAAGGTTTCTGCCCATCTTATACCGGAGATTAGAAGATGTTTTCCTGTCGCCTATAATTTTGATTGGATTCTGAACCCGTATTGTGCCATGATCGGTGCTGAAGATGACCTTTACAGAATGTGATGCAAGTGTTTTAAGCAAATCAAACAACGATGAATGTATAAACCAGGAACGGGTCAGGCTTCTGTAGGCTGGCTCATCGTTAGCAAGGTCGCGGATCACTCCTATCTCGGTTCTTGCATGCGATAGCATATCAACAAAATTGAAAACAAGGATATTGATGTCATTCTCAAGCATCGATCTGACTTTTTCATTTATTTTTTTGCCTTCAAGGCTACTGCTGATTTTATTATACGACCATTTATATTTCAGCCCTTTACGTGTTAACTGGCTCTTAAATAGCTTTTCTTCAAAATTGTTTTTACCTTCTTCCTCATCATCATTTATCCAGAATTCCGGCATAGTTTCTGAAATAACAGATGGCATCAATCCTGCGAATATAGAGTTCCTGCCGAATTGTGTTGCAGTTGGTAAAATGCTGAAATAGAGATCCTCTTCAATAATCCTGTACAAACCCGAAAGCTCTGCGGAAATGGTTTTCCACTGGTCATACCTCATATTATCGATAAGTATGAAAAACAACGGCCTATGTTGGCTTACCAGCGGAAAAATTTTTTTCGAAAATAAAGCAGGTGAGAGCAATGGTTTGTTAGTATTCTCTGGATTTAGCCATTCAAGATAATTACTAATTATAAATTTTGAAAATGAATTATTTGCCTCATTCTGTTGTAATTTAAGGATCTCATTCATACCCGGGTCGGTCGATTTTTCAAGTTCTGATTCCCAGAATACTATCTTCTTATACAACTCAGTCCAATCGGTATAGGTTGAGGCTGATGATATCATACTGCTGATCCTGTTAAATTCCAGCCTGTAATCGGTTGTTGTTTTTTCCGTTACCAGGCGTCGTTGATCGAGAATCTTTTTTATAACTAGCAGTACCTGTTTAGGTTTGACTGGTTTAATCAGATAATCGGCGATTTCTGATCCTATTGCAGCTTCCATTATTTCTTCTTCATCACTTTTGGTAATCATCACAACAGGGATGTCGGTTCTTACCTCCTTTATTAGCTTTAGAGTCTCAATTCCACTTAAACCAGGCATATTTTCATCTAAAAAAATAAGATCATATCGGTTCTGTCTGACTAGATCAATGGTATCATTACCATTTGAGCAGGTATCAATCTCATAACCTTTTTCTTCAAGGAAAAAAATATGAGGTTTAAGTGCCTCTACCTCGTCATCAGTCCACAATATTTTTATTTTTCTCATTTTAGATTTCTTATCTTTTACAGTTCATTTACCGGCTCCTTTCTCCTCTATTAGCCTCACCCTAAATCCCTCTCCCAGGGGAGAGAGACTTAAAAATTATTTTTCTTTTCTTACTCACCTTCTCCACTGGGAGAAGAGGTCGGGGGATGAGATCATACCAACATGAGAAGAGGCGGATTTATCCTTTATTTTAAATATTTTTCCCTGAAAAAAAGTTGATAACGACCAGGATCCTTATCGTTTTTAAGGACTTTAAGATTATCATTGCTTATAATAAATGTCATCATCTTTGAGCCAGTCGGGTTTCTTATTAACTTTTCTGTTTTGAAAGCATTGTAATAATCCATGGCCTGGACATGATTTGAAAACCCTGAAACAGTAATAAGTATATATTTACCACTAACAAGTATTCCTTCTGTTCTGTAATTTTTATTTGTATAATTATCAATGTTATAGCTGATAACATCAAAAGTTGCCTGGTTCAAATTGAATCCCGGGTCTGTAATGATCAATGCAAAAACATGAATTAGAGTTGTATCTGCAATGTATATTTCAGCAGCAATTTTTTTATCTTCTTCAACCTTAAGTTCAGGAATTTTCTGGTTAAGGTATGCAATTATCTCTGCTGCCTTCTTACTTTCAACTGTTTCCGGCCAAGCTTTTATTAGTTTATTCAGTTCTTCCTTGAAAGCTCTTTCGTCGGCAATTCTGGCAACAGAATATGCATGAAGCAACAAAAATTTAGGAGCCAGCTGATCCTGAGGATATTCTTTTAATGCATCATTGCTGATAGATATCGCATCATTGAATCGTTCACTATTATATGCGCTGTATGCGTCATTATAAATTTTTTCAGCCATTTTCAGATCTGCCATCTTTTTCTCGTAATATGCAGGATCTGACAGGATTTTGGCAAACTCGCTGCCTGGGTAGTTTTGAAGTAATCGCTGTCTGTAAGTCTCAGATTTTGCATTATTCACTTCTTTATTGACCTTATACAAATTATATAATGCTTCAGGAACAAGCTCATTTGCAGGGAAACGATTAATAAGTGACTCAAATGTTTCAGTAGCTTTTGACTGGTCAAGAATTCTTTCGGAATATGCTTTACCTGCATTTAGCAATGCAATGGATATCTTATCGTTAGAAAGAATAATTAAGGAGTCATTTAACGGTAGATTCTTAAGATAATATTCGGGTTTTTTATAATTGTGTACTGCTGCTGATGTATCAGAGCTTTTCTGGGAAACCTCATTGGGATTAGCTGAAACCTGCGAAACATTTACTCTTGTTTTGTTTGACCTTCTCCAATTGTCTTCAAACTTTCTGTCACCCCAACGTCTCCGGAATTCAGTCCGGCCAAAAGTCAAAGCAGCCTGATTATAAAAATACCATTTGCCTTCCTGATCAATATTCCCCTGATAACGTCTTTCATTTTCGTAATACTGTCCAAGATTATATCTGTCAGAGTTAGCTGACGTTTTGCCTTCACTTTCGTCTTTAACTATCTTGGCTATTATTGATGAAATCAGCGCATTTCTTTCAGCTTCAGGCATCAGGGCTACGCGTTGGAGGCTATCCTCACGCTGTATTATAATCAATTGTGAGACAAGAGCATTCAGACTTTGTGATTTAGTCTTTAGTGCCAGGTAATCGGGATATTTCTGGTCAAGAAAATAAACAGCACTATCATAGTATTTCCCTGCATTCATATAATCGGGTTTTTTATAATAGTAATTGGCAAGAGCAAGATAAGATCTGCCTTTCTGATTCTGATTCTGCGATTTGGCGATTGCTGATTTTCTGAAGTATACAAGGGCTTCTGCCTCCCTTCCCTCTTTCATCGATATATTACCAAGGGCAAAATAAATCTGGTCCAGGTAATCTTTGTTCTTAGAATCTTTAAGCATTCTGCCAAGCTCTTTGCTTACTTCCTGAGGATTACCGGAGTTAATATCAAAAACTCCGGCAATGTTTATTTTTGCATTAAATTCAACCTCATAAGGGGGGTTCATATTAACTACATCACGATAAAGAGATGTTGCCCTGGCACCGTCTCCTGTCTTCTCAAACAACTGAGCCAGAAGATAAGTCATCCTGTATCTGGCCCTTTTACTTGAAACAAGTTTAATTGATTTCTCCAGTGGATCTATTGCTTCAGGATACTTTTTTTGTTTAATGAAGATATCTGCAAGGGTTGTAAAGTACATTGATTTTAAAGCTTTTGGAGAGTCGGCGGTAATTTCGAGCCCGTTAATTAATCTCAATGACTCATTGTACTTGCCTGTCTCGTTATATATTCTTGCCAGCCAAATGACAGCTTCAGTTTTAATAGCACTATCGTTTGCATCAGTGATACAGTAATTAAATATTGATGCGGCTTCATTAAACTCATGTTTATAAAATCGGGCTTTACCAATAAGCAGATAACTGTCATCAACCCACTCATTATATTCTTTCCTTTCAAGTAGCTCTTTATCTTTACCGGAAATCTGACGTTTTTCGTTAAATTCAGGTTTTGCAGTTATTGACTTCAGGGAAATTAGTTTTGAGGCTTTCTGTATTGCCCTTTCCATGTCCGAGGAACAAAGAGAAACTGTGGAAGGATCACTGTATTCAAACACTTTCAGTAATTCAGCATAGTCATCCTGATAGCCCTTGGATATTTTAACCAAACCCGATTTAAAGCTCTCGTTACCATTAAAATAGATGTTATATTTTGCGGTCATGCTTTGGTAAAACCTGCTAGTGCCGGTGTTTTTTTCGACCGAACAGTATGTCAGTATCAGGGATAATCCCAGTAACAACAGATATTTATATGTTGTTTTGTTTGAAGCCAATAATTGATTTTTAATACTATAACTAACTAATTTTGTGTATAGTATTTCAAAGGTAAATAAAATTGAGCTGATGTGGGTTTTCAGCTTGAAATAACTCGCTTTATTTCCGGTACTTCCTTCATAATTGCCTGTTCAACTCCTGCTTTCAACGTCTGCATACTGTATGGACAGCCATGACACGCCCCTGTAAGCTTAACCTTAACAGTCATGTCATCAGTTACATCTATAAATTCAATATCTCCTCCATCAGACTGAAGATAAGGTCTTACTCTTTCAAGCGCTTTCAAAACGCGGTCTTTAATACTTTTAGTTTCTGTCATATCTTTAAAGATTAATCAATTCTTGTTATTTGTTTCTTTTTTATTTCACACTCCCTTTGCCTTTTTTTTTAAAGTCTGCCTCTCCCTAAATCCCTCTCTCCTGGAAGAGGGACTTTAAAAAGGATTAATATTTTCTTACTCCCCTTCTCCCCTGGGAGAAGGGGTTGAGGGATAAGGTGGATCATTTAGTTATCTCAAGCTTAACAGTTGGGTCCTGTTCTTTGTTCCTTTTCACGACTCTTTTTATCATCTCCCTGGCTAGGTCCATGAATGCATTTCCTGTAATTGAATCTCCCAGAGCCACCGGTTGACCACTATCACTCCCTTCACAAATACTCTGAACCAGAGGAATTTGTCCAAGCAACGGGACATTCATTTTTTCAGCAAGTTTCTTGCAACCCTCTTTTCCGAAAATGTAGTATCTGTTCCCTGGAAGTTCCGCAGGTGTAAACCACGACATGTTTTCTACCAGCCCAAGTACCGGGACATCAATTTTTTTGCTCCGGAACATTGAAATTCCTTTTACTGCATCTGCAAGCGCTACCTCCTGTGGAGTGCTTATAATGATGACTCCGGTAACGGGAACCTCCTGAACTAGCGTCAGATGAATATCACTTGTTCCGGGAGGCAAATCTACAAGAAGATAATCAAGTTGCCCCCATTCGCCCTGGATTATTAGTTGTTTGAGAAAGTTGGAAGCCATTGGTCCTCTCCATATAACTGCATCTGCAGGATCGACAAAAAAACCGGTTGAGAGAACCTTAACTCCGAATTTTGTTAAAGGGACAATATGATCAGCATGTTCATTTCTTTTTACTTCCGGTCTGTAGTTTTCTTCATTAAACATTTTTGGAACAGATGGCCCAAAGATATCAGCATCCAGAAGTCCAACCTTATATCCCAGGCGTGCAAGTGAGATAGCCAGATTTACAGCGATTGTTGTCTTTCCTACACCCCCCTTTCCTGAGGCGACAGCAATTATGTTTGATACTCCGGGTAAAACATCCGGTGTTATTTCCTTTTGCTTACCGACCATGACCCTTGGCTGAACTTTTATTTCGTTTATTATCGAATCGGGTCCGAGGACTTCTTTTATTGTCCTGGCTATTGTGCTCTTGATCGATGAGATAAAAGGGTCGTTTGACTTTTCCGGAGTAAGGGTGAGGGATATCCCGTTATCGCCGGATTCAACTTCTGTTACCATCCCCAGCGTGACTATATCTTTTCCTTTTTCAGGATGTACAATTTTGGAAAGGGCTTTTAATATTTGATCTTTTGAAAACATTTTACAACCTTTTTTATCCTGGATAATTGCCACAGACTGTTAGTAAAGGGAACTCCAATTAACCGCAAAGACCGCAAAGAGCTGAAAAGCATGGTTTTAACTTAGCTTGCTTTTCATTCTTATCCGCCGAAGCTTTAGCGCAGGTGGACTTAGCGTACTTTGCAGTTAATAGGAATTACTAACAATTTTCCGTATTTAATCGTTATTTTTATTTAATTTAAATATAAACAAGGTGCAAGTTTACAGGTTTTTTTTCGAAATGCAAAATGTACAGACTAAAAGTTTGGAGTGAGCTAGAGTTAGGATGCCATACAGGGGAATTGTTTCGGAAGTAAGACCCCTCTGTCAGCTGCGCTGACATCTCCCCCAAGGGGGCGATAATGCTCTGGTATTTACAATAATTACAATAAAACAGTGAGGATTTTTCCCCCCGTGGGGGGAATGAAAGGGGGTTTCTCTTTAAACACTCCGAACTTATTTAAGTTCTGTTCCTGGATCCCAGAACTTTTCTTCGAAATTGATAATCCGGTCATTTTCAATGATAATACCTTCATTTTGGAGAAGTTGTTCCATAGTAGTGGAGTTCCCGAAGTGAAATTTCCCAGTCAGCAGACCGTTACGGTTTACTACCCTGTGGGCGGGAATAAATTCAGAATTGCTGTGGCATACGTTGAGTGCCCATCCAACCATTCGGGCTGACCTGCCCGAGCCAAGAAAGCGGGCGATGGCGCCATATGAAGTTATCCTTCCGTAGGGTATGGACTTTGTCACCTCATATACCTTTGAGAAAAAGTCGTCATTCACTTTTTGCTTTAAATGCGGCATTTTGGATAATTTTTTCGTTATCGAGTCTGAAGGCGAGGTAGTTTATTTTTAGACCCGTATTCAGAAAAATCTTTTCATAATGAGTTCTTATTGAAAGAATATTATCAATTTTTTTCGAATACAGATCATTTGTGGAAAAAATGGTTTCAAGGTTGTTATTATTTACAACTGTTTTTGTAAAATTGTAAAGCTCTGTATTATCTGTTTTCAAATGAATTAATCCCTTGTCTTTCAGAAACAAACGATAGGAATTCAGGTACCATGGCGAAGTAAGTCTCTTGTTCGAGTTTCTTCCTCCGGGATGAGGATCGGGGAAGGTAATCCATATCTCATCAACTTCATCTGTTGAGAAGAACGAATTAATAAATTCAATTCTCGTTCGGAGAAAGGCAACATTGGGCAACTTCTGTTCATTGGCTGTTTTGGCTCCGCGCCACATGCGGGCTCCTTTTATATCAATTCCGATATAATTATTTTCCGGGAACCGGCTTGCCAAGCCGGTAGTATATTCTCCCTTGCCGCATCCAAGTTCAAGAACAATAGGATTTTTATTTTTAAAGAGCTCTTTATTCCATTTGCCCTTTATTAGGTGATCTTTGCCGGAGACATCCCCGATTTCAGGCTGGATAACATTATCGTATGAACCAAACTCAGTCCATCTGGCCAGTTTATTCTTTCCCACTTTCTGAGACTTATTTGCTGATCTTTTCT
>Ga0187886_1000150_pt1 | contig 100796 bp, 91 predicted proteins | sample June2016WEW_20_1_FD_133001 | JGI IMG/M metagenome (GOLD analysis project Ga0187886, IMG submission 133001) | Peatland microbial communities from SPRUCE experiment site at the Marcell Experimental Forest, Minnesota, USA - June2016WEW_20_150 | ecosystem: Environmental > Terrestrial > Soil >... | reverse complement strand
TCTCGCGTCTCTGGCGGGTCGCCGACCGTGCGAGCCCGGAGAGCACAGTGAAGGGAACTCGCCTGGAAACGATGCACGCCACCGTCTGAACGCGCTCGGCGGCGCGATACTGCGTCCTCAGTCGCGCCCGTATCTAGATTCGATACGAACGCTCCCTGCGTCCTTGCCTCGCACCGCCGATCACGCCCAGCCCGCGGGTGATCGTCCCCAGGAGAGTTCCACACACGGGCTCGGAGAGGATCGTGCGGTCAGCGACCCGAGGCGGTGGCGGAGCCGGGCTTCGCCCGGCGGGAGCCGCCGCCGGCCAAGAGGAGCCCGGTCTAGGACGAATCGCCTCTCGCGTCTCTGGCCGGTCGCCGGCCTTGCGAGCCCGTAGAGCACAGCGAAGGGAACTCGCCTGGCGACGATGCGCGCCACCGTCTGCATGCGCGCTTTGTGCTTGCGCCCGAACATTGGTGGGCGTGCTTCACGCGAATGAAGGCGCCTAGGGCTTAGAAGGCCGCTGTACGGCCGATAACCACCCCAACGATGAGAGGCGTCACGCGGCTAACCTTCATCAAAGATCGAGGCCGTCATGGCGTCCAAACGGGAGGGGCGATGCGACTGCGCGGGGCAGCTCTTGTTTTCATCTTCTCTGCTGCTGCGATGCTCCCCTTGCTCGGCAGCGGGCAAGCGCTCGCGCAGGCGCAGCACCGTCCGCCGGCTGCGCACCTGCGCGTCGGCGGCGGTCATCCGATCGAGCACCGCCACCAGCGCCTCGGCAGGTCAAGCAGTTGGGGCACGGTCAGCTCGCAAAACTGGGCCGGCTACGACGCCACCGGCGGCGGATTCACGAGCGTCACGGCCAGCTGGGTCGAACCGTCGATTCAGGCGAGTTACTCCCCTGAGACCTACGCCGTCTTCTGGGTTGGGCTCGACGGCGACGGCAGCCCGACGGTTGAGCAGATCGGCACCGCGGCCTACAGCGAGGGCGGCAGCGTCTACTACTTCGCCTGGTATGAGATGTACCCCGCCGCGGCGATCCTCATCCCCGTCATTAACGTCAGCCCCGGCGATGAGATGACCGGGACGGTGACGAGTGACGGCGCGGGCGGCTTCACCCTCAAGCTCGTCAACGACACCACGAACGAGCCGTTCTCCATAGACAAGACAAGCATTTCCGCCCAGCGCTTTTCGGCCGAAGTAATCGCCGAGGCCCCGTCGTCGTCGGCGAGCGGCCCCACCTTCCAGCTGGCCAACTTCGGTAGCGTCGATTTCACCAACTGCGCCTTCGACGATCAGCCTATAAACGCTTTTGCCTACAACCAGATCGACATGGTCTCGGCGGACAACGTCACCGAGGCGACGACCTCGGCGCTCGGCAGCGACGGCGCCAGCTTCTCGGTAACCACCCCGCCGGTCACCATCGCCTCCGGCTACGACGGCGCCTGGCACAACTCGGCCGTGCAGGTCACGCTGACCGCCACCGACTACGCAGGCGGCAGCGGCGTGAAATCGATCACCTACAGCGTCGACGGCGGTATGCCGACGACCGTCGATGCCGCCGCCACCCAGGTGACGATCGGCGCTCCCGCCGACCACTCCAACGACGGAGTGCACACGCTCTCCTTCTACTCGACGGACAACGATGGTAACCAAGAGACCGCCAAGTCGGTGACCGTCAAGATCGACACCACCCCGGCGGTCACGATCGCCTCCGGCTACGACGGCGCCTGGCAAAACTCGGCCGTACCGGTCACGCTGACCGCCACCGACAACGCGAGCGGCAGCGGCGTGAAATCGATCACCTACAGCATCGACGGCGGCGCGCCGGCGACCGTTGATGCCGCCGCCACCCAGGTGACGATCGGCGCTCCCGCCGACCACTCCAACGACGGAGTGCACACGCTCTCCTTCTACTCGGCGGACAACGGCGGCAACCAAGAGACCGCCAAGTCGGTGACCGTCGAGATCGACACCACCCCACCCGTTGTGAGCGCCTCCGGAGCCGGCAACGGCGCCTGGCTCAATCATGCCGCGGCCATCTCCCTCAGTGCTACCGACAGCGGATCCGGCCTGGTCTCTATCGGCTACACGCTCGACGGTGTGGCCCACACGGCGGCGGGAGCAAGCACCCAGGTCGTGCTGCCGGCACGCCCGAACGCAACCCACACGCTCACCTACCACGCCACCGACCTGACCGGCAACGTGAGCGCCGATTACAGCCTCGGCGTGCACATCGACACGCTTGGCCCGGTCACCGCCGCCAAGCCGGCCAGAGGCCGCAAGGGCAAGGCGATCACGCTCAGGTGCCGGGTGAGGGACAACTTGAGCCCCCGGGCGACGTCGGTCACGCTGACCATCCGCAACAGCCATAAGAAGGTCGTTAAGACCCTCGAGCTCGGGACCGAAAAGATCTCCGCCTGGCATGCGGTCAAGTGGACGCCGAAGGCCAAGGGCATGTACAGCTACACCGTCACCGCGAGAGACCTCGCCGGCAACAAGCAGGCCAAGGCAGGCAGTGCCAAGATCACGGTCGAGTGAGTGATACGACGAGATCCTGATCGAGCACTGGCGACGCTCGCTGAGCCCGGCCGGGTTCGTCTGTCGTCGCTTGGAGCCTATTTCGTTAGCCGCCGCGCTTCCAGGAGCAGGCGAGACGCCCGCGCCGAAGGCGCGGCGACTGGCTCGAAATGCGAACCGCCGAAAGTCGGGGTTGGGCTTCCTCGGCTACCTGCGCTCCACGACGAGTTGCTCCGCAGGGCCTTGGTCAATCCTCGTGAACCTCGACCTGTTCCGGCCAAGGTGAGCCCAGTACTCGAGACGGTGACGATGGTTCTCGAGCGGGCTGGGGAGCCTATACGCGCGCGTGAGAACCACGCGGCTGCGGAGCAACTCGCCGGTAAACCGCTGCTCTGGAAATCGGTGAAGGCAGCGCTCGCGGCAGAGGTGACGGGTGAGCATCCACGCTTCCGAAGGGTGCGCTACGGCGTCTACCAACTCGCGAGAGACGTCAGGCGCTGCACCAGTTGAGCCACCTGGCCTACCAGAAGCCCAAGATGATCGACCGTCGGGCGAGAGCATGCTCGCCCACGCCACCCTTGGTGCCTGAGCGCTCCTCATGGCGTCTATTGACCGGAGTTGGCCAGATTGATAGAAGCGGCGATAGGTTCCGCGATCTCGGGAGGTCGTAGTCGATGTTCGCTCGCACCGCGCTCTTCCACACTCGTATCGTTGCCAGCGTCGTTCTGCTCGGTGGGATGCTAACTCTGGGGCTTGCCTGCGGCACTCCCTCGCATGTCACGGGGCAGGTTGTCGGCCTGCAGTCCGTCACCCAAATCTCCTCCCGCGGCAACCACACCTGCGCGCTCGTGTCCAACCACAAGGTTTCCTGCTGGGGCAGCAACTTCTCCGGCGAGCTCGGGAACGGCAAGAGGAAGGGCAGCTCGACTCCGGTTCCGGCCTCGGGCGTTACAAACGCGATCCAGGTCTCCTCCGGCGAGCTCCAAACCTGTGCGCTGCTCTCTGACGGCACGGTCTCCTGCTGGGGCGACAACTACGAAGGCGAGCTTGGCAACGGCACGACTACCAACAGCTTGACTCCGTTTCCGGCCAGCGGCGTCACAAACGCCAGCCAGGTCTCCTCCGGCGGCGACCACACCTGCGCGCTGCTCTCTGACGGCACGGTCTCCTGCTGGGGCAACAACTACTTCGGCGAACTCGGTAACGGCCAGCTCGTGGACGGCGGCAAGACGATCGGCAGCTCGACTCCGGTTCCGGTCAAAGGGATCACGAACGCCACGAGCGTCAGCGCTGGCGACGCCCATACCTGCGCGCTGCTCTCCAACCACAGGGTCGAGTGTTGGGGCTTCAACGGCTATGGCCAGCTCGGCAACGGCAAGACAACCGACAGCTCGATTCCGGTTCCGGTCAAAGGGATCACAAACGCCACGAGCGTATCCTCCGGCGACTTCCATGCCTGCGCCCTGCTGGCCAACCACCGGGTCTCCTGTTGGGGCGATAACAACCACGGCCAGCTCGGTAACGGCAGGATGAAGAACAGCTCGACTCCGATTTCGGTCTCAGGCGTCACGAACGCCATCCAGGTTTCCTCCGGCGATTGGGACACCTGCACCCTTCTCTCCAACCACCGGGTCAAGTGTTGGGGGGATAACCGCTACGGCCAGCTCGGCAACGGCAAGACAACCGGCAGCTCGCCTCCGGTTCCGGTCTCAAGCGTTACGAACGCCACCCAGGTTTCCGCCGGCGAACGCCACACCTGCGCCCTCCTCTCCAACCGCGGGGTCAAGTGTTGGGGGGACAACGAGTTCGGCGAGCTCGGGATCACAACGACCACGGTTATCACGCCGACTACGACAACGACCACGGTTATCACGCCGACCAAGAACAGGAGGATTGTCTTTGTTAAGAGTGGCGCCCTCTGGACGATCGACGCCGACGGCAGGAACCTCACCCGGCTCACAAAGACGTCGAAGGGGGAGGAGTCCGCTCCGGCGTGGTCTCCAGACGGATCAAAGCTCGCCTACGTCGTCGACGGTAGCGATATCTACGTTGCGAACGCCGATGGGTCTGGCGCGACTGACATCACTGTTGTATCGCTCGCGGGCACGTACGACGCAACTTACGGCAACTACTGCGACTCGGATCCGACTTGGTCGCCCGACGGCAAGCTGATCGCGTTCAGCACCGTCGCGGACGATTGCACCGGCGCGGCGGGACTGCTCTACGAGATGGCTCCGTCAGGCGAGAACCGCAAGGTGATCGAAGCCGACTATGACGGCCTTCTTGGTGGCGACACCGACCCGGCGTGGAGTCCCGACGGTCGGCGAATCGTCTTCACCCGCAGCGATTCCTTGCGTATGGCCTCGGGGCCCTATGTCCACAACCTATTCACCCTCGACGCGCGCACCGGAAAGGTACTCAGGCAATTGACGAAGTCGGGCGACAGCACACAGGCGGCGTGGTCGCCGGATGGGAAGCGGCTGGTGTTCGCTTCGCCACACGGAAAGATCGCCGTGATGAGTTCTACGGCGGGCAACCCGAAGGTGCTCGCACCGGGGTCCGCTCCGGCGTGGTCGCCAAATGGGCAGCTGATCGTCTTTGTCGACGCCAGGGGAATCGAGTTGATACGCCCGAACGGCACCGGGAAGCGCCTGCTGTTGCGCTGCAGTCGATGCAGCGCGCCTGACTGGTAACCGTCGAAGTAGCCGATTTGAGACCTCTCCGGCCCTCCTCTATTTGGTCCATCCGAAATGTCGTATGTGCTGGATGTGAGAGACCAAGTGGAGGTGTGTGATAGCAGCCAGTAATACCGTGGTTTGGAGCTAATCGGTCACTATTCGAACCGGTAATGCTTGTTTCGAGCCAGCCGAGAGCTTCTCACTTTGCGCCGGTGCGTACCTAACTTCCGGTTTCATCGTCCTTGGCGCGGCGGCGCCGCGCAGGCAACGCCACGGCGAACTCTAGAAACGAGTCGGCCCACTGCAAGCTCGCTAAGGCCTCCGGGTCTGTCACCTCGCCGAGCTCCTCTGGGTGAGCCGCCTCTCGTGCAGCGATGCGAACCTCGTGCGCCCAGTCCTTTAGCTCTTCCGTGACGATTCCGCGCTCGCGAAAGCTATCGATCTCCGTGTAGAGATCCCGCCCTTTCCCGCCGAGGGAGCGGACTGCGCGCTGTACGGCAGCCCTGCCTACGACAAGCGCTGCGCGGTAATCGCCGCCGTAGAAGCACGACCACGCTTCGCTGCGGACACTCTCGATCTCTTCCGGGAGACCTTCCATCAACTGAGCGACGCCGCGCGGAAGTTGGCCGACCATCGAGGGAGACCATGTTTCTCCGTATTGCTCGTGGAACTCGATCACAAGGAGACTAGGCCGGTAGCATTCCGATCGCGGACACACGTACAGGGCTCCCGCAATCACCGTCTCCGGCATCGTGTGGTATTCGGTACGCTGGAAAAGCACAGACGGACTAAGTCGCTCCATCTCTACGGCCTTCCTGCACCAGCCGCAGGTTGCGTCCATCCGTTTAGGAGTACCGTCGTCCCACGCGCCGACATACTCTGGGTTTGCCATATCGAGACCGTAGAGCGAATCGACATGCCGAATCGCTCGCATCTGCCCGAAGAAGCGATACGCCGACATGGGGGATGTTGTCGTCCGCGCACCGCGTATACTCGTGGAGGTGTGGGTTGTTGTGGAATCCGCACCGCGTCTAGACAGAGTCTTCTACGGTATTAAGGAGAGCTGATGACCTACCGCACGAAGGCAGAGATAGGGCGCTACCTAGCGGAGCTTCGCACAGAGAGAGGGTTTTCTCAGAGAGAGCTAGCTGAGCGCGTAGGGATCGACAAGTCGGCGATGAGCCGTGTTGAAGCTGGCGCGCGCGGGCTCGCAGTGGACGAGCTGACCGCCGCTGCCGAGTTCTTTGGGAAGACGGTTGACGAGATTCTTCGTAAGGATGAGGTCGCCTTCGCGTTCCGTGCCGAGGCTGACGACGCCACGGTGCAAGAGGCGATCGACATCTTCAACAAGGTCTTCGACGACTTCTTCGCGCTGAAAACGGCGGCGAACTAGACGATGCCTCGGGGGCCAAAGGTTCGCGAAGCAATACGGGTGGCGCGCGCGACTCGCCAGGAGCTCGATCTCGGATTGACAGGGCCCCTGCCGGACATCCTGACCGTTATTGAGGACTTGGCCGGGGTCCCTGTTGCAATCCTTTCCCTCCCCGATGGAATCGCAGGAGCGTTCGGTCGTCGACGGAAAGAGTCGTTCATCTTCCTCAATGGGGCAGAACCGCTTGTTCGTCAGCGCTTCACGCTCGCGCACGAGTTTGGTCACGACCGCCTGGGTCACTCGCCTGTGGTTGACAGGACGGAATCGATCTTCGGCCCAACCAACAACCTAGATGAGATCCAGGCTAAGTATTTCGCTGGCGAGCTGTTACTCCCGAAGCCTGCAGCCGAGAGCTGGCTCGATCGCGAACAGCCTACGCAGATCGACCTCGAGGTGATCGTCCGCCTTGCTTCAGCGTTTGGCGTCAGCGCACAGACGGTGCGGGTGCGCCTTGAGGTCTGCCAGCGAATCTCGAAGACCCAGATCTCAGTTCTCGACGCGGAGATCGCCGCAGGCGCGCACCTTCGCCTCCAAAGGCGACTAGGACTGGGGCCGGAGGAAACCTCCGATAGGCTTGCCCAGGCGCGGACTCACCTCCCCCGTCTGCCCTCGGTGATGCACGAGTACGGGTTTAGGGCGCTCGAGCTAGGTTTCGTCGACGTCGAAAGGCTTGCAGACTCACTCGGCCGGGATGTCGCTTGGGTCGAGAGAAGGATGGCGGATCTCTCCATCGAGTTTCCGGAGGACGAACCGGACTTCTGATGGAGCGCGCGAGCGACTGGAGTCGCGTAGTTCTCGACGCGGGCCCGTTCTTCCGCTTCGGATCAGCTGGCCACCTCTTAGATCTCGTGGCTTACCTGGGCACCAAGGCGGCGATCAGCCGGGAGGTCGAGACAGAGCTCCAAAGAAACGCACGCCGCGACGAATACGCCTTCCTACGTGCTCTCGAGCATCTGCAACCGCCAGTCGAGGTGATTGACCTGAGCTCACGGAGCGCGGAGGAACTCCTTGACCGCACACGCGCGGCACGGAAACCCGGCGACCATCCGGATATGCACAAAGGCGAAATCTCGACCGTCCTTCTCGCTTTCGAGCTCGGCGAGGCTCTCGTAGTCTGCGATGACTCTCTCGGCAAACGTCTCTCGAAGACGAAGATGGTCCCCCGGCTATCGACGGCTCAGCTTGCCGCGGAGATGGTAGTAGCCAATGCGCTCTCGCGCGAAGCCGGTACGCGAGTTTTCGTAGTTTCTGCAGGCGGCGCCGATCCCAAGCACTTCGAGAACACCCTCAAGCAAGCGCGCCGTGGGCAAGTTGGATCGGACTAGCGCTTCGAAACAAGCATAAGCGGTATGGAGCTAATCGGTCACTATTCGAACCGGTAGTGCTTGTTTCTGGCGCGCGACAAGCGGGATAACCAGGTGGATTCAAACCGCCGACCTCCTGGGTGAGATCTCGGCGCAGGCCGTTTCGGCTGGTTGCGGCCAGTCGCCAATCAACTTGATAGCAACCACTTTTACGAGTGCGGGGTTCGGTTGGTTTCGCCCATCGGTTGACATCTCTTTGACATCGAGTAGCCGCCCGTAGCCCTACGCGATCCGCTCGCGCAGCTCGTCGGCATATCGGCGTAGACTCAAGCTGTTCACCCCTCCTGCGCATAAGGACTGTCCGTCTCGTGAAGCCTGGTTGGAGCGCAAGTGTCCGCTTGAAAACAGCGGGCGTTCTCTTGGGAGTGCTCGTCGTAAGCACAGCCTGCAACCAAGGGTCGCCCACCAAGACGAGCAGAAGCGCATCCACAACGGCGCGTGGGGTTCCGAGGCCAGAGCTGGTCCGCGCGGACCGTGCCACGGCCACCATCTCGATTGGAAGAAATGAGTGGGTGAACCACTTGGCAGCGTGGCGCTCACTATCGCCTCGTGCGCGTGACGACTTGATCGGCGCGCTTCATAACGCCGAAAAGCAGTTCAAGGCCGCCGCATCAAGTCGTGGCTTTGAGCAACGGCTTTTATCGCTTCCTCATGCAAGCCACAGAGGCGCCGGGTCGGCCACGGCATCGATTCAACGAGTCCGCGGCGATCCGACCTACACCTTTGGCTATGGAGGCACGACTCCCTTCTCCGCGGCGTCCTCGCAGACTGCCGCCGTAGACACATTGACTAGCTTCTTCATTCCGTGCAGTAGCGAGGAGCTCTTGCAGCTCTGCGGCGGCCTCTTCGGTACCGCCGAGCTGTACGCCACCGGCGATCTTGCTCATGGCCTAACCGCCTCTGTCATCGCCGTCCAGGGCTACGCGGCTGGAGCAGCAGGCGAGGACATCTCGGCGAGTCTCCCCTCGTCCGCCGTCGCCGCAGGCGAGAACAGTGTGTCTGCCAAGCTCCACGTCTGGACTCTGAACGTGTCGAGTTCGTGCGGCGAGTGCGTCGGGTACGGCGCCTCTCCATCCTACGTCTACGCAGACAGTCCGTTCGGTGGGATGGAGACCGACCAGGTGGCTGGCATCCTCGACACCCTGTCGTATGCGCTACCGAGCCTGCCCTCGGCCTCAAGTGCCATCAGCGTCGCACAGGCCGGCTATGGCGCACTATCGACGGCACTAAAGGCTCCGTCGACTATCGGCCCGTGCGAGGTTCTAACTGGAGCAGCATTCGCTCAAGCGGTACTCCAGGCGGCAAAGGCGGCTCCCGGCTCGATACCTTCTGCCAGTTGCCAGTCCTTTTTATTCGGGCCTTCCGCGGCGACGCCCGGATGGGTCGGGCAGGTGCGCGCTGGCCAACAGGTCGCGTTCGATGTCATGCCGACGGCGTATGCCGTTGACTACGGTGGAGGGCTCATGGCGTCTTCGCTCTTTGCAATGTCCAGTGCTCAAGTGTCAGTTGCTCCGGTGGCTGCGACTACGACCGCCACGACTCCTCTGCCCACAGGTAGATCCAAAGACCAGGTCTTGGCTCAAGACAAAGCTGTCGTAGCCGGTCTCCACGGGAACTGCTCCGCCTTCGATCCGCCGAGCTGTCAAGACGACTTTCAGACTGCGATGACTCCCGATCGAGAGGGGAATTCTCTCTACGCGATCGGAATCCGCGTTTGCGGAACATGCGGCGACGTTTTCTACTTCTTCGACGGACTCAGGCAAATCGGTAACACTGGTACCTTGTCTCCTGCGCAACAGAGCGCTCGTGGCTATGTCTCGGCGGACGGAACCGCGACGTTCAAGATCACATACAGCACGTATGAACCGGGCGACGCGAACTGCTGCCCATCAGGGCCTCTTCTGACCTATCGCTACGCGTGGAATGGTCATAGCTTCCGAGTCGCAGGGCCACGGCTTCGGAAAAAGGTTTTCTTCAATCAGCCTGGATGAGCGGGCGATCAGACCCCCGTTGGACCTCCGCCGCCGGTAGGTAACGCAGCTTCCACTCGCCCAGGTTGAGTAAAAAGGCCTTGTGTCTTGCGCGATCAATCCGCGCACAGTCCTCCGCGCCGCCGCCCGCCCTTCTGCTTGGAGCCGAGAACGGCCGTGCTCGACGACGAGATCGGCGCTCAGCGAGCTGACTGGATACGGGCCTGTTGCTTAACGGCCAGCCGCCGGGCGTCGGCGAGGGTGATCTTCCCCGTGAACCCGTCGACGTCAAGATACGCTAAGACCGTGCCGCTGCGCCAGATGTAGACGAATCCCGAGAAGCAGTAGGTGTTGCGGTTGCACGAGTAGTTATTGTCTCCCCAGGTGTAGGTTTTCGACTGATTGATGTACAGGCGCGACTCGTCTCCGATATGGGCCGAGCTCACCTTCTTCACTTTGAACCCCGGCGTAGGACTACCTTGAATACTGGCCCCTGCTTCGGCGGCATGAGCATCGCGAGAACGCTTGAAGACTTCGGCCATCGAGGTGACCCAGATCGGGCCCTTAGGCGACGACGTGAGATTTTCGATGTTCGTGTAGTGAAAGTAGGCTGTGTAGCCCCCGAGGCACGCCCCCTTTGCAGGCGTCACATCCCCGGGGTTTTCGACCTGGAGCTTGGTCCCCACATCTGCCTGCTGGAGGACAAGTTTGCGCGGATTAGCGGCACTGGCCAGCGTGGCCAGAGCCAGTGCAATCACGAACAGAAAGCCAATGAGGCTCAATTGCCTCCGATACTTCATGGCAGCAATACTACCTCGACTCCGTCCTCAATCTCACTCGCGCAGGCTGACCGGCGTTGACCCGGACCTCGGTGGCGCGTAGAGCGCGGATAGCCGTCCTGAGAGGCATCAGATCGGAGGTCATCGAAGGGGTTGCTCATCGCTCGCTGGCTGTCGACGGAGTTGAGAATGAGCACTCCGAGAAGCCTCAAACAAGCATAAGCGGTATGGAGCTAATCGGTCGCTATTCGAACCGGTAACGCTTGTTTCCGATCCAGCCAAGGCTTCTGAACTACAGGTCGGGATTGGGCCTCGTGATCGGTTCCAAAATAGTTTCTCTATGGGGGCGCCCTGGAGGTCGAAGCCGGTAGCGCCGGGTTAGCGCGTGAGCTGGCTGTAGTCGATCGCGCCCTTTGGAGCCGTCAGCGTCACTGCTGCGTTCCACTGATCGAACGTCAGCTTCCCGGCCGAAACGCCGGTTGTGACTAGCTCCATCGGGTAGGGCTGTCCGGTCGTGGCGATGTAGAGAGTGCCGCCTTGCTCCGTATCCGTGACGGCGATGACCGGCTGCCCACCGATCGTCGTCGTGGCGCCCTTTGCGAGTTTGCCGTGACTGCCGAGCATTCCGCCCACGAACTGGTGCAGGTCGGTCAGAGGCGTAAGCGAGGCGAGGTTGCCCGAAGTCGCGGATGCCACGATCCAGCGTCCGGCGAAGATCTGTGCAGCCGCCTTCCCTCCGAAACTGCGCCAGAACGCCGTCGATCCTTTCATGTACGCCTTCGAACCGATACGGATGATGTCGGCTTTAGCACCCTTCTCGGCCATCCAGCCGCTGCCTCCCCGGCTTCCGGCTATGTGGAGGTCGAGCGTGAGTGACCGGCCGCTTTCGGGGATAGTCCCCGAGACGTGCACCGATTTGGCGCTGTTGGTGGCCGCGAGCGCCGCTGCGACGATCGCGCCGGCCGGTTTCGAGGCTACCCCGTTTGACTTCTTGGTCGACCCGCCACAACCGGTGCTTGCCGCTAGCAGCAACGCTAGTAATGCGATCCGGCCTAGGCTTCGCGCGCACACACTGCCATTTTTACACTTTTGCTCGACGAGGAATTGCGGAGCTCACGGAGCGCATCCCACCGCTCGGCCTGCTCAGTCGTCAGCGCACCCTTCTTGCGCAACCACTGAATCCGCGACTCCAGGCTCGAACCATGCCTTCCTCGGCGCGGGCCGTTGAGGCTTCGGTACTTCATGAGCACCGCGGTGTCAGCAACTCGGTAGAGCTGCTCCTCGCCGAGCGCGAACAGCGGACAGAAGAACGGGCCGTAGAGAAGGGTCCTCTTCGCTGCCTCGAAGAGCCGGCGAACCTCGAGGGGTACTCGCTCATCGAGGACTACCGAAGGACAGCCTCTGCGACGTCTTGCGGAGTGAGCTGGCATACAGTGCCCGCCGGTCGATTCGGACGAAGTGTGAGAGGATCGGATCAGGCTGAAGCCAGTTGTCCGACGTGAGGATTCGGAAGCCGTACTCGCTCGTTTCCCATCCTCCTCAGAGCGATTGAGCCTTTCCCGCGTCTCGGAACTCATGAGACTCGCATTCCGAGTCTCGGCGTCGAACAAACATAAGCGGTATGGAACTAAACGGGGCACTTTCCAACCCCCGAGCCGAGGTTGAGCTCCGGAAGCTCGGGAATCTAAGCGAGAAGCTTCTCGAGCTCGCCGCGACTGATCCTCGCCGTTCTCGCCCTGTTCCACCTCGGGCGCTCCCGATGTCGGACGCCATCACGGCGGTGCTTCAGCTCGTCGGACAGCCGATGACGATTCCGGACATTCGCACTGCGGTTGAGGCGATTCTGCGAGAACCTCTACCGACAAAGCGGATCAAGGCAGCGTTATCGGCGGGAACGCTCGGCGGGAGTCCGCGTTTCAGGAGAGTACGACGCGGCGTGTATGAGGCGAAGGCTCTCAAACCACGGGTACGTCGCCCGATAGCCTCGCGACAAAAGCCGCTCCCGTCGTGACCATGCATCGATCCCGACGCGAGAACGACGCCGTATTGACCTGAAGTGAAGTAACCGGTTCAGGAGACAGGACGTTCGCCCACCCCACGGCCGCGGAATGTCTAATGGACAAGCTCGTGGTTCCACTCGATCGCGTAGCTGGCCCGTGGCACCTTGACCCGCCGCAGGTGAATTAGCTCAGCTGCGCCGTCTTAAGCAAAGCCTCGGCGCCTTCGGCGAGGGAGCGCACGAGGTGTGACGCGGGCAGGACGGTGTTGACGAGGGCGACGGATTCGCCTGCATACATGCACATCGCCTCGATGTGCCCGCTCATCCCTCGGGTCGGCGGTATCCAAGAGCGGCGCGGCACGGGCATCTCCCCGTCGGCGCTCGGCATCGTGCCGACGACTTCGACGTCGATTGCCTCGACAGCGTCGATTGCCGAGATGAGCACGCGGGCGCGCGGCGACGACGCGCACAGCGGACAGTTGTTGAACGCGTCAGTGATGCGCGTACTATTCGCGCCTGCCGCGAGGATCGCGGCGACGTAGTCGGAATGCGCTCCCGATTCCTCTGTGGCGATGAACCGCGTCCCCATCCGCACGCCCGAGGCTCCCGCAGCGAGAGCAGCAGCGACGCCACGGGCGTCGGCGATGCCTCCGGCGGCGAGGACGGGCACGTCGATGGCGTCGAGCACCTCGCAGAGCAGCGGCAACAGGGAGGTGTCGCCACGGCAGTGACCGCCGGCCTCGACACCCTGGGCGCTGACCATGTCGGCGCCAGCCCGGACGGCCGCTCGTGCCTCCGCCGCCGACCCGACCTGCCAGTTGACCAGCGCTCCACCCTTGTGGGCTAGGTTGACGAGGTCCGGCCGGGGATCGCACCAGAAGAAGTCAACGATGCGTACACGGGATGCAGCATCCGCGACGGCCTTAGTGTCGATGTCGTTGGTCAGGAAGCTCACCGCGAGCACGCGGTCGGTCTGCTCGCGCATCTCGTCGAGGCGCTGCCTGAGGGTTTCGGGCGAAACGCCGAGGGTATTGATCGAGCCGATGCCTCCAGCCTCGGCGACGGCGACCGCGAGGCGCGGCGAGGAGACCGTGCCCAGCGGGAGGAACGGCAATGCTCGTGGTCGCGCTCGTCGGCATCGCCGTCAACCTCGCCGCGACCTGGCAGCTCGCTAAGGCGAACCGCGACTCGATGAACATCGAGGGCAGCTTCCAGCACATCCTCACCGACCTGGTCGCCTTCGTCGCCACCGCGATCGCTGGTGTGGTCATCCTCGCGACCGGCTGGACGCGCGCCGACGGCGTCGTTGCTCTCTTCGTCGCCGCAGTGATGCTCTGGGCGGCATGGGGACTGCTTAGAGACTCCGGGCGCGTTCTGTTGGAAGCCGCCCCGCAAGGGTTGAGCGTGGAGGAGGTTGAGCGCGTTCTCTTCTCACACTCGCATGTCGCAAACGTGCACGAGCTTCACGTCTGGGAAGTCGGCTCCGGGTTCCCCTCGCTCTCGGCGCACGTGCTGGTTCACGATGACGATGACTGCCACGGCATCCGCCGCGAGCTGGAGACGCTCCTCGACGAGCGTTTCGCGATCACACACACCACATTGCAGGTCGACCACGTTTCCGGACCAGAGCTGTTGCGCATCGGACGCCACGGCGCCGGTCACGATCACTGCTAAAGACGCGCTGAGCCTGACCCGCCAAGCACTACAATCAAACGTGCGAGCAGCAGTCCTATCTGCGCTCAGGCAACAGCCGCCTTAGGCTGCGATGCGAATCGGAGGGCAGCGCGATCGATCTCGTAGTGCATCCCGATCTCGTCCGTCTGCACCCCGCGCCGGAGCATCATCCGGAGTCGCAGAGCCGCCTGCAAGTGCTTCTGGACGCCTTCCCGGAGCGAGTCGAGGCCGAGCCGGCGACGCGCGCTGACCTCGAGCGCGTCCATTCCGCCTCCTACCTCGACGGTCTCGAGCAAACCGGCGCAACAACGTGGCTCGATTTCGACACTTTCGTTACGCCCACGAGCGCCGAGGCGGCCCGACTCGCCGCCGGGCAGGCAATCGAGGCGGTTCGCCGCGGCGGCTTCGCGCTCACTCGCCCGCCGGGTCACCACGCTTCGCGCGACAACGGGATGGGCTTTTGCCTTGTTAATAACGTTGCCGTCGCCGTTCGCTACGCGCAGGCCGAGCTGGGGCTCGAGCGGATCGCGATCCTCGACTGGGATGTCCATCACGGAAACGGTACCGAGGCGATCTTCTGGGACGACGAGAGCGTTCTCTACGTCTCGCTGCATGCCTGGCCCTACTACCCCGGGACCGGTGGCCCACGCCGTGAGGGGCAGGATGCACCTGGCGGGGAGAGCGAGACCACGCTGAACATCCCGCTCCCGATCGGAACGGGCGACCGCGTCTACATGCAGATGTTCGAGAACTTCGCCTGTCCGGCGGTCGCTGCTTTCGCCCCCGACGCGTTACTCGTCTCCGTCGGCTTCGACGCCCATCGCGACGACCCCCTCTCGCCCACGATGCTGACCGATTCGACCTTCCGCCAACTCGCGAGCCGCGCCGCCGGCCTCGCTCCGAGGGTAGCCGCCGTCTTCGAGGGCGGCTACAACCTCGGCACCCTCCCGCGCCTAGTCGAGACGACGATCGAGGGCTTCGAGAACCCCGCCTAGCCCCTTTCGCCAACGGAAAGGCCGGTCGTCTCGGCAGCTTTCCGCGCTGCCCTAGACTCGCCTTGATCTCGCCAGGGTATGGATCTACCGCGAATCCCCCGAACACGATAAATCCAGGATGGCCTTCTCGCTGACAACCGCTCTCCTACTGATCCTGCTCGGCTTCGCGGTTGGCGCCTTCGGCACGCTGGTCGGAGCGGGCGGAGGGTTCGTGCTGACCCCGATTCTGCTCATCCTCTATCCGCACGACTCGGCGCAGACGCTGACCGCGATCAGCCTCGTGGTGGTCTTCTTCAACGCCGCCTCCGGGTCGGTCGCCTACTTCCGCCAGCGCCGGATCGACTTCCGCAGCGGAATCCCATTCGCCCTGGCGACTGTGCCGGGGTCGATCGGCGGGGCGCTACTCGTGACCGCAGTCTCGCGCCGGCTCTTCGATCTGGTGATCGCAACCGCGATCGCGGGTCTCGCCGTTTGGCTTGTGCTCGGCAACCGCGAGCGCGGGCGCCCGCTCCCGGGCGGAACGCCCCGCCTGCTCACCGACAGTGCCGGGCACACCTACCGCTACAACGTCCGCATCTGGCGCGGGGTCATCTACAGCGTCGTGGTCGGCTTCCTCTCGAGCTTCCTGGGAATCGGAGGCGGGATCTTCCACGTTCCTCTGATGATCAGCGCGCTCGGCTTCCCAACTCATATCGCCACCGCAACCAGCCACTTCATCCTGGCGATCATGGGAGGAACGGCGAGCATCACTCACCTCCTGGCCGGCAGTTTCAGCCACGGTCACGGACTGCATCGCGCCATCTCGCTCTCGATCGGAGTGATCGCCGGTGCGCAGCTAGGCGCGCACATCTCGACGCGCCTGAGCGGCCGGGTGATCCAGTGGCTGCTCGTGATCGCTCTGTTTGCCCTTGCGATCCGGCTGTTCATCTCGGTCTGAGTCGACCTGCCACCGGAATGCACGGTTGCGTCCGGATTCGGGCACGATAGAAGGATGAACCGAGACGACTGGAACTGCCGCTACGAGGGAGACGAACTCCTCTGGACGGATCGGCCGAACCGCTTCCTCGTCGCAGAAGCAGGAGCGCTAGCGCCCGGGCGCGCGCTTGATCTGGCCTGCGGCGAGGGTCGAAACGCCGTCTGGCTTGCCAAGCAGGGCTGGCAGGTGACAGGCGTCGACTTCTCGGAGGTCGCGCTCGAAAAGGCGCGACTGCTCGCCGAGCAACGCAAGGTGCAGGCCGAGTGGATTCACGCCGACGTCTTCAAGTACGAGCCACCACTCGCTGCGTTCGAGCTTGTGATTGTCTTCTATCTCCAGATCCCCCCGAAGCGCCTGCGGCCGATACTCGCCCGTATGGCGAAAGGCATCGCCCCCGGCGGTACGTTCCTGCTCGTCGCCCACGACTCGAGCAATCTCACGCACGGTTACGGCGGCCCACGCGATCCAGCCACCCTCTATACCGCAGAGGACGTCCTACCGGCGCTCGTGGGACTGGAGATCGAGCGCGCGGAACCGGTCGTGAGGACGGTCGAGACCGACGAAGGCGTGCGCGAGGCGATCGACGCCCTCGTGCGAGCCCGGCAACCACGCCGCTAGCGACCGCCCTTACGGTTTCTCAACCAGAGGCCGGGACGAGCTTGCGCCCGCTCGCGAGCCACTCCGCCATCCCGCCGCGTAACTCGACGATGTTCTTGTAGCCGAGCTGCTCGAGTATCGGGACGGCGACGGCGCTCGTCCTGCCGTGCGCGCAGTAGACGGCGAGCTTCGTCGAAAGCGAAGGAAGCCGGCTGCGGCTGGCAGAAAGCTGATCTACGGAGATGAAGAGGTCGGTGCCCGGAATCGACGGCACCCCGGGGCCGAGAACGTTGAGCGTCACCGTGCCGGGCTCGGCAACCGCCGCTGCGAACTCCGCCGGCGAGACGAGCCGCGACTGTGTTTGCTTCGCCTTGCTTCCGCATCCGACGACGAAAAGTGCGAGTCCGGCGACGAGAACCAGGAATACGCGGCGCATGCGCATAGCTTAGAGGAGAACTGCGACATCACCACAATCGCGGAACCCCGCGCTCTCTCGAAGCCGCGAAACGACTCTAGTAGGGCAGACGGCCGCCCTCAAGGGCGATCGGCACCTGCGCTCCTTTGAATACCCTGCACTGATTTGACTTATAAGGTAGTCCTATCGATAATCCCGGGCAGCACTCACGCGAGAGAGGCGACCGATGGCACCAACCACTCCGGACATTCCGCCCGTAACCGGTGGAGTCCAGATCTTTCGAAGCTGCTTGATCTCGACCGAGTATCCGGGCGCCGAGGCGGCGACGAAGTGGCTATTCGACCGTTTCGATGTCGAGTACATCGTCAACGAGGATCAGACCTGCTGCACCGGGCTCGGTTACTACACCGACATGATGCCGTTCCCGACCACGATGGCCATCTCGGCCCGCAACTCCTGCGTGGCGGTCGAGGCCGACCACCCGATCCAGAGCTATCTCTGCTCGACCTGTTACGCGGTCAACAAGAAGTCTCAGCACGTGCTCGCAGTGCCCGAGTACCGAAAGACCGCGAACGAGGTTCTAGGCGAGATCGGTCGCGAGTACACCGACACGGTCGACAGGACCATTCAGCATCGTCACACGCTCGAGATCCTCTGGAGCCGCCATCACTCGATCCCCGGTTTGATCAAGCGTCGCCTGGACGGGATCAAGGTCGCCACCCACCCCGCCTGCCACTACTGCAAGGTCTTTCCGGATGACGTGCTCGGAGACAGCGAGAACTTCATGCTCCCCGAGGATCTGCTCGAGCCGGCCGGGGTGATCAAGACCGGAAACTACAACGAGAAGACGACCCACTGCGGCGCCGGCTTCCGTCAGATGTTCGTCAACCCCGCCATGTCGCAGGCCGTGACGCGCGAGAAACTGAAGCGCCTGGCCCAGGAGAAGATCGACGTTCTCGTACACATGTGCCCGAATTGCGCCGTCCAGTTCGACCGCCACCACGACATCATCTCGCAGGTGACGCAGGAGGAGTACCCGTTCGTGCACCTGCACGTACAGCAGCTGGTAGCTCTCGCCCTCGGCGCCGACCCCGACAAGGTCTGCGGCGTTATCTCGCACTCCCAGGACGTCGAGCCGATCTTGCAACGGATTGGCGCGCGCGAGGGAGCGAGCGTCTGATGCGGCCGCGACCACTCCCGATGGAGAAAGCCGATGACTGACAAGAACGAGGACAACGGAAACCCTGAGGCTGCTGAGAACGGGCGCAGCGGCGACGCCCGGGCCAACCCGTACTCGTTCATCGCCGAAGACGTGTTCTGCGATAGGCCGGACGCGAGCAACGATCTGTTTGAGCGGATCGTCAACGACCCGCGCATGCACGATCACGTCGACGGTTTCCTCTCCTGCATCCAGTGTGGGATCTGCACCTCGGGCTGCCCGGCCGCCCGCTTCAGCGACTTCTCGCCGCGCGAGGTCGCCCGGCGCGCGCTCGAGGGCGACCCGACCCTGCTCGAGGACGACTCGCTCTGGTACTGCTTCTACTGCTACACCTGCCAGAGCCGCTGCCCGCGCGGCAACTCCGTCGCCGTGATCAACCAGGTCATTCGCGGCATGCAGGTCGAGTCGGGCTACGGGGTCAAGCACGTGGAGATGTTCGCCGCCTGGGGCGAGCAGTTCTACGAGAAGGGCATGGGCGGTACTCCGCAGATCTTCTTCGCCGATATCGCCGAGGTCTGCGGCGACAAGTGGAAGTACTTCATCGAGCACCGCGAGGAGATCCGCGAGGAGCTTGGACTAGGCGACATGTATCCGTCAAAGAAGGCGGCCGAGGAGATGCAGACGATCATGGACAAGACCGGCTTCCGCGAGCGCCTCGTCTCGATCGGCGCCTGGGGCGGGAAAGACCCGAAGAAGGCGTAGCTCCAGCTTCTCGTTGCGATTCCGCGCACCGGTGCGCCCCGGTGTCAGCTGGCGCGCCATCCTCGCCGAAAGGCTCGCTATCGCTGAATTGATACCGTCGAAGACGGTGGCTTCTTGGGTCTGCTGATTCTGATCTGCTCCGTCGCGCTGCTCGTCCAGATCGAGCGCTCGTCCCGCTGGCCGCTGCTCGATCCCTGGCGGGAGCGATGGCGCCCGCTGGAGCGACGGATTGTCAGTTACGTACGCTCCGCTCCGTTCACCTACGTCTTCCTCTTCGTCTTGTTGATCACGACCTGGGTGTTCAACACTTCGAGCCCGTCCACTGCCCGCACCCTCCTCCTCGAGCGAAGCACGAACCTCCACCAGCTCGGGCACGACCCGATGCGAGCGCTCGTCGCTAGCGCTTTCTGGCTTTCGAGCAGCGTCGAGCTCCTCGCCTGGCTGGTCCTCTTCTCGCTCGTGCTTGCGCCGGTCGAGCGCTGGATCGGCAGCGCCCGAACGGCGTTTGTGTTCGCGCTCGGGCACGCCGGCGCAACCCTGCTCACGGCCGCCGGCCTCTGGCTCGCGATCCATTACGGCGTCGCTGAACGTAACGTCGCGCACGCCGTCGATGTCGGCGTCAGCTACGGCTTCTTCGCCGTTGCGGCGGTGCTGGCTTTCCGCGTATCGGGCCTTCGGCGAGTTCTCTACGTCGCTGTCTTGATCGGCTACCTGGGAATCTCCGCGGGCCTGATCCAGGGCTTCACCGATTTCGGGCACCTGATTGCGCTCGCGATTGGATTCCTGGCAGCGCCGCTTGTCACTCACGGACGAAAGCGGCCTCAAGACCGAGTCTCGCTCGGCTCACCGAACTCGGTGTCGATTTCCGTGAACGCCGATCTGACGCCTTAGTAGAGCGCGTTCGCAAGCTGACGGCGGCAGTGCAACGAGAGCGGGTGCTCGGGGCCGAGATCTCCGAAGTGCTCTCTCGCCCCCGTGGCGCCGAGGAACCGAAGGGACGACTCAATAAAAGCGGGGGAGCCGGTAGATACTCATCATCTCATATCTAGATGTGATAAACATATAGGTGCGAAAGGTGGTACGGATGATGAGAGAACAGGATCCAGGGCAAGGGTTTGGCGGGCAAGGGCTTGGCAGACGCAGACGGGGCGGCGGCGGAGGCTGCGGGCCGGGACACGGCGGTAGAGGCCGAGGTAGAGGAGTATTACTGGAGCCGGCCGTACTCGCATCGCTCGCCTCCCAGTCGGCGCACGGCTACGACCTGCGGAAGACCGTCGAGGAGATGACCGACGGATTCGTATGCGTCGATCCCGGAGGCATCTACCGCTTGTTGCGCCAGCTCGAGCAGGATGGCTTTGTCGAATCGAAGTGGTCGGAGGGTGAGTTCGGCCCGCAGCGCCGCGAGTACCAGATCACGCGTGACGGTCGTGAGCTGCTCGCGCAGTGGGGCGAGGATTTGCGACTACGCGAGCGCGCCTTTCGATCGTTGATCGATGTCATCGAGAAGTCGATCAAGCCCGGAGAACAGGCTGAAAACAAGGGCACGCCAGAGGGCGAGCCCGATGAAAAGGAGAAGAAAGATGCCTAATAAAGACAAAACCGGACCAAAGGGCGAGGGGCCCCTGACCGGCGGAGGCCGTGGGCCCTGCCAGGACGAGACCGGACAGACAGCGGCTCCGAGAGGTTTTCGCCTCGGCCGCGGAATGGGCTTCGGCCGCGGAGCAGGGCTCGGCGGCGCCTTTAGGGGTCGCGGTCGCGGCCGCTTCGGCGGCGGCGGACAGTCATGAAACTGGCGATCTCGGCTTCCGGCCCCGCCCTGTCGGACGTAGTCGACGAGCGGTTCGGCCGCGCAGCCTATTTCGTCATCGTAGATCCCTCGACGATGGAGCACGAGGCGATCGACAACAGCGTGAACCGAAACGCGCTGCAGGGAGCCGGGATCGCAGCCGCAGAGCTCGTCGCCGAGCGTAAGGCGGGAGCGGTGCTGACGGGGCAGCTCGGGCCGAAGGCATTCCAGGCGCTCCAGGCGGCATCGATTCCCGCCTACGCCGCGGCCGGAATGACTGCGGCGGATGCCGTCGCGGCATTCAAGAGCGGCAGCCTGGAGAGGTTGTCAGAAGCGGGAGAGTCGAGACGAGGAGGAAACGGATGAGCAAGGAAAGCACGATTATGCTGGCGGTGCCGTCGAGCGGCGCCGGCGGCCTCGACGCCGAGCGTTCAGGGCATTTCGGCAGGTGCGACTGCTTCACGATTGTGGAGATCACAAGCGGTGAGGTCGGAGCAGTGCAAGTGCTCGAGAACCTGCCCCATAAGGACGGAGGATGCCTGGGGCCGGTGAACCTGCTGGCCTCGAATGGCGTGACGGCGCTGATCGTGGCGGGGATCGGCGGCCGGCCGCTCGCCGGCTTCAAGGATGCGGGCATCGACGTCTACTTCGACAAGCAGCTGCCGACGGTTAGCCAGGCGGTCGATGCGGTTCGGGCAGGAACCGTAGAAGTGATCCAGCCCCAGTGGGTTTGCGGAGGCTAGGTGGTCGCCGGAGATCAAGCAAACCGGCTCGCCGAGGGCTTCACGATCGCCGTTGCGTCCGGAAAGGGCGGCACCGGCAAGACGCTGGTGGCAACGAACCTCGCTCTCCTCGTCGCCAGGTCGGGCGTGCGCGTCACGCTCGTCGACTGCGACGTGGAGGCTCCGAACGACCACCTCTTCTTCCGAGTCGATGCCCGCACCGCGGTGGTCGAGGTTCCGATCCCGGAGGCGCCCGCCGAGACGTGCCCGAGCGGCTGCAGCGCTTGCCGAGATAAGTGCCGGTTCGGAGCGATCCGGATTCTCGGCGGGAAGCCCACGATCTTCCCCGAGCTCTGCCACAGCTGCGGCGCCTGCGTCCAGGCCTGTCCGAACGGAGCGCTCAGGGAGCGGCAGATGCGAGTCGGAGAGATCGAGTCCGGCCACGAGAGCGAAGGCCTGCGCCTCGTGACAGGCAGGCTCGACATCGGCGAGGCGAAAGCGCCGCCGGTTATCCGCGCAGCCCGGCGAGCGGCAGAAGACGAAGCCGCCGAGTTGACCATCCTCGACGCCCCGCCCGGCGCTGCCTGCTCGGCCGTGGCGACGCTACGGGGAGCGGATCTCCTCCTGCTCGTTACCGAGCCCACTGCCTTCGGCCTGCACGATCTGGAGCTGATGGTCGAGCTGGCGCGGGCTCTCGGCCTGCCGACCGCGGTCGTGCTCAACCGGGAGGGAACGGGATCGGTGGACATCGCCGGCTACTGCGACTCGCGGGGTCTCCCTCTTCTCGCCCGCATCCCCTTCGATCGCGGCGTGGCCGAGCGCTACGCAAAGGGCGATCTGTTGATCGATTCTCACCCCGAGGGAGGGCTCTGGTTCTCGAGCCTCTGGCAGGCGATAAAGAGCACCTCGGCGCGAACCGCGAGGGAGACGGCAGCATGAAGACGCTCGTCGTCGCATCGGGAAAAGGCGGCACCGGCAAGACAACCCTGTCGGCTCTGTTCGCGCACTTCTCGTCGCAGGAGCGCCCACTCGTGGTCGCCGACTGCGACGTCGAGGCCTCGAACCTACCGCTTGCGCTCCGCGCCGAGGTCACATCGAGAGAGGCCTTTGCCGGTAGCGAGAAGGTGGTCGTCGACGAGGATCTCTGCAGCGGCTGCGAGCGCTGCCTGGATAGCTGCCGCTTCGACGCGATCTCGATTCTCTTCGACGGTATTGCGCAGGTAGACGAGTGGTCGTGTGAGGGCTGCGGCGCCTGCGCCACGGCCTGCCGGCACGGCGCCATCTCGCTCGAGCCGTGCCAGGCCGGCGAGCTTCTCGGCGGCGAGTGCTCCACGGGCGCCATCGTCTTCGGCCAGCTGCAACCCGGTCAGGATCTCTCCGGCAAGCTCGTCACGAGCGTACGCGAGCGGGCGAAAGCGCTGGCCGAGGCGCAAGGCGCCGAGCTTGTGCTGGTCGACGGACCGCCCGGCATAGGCTGCCCGGTAATCGCGTCGATCTCGGGCGCCGACGGCGTCTTGGCCGTGGCGGAGCCAAGTCTCTCGGGAGAGCACGACCTGCGCCGCCTGGTCACGCTCGCGCGGCAGTTACGCGTCCCGGTCAAGGTCGTGCTGAACAAGTCCGACCTCTCGGCTGAGGCGGCGGAGAGACTGCGAGCGACATGCCGCGAAGAGGAGCTCGAGCTGATCGGCGAAGTGCCCTTCGACGAGGAGCTTCTTCCGACACTCGAGCGGATGGCGCACGGAGACGTCTCGGAGGCGAAGCCCGTTACCGACATCGAGGAATCGCCCGGCGTCAGTGCCGCGCGCTCGATCTGGGAGCGCATCGAGAATTGGCTCGCCGAGCCGCCGCAAGCCCGACCGGCGAGCAAGGCCCTCATACAGCTCTCTCGCACGCGCTCTAACGGCTCCTAGCAAGCGATCGACTTCCCTCAGGGTGACAAAGCCGGAGCTTTCCGTTCATTCTCACGCCTAGGATTCCCTTTAGCGGTTCCCCTTCGTTAGAAGACCAGCACCGTGTCGGCTGCGAGCGTGCGCTGACCGAGCTCGTCTATCGAACTCCGGCGCGCGCCTTCTGCAATCTCGCCATCCAACATTCCACGCTCGTCCATGCAGGTGCCGCAGAGTAGAACGTCACCCTTGCGACCGACGGACTTCAACATACGCTCGAGGTTGTAGTAGCCGTCCGGCGTCTTCGACGCGGCTAGCGCTGCCACGCCGCACCGGTACGGATCGCGCGCAGCGTGCTCGTGCCGACGACGAGCCAGAAGCCGGCGAGCAGCAGGAAGAGAGCGGCTCCTATCCACTCGATCGTTCCGCTCGGCCAGCTGCGGGCAAGCTGGAGCGTGGCGGCGGCGTAGGCGCCGAGCGGGAAGGCGAAGGCCCAGAGGCCGACGCCGAAGGACAGCCCGCCACGGCGCAGGTAGCGGATCAACAGGAACACGGCGGTGGCGAGCCACCAGAGACCAAAACCCCAGAGCGTCGCGGCGGCCAGCGAGGAAACGGTCTGAACGGCCGCGGCCTGGGCGCCCCAGAAGGGCTTACCGGCGGCGGCGAGGCGGAGCAGGGCGAGACTGCCGACGCCGATCGGCCCGAGGCCTATCCAGAGCGAGGGCGCGAGTTGCGCCGGCGGCAGCGGATGGAAGATGAGCCGCCCGAATAGCACCGCGGCAACCAGAAGGAAGAGGAAGAAGCCGAGCCCGAGCCCGGCATAACCGGCAAGGAGCAGCAGCCTTCCTGCCGCCGTACCGACGTGCGGCAAGAGCGGGATCAGCGTCAGCGGAATGATGATGCTCGCCACCGGCGGGATGAACCAGCCGCCGTTGGCGCTCTCGGCGGCCAGACCCTCGCCCGAGAAGAGAACGTAGGTGAAGAGGACGCCTGAGGCGAAGGTCACGACGGCCCCGACGGAGACGAGCACCGCGACGATCGCGACGACGGTGTGCGCAGAGAGCACCGATCCGCCGACCGTGGCGGTGGCGACAGCGAGCACGAGGATCGAAGCCGGAAAGGTCGCGTAGAGAGCACCGACGATCGGGTGGCGCAGGTCCGAGAGCGCCGCATCCGGATAACGCACCAGCCGAGCCAGATAGGGAACGGTGATCGCCACGGCCAGAAGCCAGGCGAGGATTACGAAGGCCACGCCGATGACATGGGCAGTGCGGAGGAGCCCGGGCTGGGCGCCGGGATTGAGGTAGGCGGCGACACCGACGATGGCGGTGCCCATGACAGCGCCGAACCAGCCCGGATGGAATCCGCGCAGGATGCTCGGGGGAGTCGGCGCTTTTGCGGAAGTCGTGCTGTTCATGTCGTTCGCTCCGAGGTCGCGCCGTTTTCCGATGCACCCAGCCGCTCGCCGAGCAGTTCCTTGAGGGCGCCGGGCGCCGGGATCCTTCCGGCCAGCACCACCTGGTCATCGACCGCCAGAGCCGGAGTAGCCATTACGCCCATCGCCGCCATCGCGGCGTAGTCGGTGACCTTCTCAACCCGCTCTTCGCGTCCGAGATCGTTCAGCACCTGGTCGGTCAGCGCCGCGAGCCGCTCGCAGTTGGCACATCCGCTTCCGAGGACTTTGACTGAGTGCATTGCTTTCACTTCTCCTCTCTAGAGCACAGCGTTGAATATGAAGCCGATCGCCACGATGCCGCTGGCGACGATTCCCACGTAGATGGCAAGCAGCTTGGGCTTGAGCACGCGCCGGAGCAGGATCATCTCGGGTAGCGAGAGGGCGACGATGCTCATCATCAGAGCGAGCGAGGTGCCCATAGCCATTCCCTTCGCGTGCACCGCCTGGATCAGTGGCAGCGTGCCGGCGGCGTTCGAGTAGAACGGCAAGCCGACTACCACGGCGATCGGAACGGCGAGCGGATTGCCGGGGCCGGCGATGCGGGTGAAGAAGTTGGTCGGGACCCAGCCGTGAATGGCGGCGCCAAGCGCGATCCCGACGAGCAGGTAGGGCCAAACCTTGCCGACAATCGTCTTCACTTCTTCGACGCCAAGCTCGACCCGCTCCGACCAGGTCGGCTCAACCTCGTCGCCGGTCGAGAGCGGGGCGACGGCCGCCGCCTCGAGAATCATCGGCTCGATATAGCGCTCGAGCTTCAACTTGCCGAGGATGAAGCCGGCGACGATCGCGAGTACAAGGCCGGTGCCGATGTAGAGCGCCGCTACCTCGAATCCGAACATTCCGTAGAGCAGCACGACGGCGACCTCGTTGATGAGCGGGCTCGCGATCAGGAAGCTGAGCGTGACTCCGAGCGGTATCCCGACAGCCACGAAGCCGATGAACGCCGGTACCGCGCTGCAGGAGCAGAACGGCGTCACAACACCGAGCCCGGAGGCCAGCACGTTGCCGATCCCCTCCCGCTTCCCGCCCAGGATCGAGCGCGTGCGCTCGATCGAGAGGAAGCTGCGCAGGATGCGGACGACGAAGATGATGCCGACTAGCAGCAGCAGGATCTTGGTCGTATCGAAGAAGAAGAAGTGAACGGCGTCCGACCAGCGCGCTCCCCGCGGCAGCCCCACCAGGTTGTAAAGCGCCCAGTTCCAGAACGGGCCAAGCGCCACGTAAAAGGCGACGCAGATTGCGCCGGCCGCGGCGATCGCCGCCAGCGGGCGCAGACTGCGACGAGCACGCGCGGTGAGGACGGATTCGCTCACGCCTCGTATCCGATCATCGAGGTGGCCGCGTCGGGTTGCGGCCCAGCTAAGAGGAAGTTCATCCGATTGATCCCTCTCGGGCCGCCTCGTCGAGCGCCCTGGCGAACTCGGCGACCTGCTCGAGCGCGCCTGGCACGAGTCGGTAGAAGGTGAAGGCGCCACGCGGCTCTCGCTCTAGCAGGCCCGCTTGCGCGAGCTGCTTGAGGTGGTAGGAGACCGTCGGCTGCGTCAATCCCAGCTCGGGCACCAGTTTGCAGGCGCAGACGGGCTCGTCCTCGGCACGCAGAGCGATGCTGAGGATGCGCAGCCGCGTCCGGTCAGCGATCGTTGCCAGGGTGCTCTCCAGCCGGGCGGCTTCGGCCTCGGATAGCGAGTAATGAGTTGGCGCGTCCAGCCTGTCGATCGTTTCGTTCATGGTGAACTCCATATAGATGGCGATCTATCTTCGGGGTGAGTATATAGACAGCGGTCTATGTTCCGCAACTCTCCGATCACGGAGGTCCCACTGGTCGCTAGTCGACAATTACGAATGGGGCAGCTACGAACCGCGGCTCGGAATCTACGGCGTCGATCGTGAGCACCGAGTCGCCGTCGAGACGTTTGCGCAGCTCGGTTACAAGGACATCGTCGAGTTGCGTGGCGGAATGGCAGCCTCGGTGGAGAGCGGGCGTACGCTCAAAGCCGCTTCACGTTGAGCGGCGATGCGGCTGCGCGAGAGCCACGGAGGCGAGAACTCACGCTCGTTTGCCGATCAGCGCGCTCAACTCCTCGAGCTGGCGCTGCATGCTGCCGCAGACCTGCTCGCAGAGCCCGAAGACGCCCTCGTCAACTATCCGGTAGTAGGCGAAGTTCCCCTGCTGACGCCGTCCCACAATGCCCGCCTGCAGCAGGACACCGAGGTGCTTGGAGACGTTCTGTTGAGAAGCGCCGGTGGCCTCGACGAGGTCGCCGACGCAGGCCTCGCCCTCGCGCAACCGGTCGACGAGCGTGATCCGCATTGGCTCAGAGAGCACGCGGAAGCGCGCGGCTATCAGGTCGCTGAGCTCCCCCGGGAGCGGGTGTGGCAGGCTCATGAAGAACACCATTCCATATCGATCGGGCGGCGCTCGTGCAGACAGCGATCCGGCGGCGCGGCGGATATCGGTTGTGTGCGTGTCTGCATCAGATCACCCGGCCGTCTCGTGGATGCAGCGGCAAGCCGGCACGGACCCAACTCACGAGGCCTCCATCGAGATTCTCGACGTCGTAACCGGCTGCTCGTAGCGCCCGCGTTGCAGAGCCGCTGCGGCTTCCCGTGCGACAGACGGCGATGATCTTCTTGCCCTGCGGAAGCTCTCGCTGGCGCGCCGCCAGCTCGCGAATCGGAATGTGCAGCGCGCCGCGGATCCGACCGGCCTTCCACTCGCTCGGCTCGCGAACATCGAGCGCAATGGCAGCGGTCGCGCGGAGCAGCTCCGCTGCCTGCGCGGGGTCTATGCCTTCGTGGCGCGAGAAGAGGCTCATCTCGACCTCAAATCGACTCGGCGTATGCCGCGGGATCATCCCGCGACGGGAGCTCGGCCGTAGCGACCTCGACCTCCAGCGAGACGGGAAGGTCAAGCGAGGCGGTGACGAGACAGGCTTCCTCGGCCTTATACGCGAGTTCGAGCGCGAGTGCCTCCTGGCCGGGATCCGTCGTGATCGCGAGTCGCATCTCGATTCGCCTGAAGCCGAAGTGATCGTCGTCGCGCATACCGGCGACCCCGTCTGCGCTCATGTGAAGCCGTCGCAACGCCAGGCCCTCGCGCTCGGCGAAACCGGTCAGCGTGACCGCCAGGCACGAGGCCGCCGCCGCGACGAAGAAATCTTCGGGGCTCCAGACGCTCGGGTCGATCCCCTTGAACACCGGTGGCGGCATGACTTCGACCTCGTGCTTACCTGAGATGCGCGTCACGACCTTACGGCCTGCGCGCCAATCGACCTCGAGCGGGAAATGGAACTCCTTGACCTGCATACGACCTCCTATTCGTTCTCCTTGTATGGATGAAGCTCAGACGACTTGCGCCTCTGCTTCCTCCTTGGCGAGCAGTTCGTCGAAGAACTTGCCGATCGTCCCCGCCGGGTAGGCGCCAACGAAGCCGTTTACCGCTTCGCCGTTACGGAAGACCGCGACGGTCGGGATGCTCTGGATTCCATACTGGGCGGCGATCGTGCTCTCGCTGTCGACGTCCACCTTCACCAGTTCGAGCCCGTCCGAGCGCTTGGCGACCTCGCTCTCGATCGCCGGTCCCAAGGCACGGCAGGGAGCGCACCAAGCGGCCCAGAAGTCGACGACGACGGGGAGCTCGTGCGAGCGCTCGATCACGTCGCGCTCGAAGTTCTCGGCTGTGACATCCATCTTCAAATCTCCTTTCAGTGCGAGTGGGCAATCGGCAAGTGCCGACGCGTAGCGATGTGGAAGAGGGTGTAGAGCGGGCAGAAGCCGACGGCGCTCGTTGCGAGCATGATCGCCGCAAGCGCGAAGAGCACGATGCCGGCGACCGATCCCGCTCCCAGTAGGATCGCTACGACGATGAGCACGGGCGCGACCACCAAGGCCCGAAGCCCGCGATCGAGGTTGCTCATATTCCTGTTCATGTCGATCTCCTTCGTTGAGTATCTACCATTCTACTGCTGTGTGGTTGTATAGTATTACCCGACATGGTGCTTGGCAAACATCCGGAACCGCAGATCCGCCTCTACACCTCCCCTTGGTGCGCTTACTGTAGGAAGGCGAAGGCGCTGCTCGAGCGCCACGGAATCGACTATGAGGAGATAGATATCGGTGGTGCCGAGCACTGCTGCCGCCTGCACGAGCTGACGGGCGGCGACAGCGTTCCGCAGGCGATCGTCGACGGCGAGCCGATTGGCGGCTACGAGGAACTGGTCGAACTCGTGCGCAGTGGCGTGCTCGCACCGCAGCGAGATCGGCAGATCGCCCCGACCAAGGCTGCGGCGGACGCCTGATGCGCGGCTGACTCCAACCGTCGGATCACCGCTCCTTCAGAACCTCCCCCGTCAAGCCGCCTACGACGATTTCCAACGCTGCGCCTCCTCAGGATGGCACGTAACGGGAAGAAACTCCGGATTCAGAGGTTGGGGTTTGGACGTGACACTTTGTTGTCCGCGTTTACCCCGTAAAACAGGGCTTTGGAACTAAACGGAGCACGTTCAAACCCTCAAGCCGCGGTTGAGCTCTCTCGACTCGGCGCGCTCCACGACGAGCTACTCCGCAAAGCCTTAACCAATCCTCGCGAACCTCGGCCCGTTCCGGCCAAAGTGAGCCCAGTGCTCGAGACCGTGATACGAGTGCTCGAACAAGCCGGGGGCCCGATGCAGGTGCGGGAGATTCACGCCGCGGCAGAGCAACTCGCGGGCGAGCCACTGCTCTGGAAATCCGTGAAGGCAGCGTTGGCGGTTAATGCCGAGGGCGAAGAAGCGCGCTTCAATCGCGTCCGACGCGGCTACTACCGGATCGCTACCGATCGAAGATTGTGCTTGCGTTCCTAGGGCTTCTGACCATGCGCGGAGAGGCTTAGCTTGAGTCGGCCGTCCCAGCGGGCTTCGATGAAGGCGATCCGGCGCGCCGGAACGTTCGGCTCGGCCGCGAGAATGGGCGCGAGCCTCTTCGCTGCCGCGTAGAGGTCGGCCTGATAAGCCGAGCGAGCCTGTTGCTCCGGCTTGACAACAATCACGAAGAGGTCTAGCTCGCTGAGCGCCTGAAACTGTGCAAACGGATAAGTATTTTCAAGCCGCTCCATCTGCTGCGGAGAGAGGAGCTGAGCGCACTCAGTCAGACCTTGGATCAGGGCGAGAACCGGGTCGGTATCAAAACTCTCGGCAGTCGCAGATTTAACTTCGCCGACGATCGGAACGCCGTCCTCACCAACCAGGAGTAGATCAGCCGACATTCCCTTCTTCACTGGCGCTTCGCCCTCCAGGCGCGCGGCGGTGGTCTTCCGAAACGGGGGCAGCTCGTAGTCGACGAAGCGAAACGTCAACTCGGGCCCGTCCTCGACCTCCCACCAACGGCCGCGCGGTAGGTCGGCAAGGAGAACGGCAACGTCACGCCCACTACTGATCTCGCGCACGGTGTCGGCGTTCGGTAGCTCGGGCCGCGGTGGATGGAAGTCCTCGTCCGCGTTAGAGAAGCCCTTGAAGAAGCTAAGGCTGCTACGGCGCGACCACTCGTTGAACAGATGCGGCTTGTCGGCGATCCAGCGGGCGAACTCCAGTCGTTCCTCCACGCTCATCGAGCGCATGAACTCGTAGAGCCGGAACAGCGGGGCATTATCGGTGCTGCCACTCATACGTCCCACCACTCTCCATCTGAATGCAGCTCGGCGCAAGCGAACAGCTCCTTGAATCGCTCTGGTATCGCGGTGTGTATCGGCACGACCCGCTCGGGGCTGATCGCGGCAACCAGACGTTGGAGGTCGGCGACGGTGGCGTGACCCGAGGCGTGCGCGATTGTCAGCCGAATGCCGAGTTTGTCGAGCTGGGTACGCAGGGCGATTCCTGACGGCTGTTCCAGATAGCCGGGCCACATCGACCACACCGCTTCGGCACCATCGAGGCACTGTGCGCGCTTCAACTCGCTGAGCATCGATCCGCGGAAGGTCATGACGAGCTGGTGAGCAAGCTCACTGAGCTGTTCGGGGTAGATGCGCGACCGGCTAATGTCCGCAACGCGCTCGAACTGCCGCGACTCCTTCACGCGAACGCGTTGGCTCTGCGGAACGAAGACGCGTACGTTTTCCCAGTCCGGCCGCGGGATTGTCTCGTATCCAGTCGCCGCAGCGATCGTCGCGGCATACAGATCGAGCGCGAACAGCCGGTCAGCCTTCTTCGCGGCACGGAAGAGAGTTACAAGGCGATCGATGTTCTGAGGGGAGTAGAGCGCAAGAACGAGTCCCTGCGCCCGCCGGAAGACCTCGAGCGCCTGCTCCTCGACGTCGCGTTCGCTGCGCGCACCACGCTCATCGCTCCCGCGCTCACCAATCCGCGTCCCTTCGAGCAAGAGCACGTCTGCGACGGGTGGTTCATTAACAAGCCGCTCGAAGAGGTTTCCCTTGCGCCCGTGAGCCCGCAAGTCACCCGAGTAAAAGAGTCGTCGGCCATGCGCCTCGATGAGCAGTGCGTAAGCATCGAAGGCTGAGTGATCGACGAGGTATGGCGTCAAATGAAAGGGGCCAACGGAGAAGGGTTGGTGATCGACAAGGAAGCCACGCGATTGAAGCACGATGCCGCCGGGACTGAAGTAACTCGCTTCGGCAAGAATGCGAGCGGCCGCCTCGCCGATATAGATGGGCACGGTCGCGCTGACGCCAACGAGAAGACCAAAGTGGTCGGGGTGGCCGTGTGAGATGACAATTCCGCGAAGCGTGGGGTCGGAGCCGTCGAGACCGACGATCGCCGGTAGAGGAAGATCGTCATCTAATCCGGCGTCGAGGGGCCGTCCGATGTCTAGCGCGAGGCGCTGCCCATCACATTCGAGTTCGACGCAGCTACCTCCGATCTCGCGCGCCCCACGATGGATAACTGCCCTTAGCACGCCTCACCACGAACTCGAACACAGCTCCCGCCCTTCCCAACTACGAAAACGCTCTCCTTGCTGTTGGCGGGGCTCGATGATCGCGGCGGAATGGCGAGAGACGGCGCCCTCAAAGGGAACTACCTGAGCTCGGACGCAGCGGCGGATCGCCGACAGAACTAAGGAGACGATTGACCGTCCCTCGGACTTCGTCCACTAACCTGTTCTGCGAGCAGAAGGCGACGACTTCCTCTCGACTCCAGCGGCGAAGCAGGCGGAGACCGGGCCGTAGATGAGCCGGCCGCTTACCGAGCCGGCGGAGGAATTGCTCCAGTTCCGGGGCGTCTTCCTCGGAGGCGTAGCCGCGCTCGATTAGCCACGGCCAGAGTCCGGTGCGGATGCTATCCGCGTCATGCTGGCCGATACGCCTGCCGTCTGCGCCCGCCCATCGAGAAACGTACTCCGAGACCGCGATCGTCGGGTTCATGTATAGACGCTGTTTCCACGATGAGTTCCAGAAGGCCAGATGCGGTCGCGCTTCAACGGCCCAGTCGTCCTCGTCTGCCGCTGCGAGCAGCCCTCCGGCTCTCCCGTCGCTATAGAGGTACTGCGCCTGCGGCATTAGCTCTGCCGGCCACGTGAACAGGGCCAGACCGCCGCCGACGTCATAGAGCTCGATGCGCTGAGTCGAAGAGATGCGGTTGCCTTTATCGAGCAGAACGAATCCGCGAGGCTTGGGCTCGATGCCTGTTACGTCGCGCAGGAGACTTGGGGCCGGCGTTTCTTGAAGAGGCCGATCGGTGTAGACACTCATGCGAGAAGTCTACGACGGCAGCGGAACAGGTTCATCGTCCGGTTGCAGTCCGCGTACAGTAGGAAGCGACCGATTGAGCTTTAACCATGAATCCGCCTTGACGGAGAGCGCACGGATGTTGAACGAGGCGCAGATCTCCGAGGGAAAGGTCACCGCTCGAGGCGCGTTCGACAGAGTGACCCGCTACCGGGCGAACGTCCCGTATCGGGCCCTCGACGCGCACGTCTTCGATCGGCTAGCCACCGCCTTGATCGGAATCTGGATGTTGGCGGCGCCGACTCATGCGGTGCGCAGGTGTCGGAGAAGCGGCGAAGGATCGGCTTGCGGCGTGAGGATGACCCAGCGCTTGGAGGCTCGAGTAACGGCAACGTAGAAGAGCCGGCGACCGGCGTCGTCGTCGGGGAACTGACGCTGCCCGACGTTAACGATAATCACGACGTCGAACTCCTTGCCTTTCGCCTGGTGTGCCGTCATCACGTACAGCCCGCGACCGAGTCGCGGAGCGGCCTGCGCGGCGACGGCGACACTCTCGGCGTAGCGCTGAAGCGCCTCGTCGAGACTCGTAGTGCCGTCACCGAACGCGTCGGCTGTCGAGCGAAGGGCGCGGACGGCTTCTACACGCGGCAGGTGGTGTTTAAGCGAGCACGTGTCTAGCGCGTCGACGACGCTCGCGAAGTAGCTGCTTGGGCCGTGCTCGTACAGGGGAGCGAGCGCACGGAGAAGGCTCTTAGCTTCATCGCCGCAATTCCCGGCGAGGTTGACGCCATCGGTTGTTAGGCGCTTCTTGACGGTGCTGACGACGGAGGGGTCGAGACTCGGCACGAGCTTAACGACGCGGTCAATCGCGTGAGCCGCCACGTTTTTAGCGTCGCCGAGCAGAGGTAGCTGCTCGATCTCATCACGCGCCTCCTCGAAGTCATCTCCTCCGCCAAGCTGTCGCGGATAGAGCCCCTGTTTGCAGAGGTACGAACGCAGCTTGCCGACATCGTCGTTGAATGCAGCGATGACCGCAACCGTATCCATGCCCTCCTTAAGCGCGCTTGCTGCTTCGCCCTTCACTCGTGGAAGCATCTGGTTGAAGTACTGGAAGCTCGCGACTTTCAGCTCAGCAGGCACCTTGGCCTGCGCGGCCTGTTCTTCAAGGCCCGCTCGAACAGCGAGCAGCCACCGGCCGGTCACTTCCTGCCCGTGCCAGCGGTGCGGAGTGCGCAGTTCAAAGCGCTCATCGCACTCCTCGGCATGGCGGTCGAGACGTTCGTGCTTTGAGCCACGGAAGCCATAGATCAGCTGCAGCGGGTCGGCCAGGATGATGAGGCGCTCGTGCCCGAGGCGACGCACAACAGCGTCTTGCAGCTCCGACGCATCCTGATGCTCGTCCGCGATCACGACTGGATAGCGACGCTTGTACGCGTCGTCGAGCACTGGATACGTCTCGAGCAGCTGCCAGAAAAGCGCGCCGAGATCGTCGAACGTCACATGGCCCGCGTGGATTTCCGTTTCGATTGCACCGAGTAGCTGCCTCCGTGTGGGTTCGTTAGGCGTGCGCTCGTCGTGGAATCGCTCGAAACGTTGCTCCGCAAACGCTTCAAGAAAGCCTTTGTACACGTTAAGCGCGGCGACGGCTTGTGCGTCCACGGCTTTGAGAGTTTCGAGGCGTTGCCGCCAACTCGTCATTTCTGATTCGAGCGGCAGGCCGAGAGCGCGGCGATACGCCCACACCTCGCGACGGAAGAAGCCGTGATAGTTCGCTACCTCGACCTGGCGGCGTACCTCTGGGCGAAGCTGGCGTGCCGCTTCGCTTTCTAGTTGAACGCGAGCCTGATTCGAGAAGGTGACGAGTAGGACCCTGCTTTCGGGCGCTAAGTCCGGAACGATCGTTCCGGCCAAACGAACGGAGACCGCGGTCTTTCCGGTACCGGGCGGTGCGACCACCAGGAGGTGATGACCGCCGGAGGCGCAAAGCGCATCGTGATCGGGGTCGTACCGCAGGGTCACGCCGCCATCGAGATCTCACCGACGGGAGTGCAGCCAGTGGCGATCCATCCGTCGAGTTCGCGAAGCGCGCGCGCGAATGGCTCCGGCACCGCACCGTCGACCTCGATGATCGTCTCAGCGACGATTCGCCCCTGGCGGGCGCCCTTCATCTCAAACGGCGCGGCCGTCTTACTGGCGAGCGCTATGGCTACAAGTAAGCGGGCCTCGGCCTCGGTCAGCGCACCAAGCAACTCGACGAGCGTCTCAGCCGCCTTCATCACCTCGCGCTTCGTGTCGTCAATCTCGCCGACAGCGCTGACGAGGTAGTAGCGCTGCTCGTCCCACGAGTAACCTCGGCTCGTCGCGAGCGCGTCGAGGGCCTTTGTGAGTGCGTTCAGTGAAGCTGCCTGAGCGAGCGCCTGCTCGAGGTTCTGCCGCCCCTCCGCGGCATTGTGCGCAAGGAACGCGTCGCAGTGGCCCTCACCGCGCAGTCGAGCGACTTCCTCCGGGGCATCCTGCTCGACCCAAGCGATAACCGTCTTCCCGGCCTCTTTGAGTAGCTGGGCCATCATAGGCATGTTGCTCGCGCCTTCGCAGTTCACTACGTCGAGACCGAGTTGCTCGGCAGGCCGGATCGTCGGATCTGCGGCAAGCTGCTCGGCACTCCCGTCTTCGGCCTGCTTCGGCGGTGTCGCCAGCGACCGCCAGAAAGTCTCGATCACAGCACGGTCGCTAGGCCCCTCGACAAGCAGCGGGATACGTGCGAAGAGCGCGCGTACCACTGAGCGGTCGAGCCAGCGCTCGTACTTCTGACGAACAGGCTCGGACAGGGTTTTCCGAAGAAGACGTGCTCCGACGCCAGCTGTGCGTTCGTCGACGAGCAGAAAGTCGTCGATCGAGAAGGCGCGGGCGATCTCCGGCGAATGCGTCACCACGAACACCTGGCCGCCGCGATCAACGATGCCGCTCAGCATGTGCGCTACTTGCGTCTGCCGAAGCGGCTCGAGTGCCTCCTCGGGCTCTTCGAACCCTCCGATCGTAGGTTCTTCTGCCGCCTGCGCCAGGTGGAGCAGGATTGCGACGAGCAAGAGCCGCTGCGCGCCGCGACCCTGCCTGAAGACTGGGATCTGCACTGCACCACCAGGCATCGTCAGTCGCAGCGACTGAAGAAGTGCTCGCAGCGAGATCGCGCCCGCTTCGAACTGCGGCAGTTCCGCCGCTGCGAGCAACCCAAGCGTGCGTAGGTCGGCGGCGAGCGTCTCAAGCTTTCCGTGTATCCCTGGCTCGGCATTCACTGAGCCCGCGCCCTGCTCAAACGCGTCTTTCAGCGACTTTGCTGCCGGGTCTAGGTCGATGTCGCCAAACAACTGCTCGAGAAGTCCGCCTTGATAGAAGGCAAGCTGCCGAGACGGGTCGCGCGCTCGTCCGTCGAAGACCCAGCCGACTTTCGATCGGATGCCCGGCGAAAAACGCGCACCGCCCGACTCTTCCTTCGCAAACTCGTGGACGAGGTCGAAGTCCTGCGTCCCTCGCACGCGAACCCGCACGACCGCCTCGACGTCGTCACCACCCGGCTCCGGCACGAGCTGCTCACCTTCGGCCCTCCACCCCTCGAGGTGGCGACGAACCTCCGCCATGAACGCCGGCGGCAACTCTCCAATTACTGCCTCGATTACAAACCCTGGTGCCGTCTCCCTATTGAAGTAGTCGATCTCGGTCGGTGCGGGTCGCTGTCGCCCAAGCCCAGCGTGAAGTAGCAGATCAAGCGCCTCGAGGATCGTACTCTTGCCCGCGTTGTTCGGCCCAAGAATCACCGTCTTCGGCCCCGGCGCGAGCGTCAGGTCACGGATTCCTCGGAAGCGCTCGATCTTCAGACGGTGAATCCGCATTTCGGCGGACACTTACATAAAACGTCACCTGTTGACAACACGTGGGGTGAGGGGAGCCGCGATGGGAATCTGAGCTTCAACGATGAAGCCGGGCAGCAAGCCGTCGGTATTCGCGAGAGTCGTCAGAATGTACATCCATGCGTCTACTCCACCTCGCTGACCTCCACCTCGACAGCCCGATGCGCGGGCTGTCGGTGCATGAGGGCGCGCCGGACACGGCGGCGAGCTGTACGCGGGAGGCGTTCGAGGCGGCCGTGCTTTTCGCGCTAGCGGAGAGCATCGATCTCGTGTTGATCGGAGGCGATGTTTACGACGGCGACTGGCAAGACTTCAGCACCGGCGTGTTCTTCGCCCGCCAGCTCGCCCAACTGCGCGACGGCGGGATCCCGGTCGTGGTGATCTCCGGAAACCATGATGCTGCAAGCACGATTACGCGTCGCCTCACGCTGCCCGAGGGGACAAGAACTCTTTCCGCGAAAGCGCCCGAGACTGTTCGCTTCGAGGAGCTTGGTGTTGCGGTGCATGGTCAGAGTTTCGCTACTCGCGAAGTGACCGAAAACCTCGTCGCCGCCTACCCGCCTGCCGTTCCGGACATGATCAACGTCGGGCTGCTGCATACGAGCCTCGCAGGTCACCCCGATCACGATACGTACGCGGCCTGCTCGGCGCAGGACCTAGAAAGGCTCGGCTACGACTACTGGGCGCTCGGCCACATTCATATGCGAGGCCGTGCGTGCGACGGGCCGCCGGCGTTCTACTCCGGCTGCATTCAAGGGCGTAGCGTTCGTGAGTGCGGCGCTCGCGGTGGGCTCCTGGTCGAACTGGAGCGCGGCGAGGAGCCGAGCGTCGAGCCCGTCAACTTCGACGTGCTGCGCTGGGCGATCGCGGAGATCGACTGCACCGCGACTGAGAAGCTCGACGACCTTATCGGGCATGCCCGCTCGACGTTCGGGGGTCTTCTCGACAATGCCGACGGGCTGCCCGTCGCCTCCCGGACACGGCTCACGGGCGAGTCCCCTCTGCATAACTGGCTGCTCGCCGAGAGCGAGCGGCTCCACGCCGAGCTCGTGTTGGCGGCCAACGATGTCGCTCCGGACATGCTGTGGCTCGGAAGCGTGTCTGTCGGCACGACGACGCCAACAGCCGGGGGGGCCGCTTACGACCCCGACTTCGAGAGCGCGCTGGGAGCCATCTTGGAGGACGCTCGCACGCGCGAGGATCTCAATGGTGCGCTAGAAGAGGTGCTTGCGCGCACTCCGCGCGACCTACTCGACGTGGCTGGACCGCTGTACTGGTTGGCTGATCGCGACGCCGCACTCGAGCGGATGCTCGAGTTGGGTCAGGCGCGCCTCACAACAGATCTCGGTGAGAGCCCGGCGGAGCGGGGCGAATAGCGTGCGCTTTCGCGAGCTGCGACTCGTCGCGTTCGGCCCGTTCACCGACCAGGTAATCGACTTCGGCGAACCCACAGAGTGCGACTTGCACATCGTGCTCGGCCTCAACGAGGCTGGCAAGAGTTCAGCTCGACGCGCGATTCAGGCTTTGCTGTTCGGCTTCCCTCATATCACCCCCGATGCGCACGTTCATCCCTACGAGCATTTGCGTGTCGGCGCGCTGCTCGACACCAACGACGGACAGAGCATCGAACTCGCGCGCGTGAAGGCGCGCCAGCGTGATCTTCGCGACGTCGCAGACGAGCCACTCGACGACAGCGTGCTACGCCACATGCTCGGCGGAATCGACGAAGCGCTCTATGACCGCCTGTTCCTTTTCGATCACGACGAGCTGCGTCAAGGCGGTGCCGGATTGCTTGCCGGCGGTGGCGACTTTGGCGTATCGCTCTTTGGCGCCACCCTCGGCACCGGCAATCTCGCCGCGGTGCGCCGCGATCTCCACCAACGCGGTGAAGCGCTATTCAAGTCGGATGCGAAGGCGCGTAAGCCACTTCTAAACGCCGCGCTACACGACTATCGCGACCATATCGAGCAGGCGCGCAGCCTATCGGTTAAACCGCGCGAATACGAGCTAGCCTCAGCTCGCGTTGACGAACTCGCCCGCGAGCGCCAGACGAAGACCAGTGAAGTAGCGACGCTCGAGAGTGAAGAGCGCGCGCTCGGACGCCTGGCTTCGGTTACAGGACCGCTCGCCCGCCGTCAGACCGTCGTCGCTGAACTAGAGGCATTCCCCGACCTGCCCGTCTTGGCGCGGGATGCCACGACACGCCGTGAGGTTGCGCTCGAGAAGCGTGAGCACGCAGACGGCCAACTCGAGACTGCGAACACCGCCCTTGAAGAGCTGCAGAGCAAGATCACCGCCGTGATCGTCCCAGACGCGCTTCTCGAGCGCGCCGCCGAGATCCAAGCGCTCGCCGGAGAAATCTCGATGCACGAGAAGGCACTACGAGACCGCGGCAAGCTCTCACGCGAGTTCGAGACGCAAAAGAAGGCTAACACTGAACTCCGCGTCCAGCTAGGCAGCGCGGTACCCGAGCATCCCGCCGCCGTGGGTCGCGCACTACGCGCGTCAATCGAGAAGCTCGGTGACGATCAGGCGACACTGTTTGAGCGGCTACGCGCCGCACAGGAGTACCTGCAGGAGTGCGACGAAGCCAACGACCGGGCAGCGAAAGCGCTGAAGGGCGCCACTTCGGCCCCCGACGCGCCTGACGCAATCGTGACGTGGGCGGCCGCGGCCGCCGAGCGGGTGCCGCTTTCTCTCGCAGCTAGCAAACAGAAAGGTGTTGTTGAGCGCACGATCGCCAAGCTCATCGCGACCACTGAAGTGTTAAGTCCAGCCTTCGACCCTCGCACACGACCATCTACCGAGCCCCCACCGGCAGCCGTAATCGCCGCGCACCAATCACAAGTAGACGAACTCGACACGCAATTCGCGGAGCAGCGCGCCGAGCGCAATCGCCTAGCCCACCAGCGCGATCAGCTGCAGGTTCAGCTTGCGGCGCTTGGTGCGGACGAAGTCGAGAACACGAGGGAGCAGATGATTTCTGCCAGGAATGAGCGTGACCAGCGCTTCGCTCATCTCGGCGATCGCCTCGAAGAGGCTGACCTCGACGGAGCTCGCGGCGCCCACGAGCAACTCGGTGTCGCGCTATCGCAGACGGACGAGTTGGCGGACACGCTCATCACTCAGGCCGACCAAGTCCACCTCACGGCAGAGGTGGCGGAGATCGTAAAGCAGTTCGGTGAGCGCGAGAATGATCTCGCGGAAATCACGAGCCGGCGCGAAGAGCTTCTTACGACCTGGCGCGGGCTCTGGGGACCTTGCAGCATCGTGCCCCTCGATGACGCCAGCGCGATGCTTTCGTGGCGTGAACGGTACGAAGAACTCAGCGCACAGTACGCCGACCTCGTAATACAACTATCCGAACACGAAGAAGCCCTTCTCAATTCCGAAGAGACGGCAACCGAGCTCCGGGCGGCGCTTGAATCCGCAGGCTCGCCCGCCGATCGGGATCTGCCACTTGAGCAGCTCGTCGAGCACGCCCGTCTGATCGTCGACCGTACTCGGTCGGCGATCACCGAGCATGAACAGCTCGTCAGCGATGCCAACGATGCAGCGGAGGAGTTCGTAAAAGCGCAGCGTGCCGTGCAACAGGCCGAAAAGAAACTCGAGGACTGGGTCGGCCTTTGGGCGAAGGCTCTTCGACCGCTCACGATCTCGGCCGAAACGACGCCCACAGAGGCGCGCGCCACCATTGCACTCCTCGACGATTTCGCAGACAGCGAGAAGACCACGGCGGATCTCGCCCATCGCATAGAGAGCATCACCGCCGACTACGACGCGTTCGCGAGCTCTGTCCGTGCGCTCGCAGAGGTACTCGTGCCCGACTTACTAGAGCGCGACGCGATAGAGCTGATTCGCGAGTTAAGCCGTCGCGCCGAGGTTGCCAGGACCGCCGCGACGAACCGTGCGCAGCTCGAAGAACGCAAGCGCAGTACGTTGGAGCGAATTGCCGAACTTGAAGAGGAGCTGAGCGACGCCAACGGAGTACTCTCGCGCCTATGCGAGCAGGCGCAGTGCGGCACCGCGGATGAGCTGCCTGCAGTCGAGACCCAGGTAGCGACACGCGACCGGTTGCGCGACGAATTAGTCGAACTCGATAAGCGCATTGTTGAACAGGGCGAGCAATCGGTCGACGAACTTCGGCAGCTCCTTGGGGAGCGCACAGGTGACGATCTTGCGGGCGAGCTTGCTGCCCACCACGACACTCTCCAGGTCGCCAAGAGCGAGCTCGAAACGCTTGTGGAGGAGCACACGGAAGCCATCGCAGGACTCCGCCAACTCGACCACGGCACCGAGGCGGCGCTCGAGCGCGAGAACGCCGAGCACACCGCTGCGCGCATCGGAGAGCTAGCCGAGCGCTACCTCGCCGAGCGTGTCGCCGCGATACTGCTCGCGCGCGCGATCGAATATCACCGCGAGCACAGCGCCCAGCCTATTCTCGAACGAGCTCAGCAACTGCTCCCCCAGCTCACCGCAAACTCGCTCACTCGACTGTTCGTCGACGACGAGGGCAACGACCAACCCGTACTTATGGCGCGTCGCGCTAACGGCAGCGAGCTCGGCGTCGGCGGAATGAGCGACGGTACGCTCGATCAGCTCTACCTCGCTCTGCGCCTCGCGGCGCTCGAGCATCATCTCGACGCACTGCCACCACTTCCGGTGCTGCTAGACGACATCCTCGTCAACTACGACGATCTTCGTGTCGCCGCCAGCGTGCCAGCCCTCGCCGAGGTCGCCCAGCGCACCCAGGTGATCGTGCTGACGCACCACCAGCACGTCGCCACCATCGCCCAAGACACGCTCGGCGATCGTGTACGCGTTCACCTTCTCGGGACTGCCTCAACTCCTTGACATCGCATTCGATGGTGTCGCGGCGCGATCGAGGAAAGTAACGCTGGTCGCAACGTACAAGGGCGACGATCGCTCGGCGTCCGAAACGAACGAGGCGGCAGCCAGAGACAGAAGTGACAAATGTTACAATAGTCGTATGGAACGAAATCCGGAAAACATCGAGGCTCGCAGTCCGTTTGAGCTGAGGCCGGTCTTCTACAAGCTCTCCACAGTGAGAGCGCTCGGCGCAATCGCAATCAGGAGTGTCTGTTCATAGTCCCGGTCGCGTTCTAGCTTGAGTACGTGGGCAACCACGGATTGAGCGGGAGCCAGCCAACCGCCGCGTTGGATCGAGGTCGAGGGGTGACTCAAGCTCCGGCTCAATCCGATCAGATCGTGTGGTACGGTCGGAGACATGGCCGAGCGGGACATGTCGGTAGTGCTGGGAGCGCTGCGACTGTCGGATAAACAGCTGCTCATGGTGATCGCGTCTCGCCTATGAGCACAGCGCAAACACCATCAGTGACCGACGCGTTCTTCGAGCGGCCAATCCTCAACTCGCCGTACGAGCCGCCCGCTCGGCATTGGGAACTCGACGAGCAGGGTCAACCGACGCAGCAGATAGTCGAATCCCGGCGTCGAGCGGATTTCGTCACCCCTATTCCCAAGCCGCGGAAGCGCAAGAGCGCTCTGGTGCAGCAGGTGCTAATCCCCAGCGATGACGCCGAAATCTCAACGCAGGCGCAGCAATACGACCCGACGTCGATCATCAACCGGGCTCGCTCTCTGGTAGAGGAGTGGCGGAGCCTGCCAAATCCGAATCAGTGGCAGGTGACTCCCGAGACGGCCCGACTGCTGCAGCACTGGCGGCATAACAGGTTCGAAGGTATTCGCCCGTTCTTCTGTCAGATCGAGGCTGTCGAAACGATCATCTGGCTCACCGAGGTAGCTCCGCAGGCGGGCAAACGCGCGAAGGGGATTCTCGACCACCTCGCCAACGCAAACAACGATGCGAACCCCGATCTGGTGCGGGTAGCGCTGAAGCTGGCAACTGGCGCCGGCAAGACCACGGTGATGGCAATGCTCATCGCCTGGCAGACGGTCAATGCGGTCAGGCGGCCTCAGAGCAAGATGTTCACGCGGGGTTTCCTCGTCGTGACCCCTGGCCTGACGATCAAGGATCGTCTGCGCGTCCTTCAGCCCAACGATCCCGATAGCTACTACAAGGACAGGGAGCTCGTGCCGCCCGACATGCTGAGCGATCTCGGTAGCGCGAAGATCGTCATCACGAACTACCACGCCTTCAAGCGCCGGCAGCGGATCGAGCTGTCCTCAGGTGGGCGCCGGCTACTTCAGGGCCACGGCGCCGAACTGGACACGCTCGAGACCGAAGGTCAGATGATTCAGCGAGTCATGGGCGACCTGATGGGCATGAAGAACATCCTCGCGTTTAACGACGAGGCCCACCACTGTTATCGGGAGAAGCCCAACCCCGACGAAGACGAGCTCCTCAAGGGCGACGAGAAGAAGGAGGCCGAGAGGAACACGGAGGCCGCGCGCGTCTGGATCTCCGGTCTCGAAGCGGTCAAACGCCACCTCGGCCTTCAGCGCGTCGTCGATCTGTCGGCAACTCCGTTCTTCCTCAGCGGCTCAGGGTACGTCGAGGGAACGCTCTTCCCGTGGACGCTCAGCGACTTCTCGCTCATGGACGCGATCGAGTGCGGGATCGTGAAGCTGCCACGCGTTCCGATCGCCGACAACATCGCCGGAAACGAGATGCCGATGTTCCGCAACCTCTGGGATCACATCGGCAAGAAAATGCCGAAGAAGGGTCGTGCGAAGAGCGAGGTTCTGAATCCGCTTAGCCTGCCGCCGCAGCTTCAAACCGCCCTCGAAGCGCTCTACGGCCACTACGACAAGACGTTCCATCTCTGGCAGCAGGCCGGTGTCCGCGTGCCGCCCTGTTTCATCGTCGTCTGCCAGAACACCTCGATATCGAAGCTCGTGTACGACTACATCTCCGGGTTCACCCGCGAGAACGAAGACGGCTCGACCACTCTGGAGAACGGCCGTCTGCCGCTGTTCCGTAACTTCGACGAGCACGGCAATCCTCTCGCGCGCCCGAATACGATCCTTATCGACAGCGAGCAGCTCGAGTCGGGTGAGGTGCTGGACGGCGGATTCCGCAAGATGGCCGCCGACGAGATCGATCGATTCCGCCGCGAGATCATCGATCGAACGGGCGATAGGACGCAGGCCGAGAACATCACCGACCAGGATCTCTTGCGCGAGGTCATGAATACGGTTGGTAAGCCCGATCAACTGGGCGAGTCGATCCGCTGCGTCGTCTCGGTATCGATGCTCAGCGAGGGCTGGGACGCCAACACGGTCACGCATGTGCTGGGCGTCCGCGCGTTCGGAACTCAGCTGCTGTGCGAGCAGGTCGTCGGACGAGCGCTTCGTCGCCAGTCCTACGAGCTCAACGACGACGGCCTCTTCAACGTTGAGTACGCTGACATCCTCGGGATTCCGTTCGACTTCACCGCCAAGCCGGTTGTCGCGCCGCCACAGCCTCCGCGCGAGACGATCCACGTCATGGCAGTACGCCCGGAGCGGGACGCGCTAGAGATCCGCTTCCCTCGCGTCATGGGCTACAGAGTCGAACTGCCCGACGAGCGGCTCAGCGCGCAGTTCAACGAGGACTCGCGGCTGGAGCTCACGCCAGAACTCGTCGGCGCGACGACTACGCAGAACTCAGGGATCATCGGCGAGAAGGTTGATCTCACGCTGGCGCACACCGGCAACGTTCGGCCTTCACAGGTGCTGTACGAGCTCGTCTCACACCTTGTCCTGACGAAGTGGCGCGATAAGAGCGGCGAGCCGCAGCTGAACCTGTTCGGGCAGCTCAAACGGATCGCGAGGGAGTGGCTCGACGGGTATCTCGTCTGTACAGGCGGGACCTATCCGGCCCAACTGAAGTACAAGATGCTGGCGGATATGGCCTGCGAGAAGATAGTGGCCGGAATCACGCGGGCGTACGTCGGGCAGAAGCCGATTACGGCCGTGCTCGACCCCTACAACCCCACCGGTTCCACCGCCCACGTCAGCTTCAACACATCGAGGGCCTATCGCTGGGAGACCGACCCTCGCCGCTGTCAGATCAACTGGGTGATTCTCGACAGCGACTGGGAAGCCGAGTTCTGCCGCGTGGCGGAAGCCCACCCGAAGGTTCGGGCCTACGTGAAGAATCACAACCTCGGTCTCGAGGTGCCCTACCGCTTCGGCTCGGTAAGTCGAACGTACATCCCGGACTTCATCGTGCTCGTGGATGACGGACACGGTGACGACGATCTCCTGCACCTCGTCGTCGAGATCAAGGGTTACAGGCGGGAGGACGCGAAGGTGAAGAAGGCGACCATGGAGACGTACTGGGTTCCCGCCGTAAATCACACCGCCCAGTACGGGCGCTGGGCGTTTGTCGAGTTCACCGACGTTTTCCAGATCGAGGCGGGCTTCGGCGCCAGAGTCGAAAGCACGATAAGCGAAACGATCGATTCGATCGCCGCGCAATCCGCGGCTCAGGAGGCGTAGGGATGGCTAAGAAGAAGGCGGCGCCCAAGACGGTCGAGACGCTCAAGCACGTCGAGGACACCCGTACGAACATCCCGACCGCCGAGTACCAGTCGGTCGTGACGGAGGCCGACCAGGCACCGGTGCGGTTGGCGTACGAGCGGCGCAACCGCGACCTCGATCCGCAGCTCGTCTGGCGCGGCAAGGACGAGCAGGACTGGAGCGACCTCGTCGTCCACGCGCCACCGCTCTACATCCAGGAAAAGGTGCACCCCAAGGTGCTGATCGACGACCTCGTCCGCGAATCGGAGCCCCGCGTCGGAGCGCGCGATCAGTACGAGCAGATCGACCTTTTCGCCGACTTCAACGGCATAGCCGAAGGCACCGACAGGACCGACTTCTACCAGCACGAGCAGAACTGGACGAACCGCATGATCCTTGGCGACTCACTCCAGGTGATGGCGAGTCTCGCCGAGCGAGAAGGCCTGCGCGGAAAGGTTCAGTGCATCTACCTCGACCCACCCTACGGCATCAAGTTCAACAGTAATTTCCAATGGTCGACCACCAGCCGCGACGTAAAGGACGGTAACGCTGGCCACATAACCCGTGAGCCAGAGCAAGTCAAAGCATTTCGCGACACCTGGCGCGACGGTATCCACAGCTACCTCACCTACCTTCGCGACCGCCTAACCGTCGCCCGCGATCTGCTCACCGAGTCCGGCTCTATCTTCGTGCAGATCGGCGATGAGAACGTCCACCGCGTCCGAGCCGTGATGGAGGAAGTCTTTGGTGATGATAACTTCGTCGCTCAAATTGCGACAAAAACCTCTGGTGGTTCAACGGGTGTCTACCTGTCTGGAGTGGTTGACCATGTTCTGTGGTTCGGAAAAAACACGGAGCATACGAAATATCGCTCGCTGTTTGGAACGAAAGGCCTCGGTGAAGGTGGAGCTGAAAAGTACAGTCGCGTACGACTTCCTAATCTCCAGACACGAAGCCTCACTCCTTCCGAGCGAGCCCTTGAAACTGAGTTGCCACCCGGCTCGCTAGTTTACCGCCAAGATAACATCACGAGCCAAAGCGTCGGTAGAGACAAAGGCGAAGGAGCTGCGTCTTGGTTCGCGGTTACCATTTCCGGACATGAAATCCGCCCGTCAATCAAAGTGCGATGGAAGACCAACGAACTGGGAATGCAGCGACTGCTTTACGCATCGCGTGTTGAGCTGACGGGCAATAGCCTCTCCTACGTCCGCTATCTCGACGATTTCAGTGCGACCGCAATCAACAATTCGTGGACTGACATCGGCGGTATTCAAAGCCGCGCTGACCCAAAGGTCTATGTCGTGCAAACACCAACAACGCTCATTCAGCGTTGTATGTTGATGACCACCGACCCGGGCGACCTCGTGCTCGACCCGACCTGCGGTTCCGGCACTACGGCCACTGTCGCCGAGCAATGGGGGCGACGTTGGATCACGATTGACACCTCGCGCGTGGCGCTGGCGCTGGCCCGTGCCCGCATCATGGGCGCGCGCTATCCGTTCTATCTGCTGGCCGATTCCCGCGACGGCCAGCTCAAGGACGCAGAGGTCACGCGCACCGTGCCGAGCTCTCAACCAGTCGGGGGGAGCATCCGCCACGGCTTCGTCTATGAGCGTGTGCCGCACATCACGCTCAAATCCATCGCAAACAATGCGGAGATCGACGTCATCTGGGAGGAATGGCAGGCGAGGCTGGAGCCGTTGCGCGAATCGCTGAACGCCGCGCTCGAGCAGCAATGGCAGGAGTGGGAGATTCCGCGCGACGTCGGAGAAGAGTGGCCTGAGGCGGCGAAGAAGCTGCACGGTGATTGGTGGCAAGCGCGCGTCGCCCGGCAGGACGAGATCGACGCGTCCATAGCTGCAAAGGCTGAGTTCGAGCACCTCTACGACAAGCCCTACGAGAACAAGAAGAAGGTGCGCGTCGCCGGTCCCTTCACCGTAGAGAGTCTGAGTCCCCATCGCGTGCTGGGCGTGGATGAGAACGACGAGCTCATCGATCCCCTGAAAGACGACGCTCTCGGGCTAGATACGGAGCAGTCCTTCACACAGATGATCCTCGAGAACCTCAAGACCGCCGGCGTGCAGCAGGCGCATAAGGAGGACAGAATCACATTCACTGCCCTCTCTCCCTGGCCCGGTAAGTACGTGTGCGCCGAGGGTCGGTACCCGGAAGGCGAAACCGAGAGGCGCGCCGCCATCTTCGTCGGCCCCGAGTTCGGCACCGTCCAACGCCCCGATCTTGTCGCTGCGGCGCGCGAGGCCGGCGATGCCGGTTTCGATGTGCTGGTCGCCTGCGCCTTCAACTACGAGGCGCTAGCCACCGAGTTCAGCAAGCTCGGTCGCATCCCGGTGCTCAAGGCACGCATGAACGCCGACTTGCACATGGCCGACGATCTGAAGAACACCGGCAAAGGCAACCTCTTCGTCATCTTCGGCGAGCCCGACATCAAGATCCTGCCCGCTGAAGATGGCAAGTTACAGGTGAAGCTGTTCGGCGTGGACGTCTTCGACCCGAGCACCGGCGAGGTCAGAAGCGATAGCGCCGACGGGATCGCCTGCTGGTTCATCGACACCGACTACAACGAGGAGAGCTTCTTCGTGCGTCACGCCTACTTCCTGGGCGCGAACGATCCGTACGGCGCTCTCAAGACCACGCTCAAAGCCGAGATCGACGCCGAGGCCTGGGCGACGCTGAACAGCGACGTTTCAAGACCGTTCGACAAACCGGAGACTGGACGGATCGCGGTGAGGGTGATCAACCATCTCGGCGATGAGGTGATGAAGGTCTTCCGGGTCGATTGATGCAGTTCCGCATCGCCGACACGTTCACCGACAGCCTCGCGCACCTCACGGCCGACGAGCAGAAGGCAGTCAAGACTACGGCGTTCGACCTGCAAGTGAACCCGGCTCAGCCGAGCATCCAGTTTCATCGGATCGATCGGGCGAAAGACCCGAACTTCTGGTCGGTGCGCGGTGGACGCGACCTCCGTCTAATCGTCCACAAGAGCGAATCGACCCTCGTCCTCTGCTACGTCGATCACCACGATCGGGCGTACCAGTGGGCGGAGCGTCGCCGGCTCGTGACGCATCCGACAACAGGTGCAGCCCAGCTCATCGAGGTCAGGGAGACGGTGCAGGAAGTGGTCGTACCCGTCTACGTCGATGCCGAAGTGCCTGCTCCGAAGCGTCCGCCGCTCTTCGCCGATCTCCAAGACGAGCAGCTGCTGCAGTACGGCGTTCCGCCCGAGTGGGTGGACGACGTCCGGCAGGCGACGGACGAATCGCTACTCGTGCTCGCCGATCATCTGCCCGCCGAGGCCGCCGAGGCACTCCTGGAGCTCGCCACGGGCGGAACGCCGCTGGTTCCGACGCCAGTGCCCGCCGGAACTGACCCGTTCGCGCACCCTGACGCTCAGCGTCGATTCCGCGTTATGCACGACGTCGAGGAACTCGAGCGAGCCCTCGACTATCCGTGGGAGAAGTGGACGGTGTTTCTCCACCCGGCCCAGCGCGAACTCGTCGAGTTCGACTTCGCCGGTCCGGCGCGCGCGTCTGGATCTGCCGGTACTGGAAAGACGATCGTTGCCTTACACCGAGCGGTCTTCCTGGCGCGTACGCATCCCGACGCTCGGATCCTGCTTACGACGTATTCCGATGCATTAGCGAACGCGCTTGGGGCGCGGCTCGCCCTCCTGATCCGGAACGAGCCACGAGTGGCCGAGCGGATCGAGGTGTGCTCCATCGGCGAGGTGGGCGACCGGCTCTACAGGGCGCACATCGGGGTTCCGCGGATCGCATCGCGTGACGTGATCACGAGGCTGTTGCAGGAATCATCCGACGCGGTCGAAGGGCACAAGTTCCGGCTTCACTTCCTCCTGAGTGAGTGGGAACAAGTGGTGGACGCCTGGCAGCTCGATAGCTGGGAGTCATACCGAGACGTGCGCCGGCTCGGGCGAAAGACGCGGCTCCCCGAACAGCAGCGTGCCGTTCTCTGGTCGATCTTCGAGCGCGTGACTACACGGCTCGCGCAAGACAACCTGATCACCGAGTTCGGGATGTTCAGCAAGCTCGCAGCACTCCTGGCACAGAGTAAGAAGCAGCCGTATGACTTTGCCGTTGTGGACGAGGCGCAGGACATGGGCGTCGCGCACCTACGCTTCTTCGCCGCCCTCGCAGCCGATCGCCGAAACGGTCTCTTCTTCGCCGGCGACCTCGGCCAGCGTATCTTCCAGCAGCCCTTCTCCTGGCTCGCTCTCGGCGTGGACATCCGCGGCCGGTCGCGCAACCTTCGCGTCAACTACCGAACGTCACACCAGATCCGACAGAGTGCCGACCGTCTACTCGATCCCGAGCTCACCGACGCAGACGGCAACACCGAGAGTCGCGCCGGCACGATCTCGGTCTTCAACGGAACGTCTCCCACGATCCTTGTGCTGGACGACCCCGATTCCGAGGCGCGCGAAGTCTCGAGCTGGATCTCCGAACTGGTCGAGCAGGGCCTCGCGGCCGAGGAGTTCGGGGTGTTCGTACGGTCAGAAACCGAGATCGATCGGGCGCGTCTGGTCATGACCGATGCCGCGCTGCCCTTCACCGTCCTCGACGACAAGGTGGAGACAACCAGAGGCCACGTCTCCATCAGCACGATGCACCTCGCCAAAGGTCTGGAGTTCCGCGCCGTCGCCGTGATGGCCTGCGATGACGAAGTGATTCCGTCGCAAGAGCGCATCGAGACGGTCGCCGACGACGCCGATCTCGAGGACGTCTACAGCACCGAGCGTCACCTCCTGTACGTCGCCTGCACGCGTGCTAGGGATCACCTCCTGGTTACAGGCGTCGCGCCGGCCTCGGAGTTCCTCGATGATCTCGGCTAGTAGCTCTTTGGAGGGCGAGGGACTCGAGCTCGTAGTCAGGTCTTGCGTTCAATAGCGAGAACGGCGTCGCGATACCTGTCGCGGCGGACGGCGCAGAACTCTCGCGTCCTCGTAAGGCCCGGACGCTCGCGGCGATCGATGATGTGATCGTGGATCGACCACGCTACCGCAGGCTGGACATCGCCAGCGATCACGTACGCGAGCGACACGGGGTCGAGTCGGCCGATTGATCGTCAGTGCGGAGCAGCCAGATGAATAGCTTCGGACAGTCCGGGGAGTTCGCCCTGCGCCTTATCACTCGTCACTAGCGGCAAGTTGTGTTCTATCGCCGTAGCCACGATCCAAAGATCGTTATCGCCTGGTCCGTTGATTCCGTTCATGAGGCAATGAGCTCGAAGTTCTGACCAGCGATCCACGATTTGAGGATCGATCGGGATCCAGAGATGCCCTCGGAGTGTCGCCATGCGCTGCGATACGGTTGCCTCGCCCCAGTTGGCACTTATCCACCCAGCGCGCTCCTCCGCAACCGTGACCACGCTGATAGCCCGAATCGAACGCGAAACGCGATCAAGTGCCAGCCGATCCCAGTGTTCGTAGCGCTCGGGGCGCTTTTTCGCTTTCAGCTCGTGACCGAGGAAGCTCGTATCGAGCAAGAGCGTTTCGGGGGCGTCTGCGGCCTCGATCACTCGGCGCCTAGAGCCTCAAGGTACGCATCCAACTCTTCTTCGCCGAGATCGGGGATATCCGGCGCTTGCCCTTGCGGCGAGAAGATGCCCTGTGCTTCTCGGAGAGCCGACAGGGCCGGATGCTCGAACACGAAAAACGACGTCTGCGAGAACTCGTCGACCGGATGAACCTCGTCGATCTCAAGAGCTCCGGTAAGTGCCCCCGTGCGCTTTCCTTGCCCTCTAGCCCATACATTCCTGTCCAGCAAGTCCCGCACCTTGGCCTCAAGCGCCTCTGGGAACTTGCAGCGCCAGTCGATTCCGTCCCCACCTCTGATTGCGACCTTGATCGGTGGTTCTGTGTCGATCATGTGCAGTCGCCCGGAGACTGTCACCTCGCCCGCAGCCGTGCGAGGCTGTGGCGCGCTTAGCCGTGCGATCTTGTTGTCATCGAGTCGTACCGATTGCTTCTTGCCTCTCAGCGCGGCCGTGATATCGATGACCCCCTGAGAACCGAGTTTCCGCCGGGCCGCACCGAGTGCATCAACGACTTCGCGGCCAAGCTCCTCCTCGGCGTCGAGCGCGTTGAGCATCCCTCGTAGGTTCGCCATCGCGAGGGTCTCAGCGGGCGCGAGGGTCGCTTCGCTCTCGCGATCGTCCGTATCGGGCTCGAGTAGAAGCACCGCGCTGCCTCGCGTGAGGCTGACGATCTTCAGTGCGCTCACAGCTTCGCCGCGCTTTCCGGGCTGGCCGGATCGCACTGGTTGCTGACCCTGTCGGACTCGGTCGAAAGCGCGCAGCGCTTTGACGAACTCCTCGATAAACCCCTCGAAAGCAGTCACCGAGATGCCGTCGCGAGCGGCCTCTCCCTCCAGCCGAAGCTCGATCGAGCCCTCTAGTTCACAGTTCTCGTCCATGGCTGAGAAGCGACTACTCCTTCCGCTGCCTCTATATGACGATAGGCGTTCGACACGCGCTCGGGAGATCTTTCAACGCTAGACGGATCGTACTCGGCGTGGCCGGCGTCGCGTGTCAGTGGACGGCCGAGTCGAGCGGGGGAGGATGGAAGCGAGAGCCTGGTAAGCTTCCAGCAGCCGTTGATCTGCGACGGGGGCGCGGTGAGTACCTGAGGTTGTCGCCCCCTACGCAGACGACAACCCGCCCGACCTCTCTAGAACTCACCAAGTTCGACTTCGCTCGACTCGACCTTGGCTCTTGTAGTTCGAATACGCAGAAGGGCGCTGATCACTTGCAGAAAGTCAGGCACCCGACGATGACCCCGGCTGTGTCCGGTAGTTTCGCGGAAGGGACTGCAGGCAATACCCCCGAACTAAAGGATGTCGCCATAATCCCGATACTTGGTAATGGCATATGAGATCTGGTTTAATCGCGAGTGAGATGGTCGAAGCGACTGCTGAACTACCTCCTTACCTCCTGGTCCCGTATATCGCGGTCGCCGCACACAAAGTCCTCGAAGGCGGGCAATATGAGGAGCTCGACGAGCGTTTGAAGGATGCTGTTGAGGATGCTCGCGAACAGCTTGAGGCCGAGAGTGCTTCTATGGCTGGCGAAGGGCGTACGCCGGGCGCCCATGCCTCGAGCGCTCTTGCTGGTGGTACCCGTAACGGACTTGAGCTCGCGACCCTCGCGTTGCAGACAAGCCCAAGCCCGGAGCACCGCTCTCCTACGACCCAACCAATGAGCGCGCAAGATCAGCTCGCTAGGTCGTCATCCCGGCTGCAGGAGTTTGTCAGCTACCTCGAAGGGCTGCGCCAAGGAAAGACGAGCGCCGCGGAAAAGCTATTACCCTGGTGCACCGAAATGTCCGAGCGGCTGTTCCCTGGCTCCGGGCACATCGCTGTCTCGTAGCGCGATCGTGGATGCTCGTCCTTCCGTCTCGCGCCTACGACAGTCGGCCGGATGAGTAGCTATCTCGAAACGCTGCGCCGGTCACTTGTTGATCGTGCGACATCCCTCGAGTCATATGTGAGCTCCCTCCAGGCTCGGACGGCTCGCACCGACGACGAGTTCGAATTGGCGCTCGAGATGTGTCTCCTTTACGCACGGCTATTCGCACGCCACGTTGATCTCGACTGGGAGATGGAGTCAGATCCAGGACTTCGCTACACGCTCCTTAAGCGTCTGATGAAGGACTTTCAAGAAAAGGAAACATGGATTGACCAGCGCTTTGCTCGCGCTACTGCTGGAGATGTTCCCAGACCCCTGAAGACGATAGTCCGCCACGAGTTTCATATGCTCGGGCTCGACATTCACGATCCGGTTCGCAAGATCCCCGCGTACGACCCGGTGCTAACCGTTGGGCCGCCGGATAACTTCGACACTTACTTGAAGGGTATCCGCGAGTATCTCTTCGAAGCGGTAAACGCTGATAACTTTGACTTCGTTGACCTCCCGAGGGATCGCCGTCACTCCCTCATATCCGTGCCTCTGGTCGAGGGTGCTCGGACCCTCTGGTATCCGATTACGATCGGCCACGAGGTCGGACACGTTCGGGTTGCCCGCGAGCGACTCACGTACGACTTCCCCAACACTTACGCATGGACAACCCTGTCTGATTTCGAACAGGAGCTGATTCCGAGTCTTCGCGAGGCAGCGAGCGATTACGAACTAGCTCTTAAGATCCGAGAGGCACAGAAGATACTCGGGTATTGGGTGGAAGAAACTCTCTGTGATCTCAACGCCATCCGCTTATTCGGCCACGCCGGGTTATGCGCTGTCGCCGAATTCCTTGCTGTCCTCGCTCGCCCAGATGGCGTGAGTCCGGAAACCCCTTCCGATAGGCATCCGCCGCTGAGTTTGCGCCTAGAGATGATGAAGGGCTTCCTAGACTATCTAGGTGAACCCGACCTCACCGGCCACGCCGATGCTTGGTCGGATTATCAATGGCATGACGCGCTCTCCCTCGATTCAAAATGGCAATTCGCAGCGTACGTGCTCCGTAAAGAAGAGAACATGGCGACGCTTTTCCGGCATGTTCTAGCTTGGGGCACCGTTTATCGCTCAAGCGAGCGAGCACGCCACGTAGATTGGTTATCCTCGGAATTCTTGAGCGGTATACCTGGTGGTACCCATTGCCCGAACGTAGCATCGTACGATCACGCATGGATTACCACTGCCGATATAGTAAACGCTGCCTGGGCGGCTAGGGGAATGCTCGACACTCCATCTCGACCCGATGATGTGAAGCAACCTGCGCTGTTACGGGAAATAGGCGACCATCAACAACGGCGCGTGATTCTGGATCGCCTAGCTAGCAAGGCCGTCGATTCGCTCGAGTTCGCGAGTCTATGGGCGGCGACTGGAGGCGAGGTCGTCCATAACCGAAGTGGTAAAACGCGAAAGCGGCGATTAAGAAGGTCACCGACGCCCGGTGTTTTATCTAGAGGCCAAATCCTCGAACGGCTGCACGAGGACGGACAGCGAAGACTCGTCGTAACTCCGCTCCTTGAGCCTGCTATTCAGGACGCCGGCATCGATCTACGTCTGTGTCCTGACTTCATTGTCCAGCGCCACTCCGCGACGACGGCTTTCGATCCTCTAGACCGGGAGCAGGACCCCCGGGCAATGCAAGAGCATGTACAGAAATCGTGGAACGTTCCGTTCATCCTGCATCCCGGTGAGACTGTCCTCGGTGCGACTCTGGAGTACATCTTTGTGCCGACCGACCTCACCGCTCAGGTAGTCACACGTTCTTCATATGGACGAGTAGGGCTAGTGACGGCAACTGCGGTGGAGGTACAGCCCGGCTCGCCAGGCGTCATCACTCTCGAGCTTGTCAATCTCAGCGAGACACCGATTACGCTATCCCCCGGACTTCGTATTGCGCAGCTCGTTCTCTTCGGAATAGGAGACTCTGAGAAGGCGACTACGGGGACATACCGCTTCGCGGTTGGTCCAGAATTCTCGAAGATCGAGGGCGACCGAGACGCGGCGCCGTTACGAAGACTTCAAGCGGTCACGCACTCTCGTCTCGGTGGCGACCTACTTTTTGGCAGCGCCAGGTTGCTGAGGCGAATGGCGTTCGTCTTCGCCGGAGAACGCGATCAGGTCGGACTCTTCTCGCGGATAGCCGCCGCAGAAGGAGCTGGTACTGCGATAACGCTTGCCGAGAACGATACTCGCCCCTCGCCCGTCGCGGCAGCACTTCTCGCGACGGAGGATCGAGTGGCGGAATGCTGTGCGCGAGGTGACACGAGTCTCCCGGCGCTCGCCATCGCGATTGAGCGATTGAGCCGTCTACTATCGCGAGGTGCGGTGATTGAAGTCTCTGACGTTGAGGACGAGGCGATAGGAACGCGAGCGCTCATTAGACTTAGTGCTCCGGACTCTTCGCCGACCTACACGATTCTCTCGACGCGTCATAGATGGACGGTCGAAGTCTCAGAGAGCGAAGGATCGGCCGAGATCGAAGACTTCTTAGCGAATGCTCTCGCGTCGCGAGGAACAGCGCCGCCTCGACGGGCGAATATGTGGCCCGGCGAAGGCGCGACTAATACCGACTCGTAGTTCAGCTCGGGCCAGCAGACTTCTCTTGACGAGGATTATCAACGGTGCTAACGGCGCGGCTGGCTTCTATTTGCGTCTCGCGCTCCGACAGCTCTACTCTCCGCCAATGCTTACAACGCGAACAGCAAGGGTCGACCACTTGAGCGGAAGAGGACCGACTCTCTGAAACGTAGCCCGTTGGGTGTTGCCCTCAGGACTTAGGCGTTGCGTCGCAATAACTGCTCCGTCCGCTGTAGAGAACAGCTCGATTTCGACTGGAGCGGGGTCATCGACAAGCGGATGAAGCGTTACCGCGAACGAAAACCCCCTGGGGGAGTCCTCTACTGCCAAGGAATAGTCATAAACTCGATGGAAGCCGAGTCGAACTAGATCGTCGCTCTCAAGCGATCGGTCGCGGCGCTGGAGCTGGCCTTCACGTACTACGCTCTCAGATGTCTCCGTTTCTACCCCCCACAGCCCAGCAGAAGAAGCTGGCATTGGCAGTAACTCGTGCGGCTGATGAACTCCGAACGCATTCGCCAGCGATGAGAGCACGAGCTGCCCCAGCGATGCGAGTCGAGACTCTTTTACGGTCGTGTTCTTCTCGAAGTCGCCGGCGATGGCCCGCCGAGCCCGTACGCAATCCGTCTGCGAGCAAGAAGCAACGTGTGCCGCTAGAGCGTTCGCAGCAAGTGTGGAACCTCCGACGTACTCGAATAGCACTTCCGCCGAGGGACAAGTTGATTCCCAGGCAAGAGCGAGAGCACGCTCACACGACTTACAGGAACCAGCTAGATGAGCTCGCTGTTCTCCCGAGAGGAATGCAAACCCCTCTCGTGCCGCAGTCAATAGCACTGCTAACGGCGGGCAGTTTGCCGTAAGCAAGGGTGCGTTTGGAATCTCTCGATCCTCTCCAACCGAACGACTGGCTCGCAGCGCTTCGGTCAGCAGCTTCGCGCTGTTAGCGTGATCCATTGGGTTCCTCCCTCGGGCAAAACACAAGTACTAGGCCCGATCGGCGTGATTCACCGTCGATCGTCTCGTGAGGGAGCTCTATTCCTGACTTCGCTGGTCGCGACTTCCCTCCCGACGTCTTTCTCACTTCAGCAGATGTCTTTTGAACCGTTGATCGCTTGGGTTGAAACTCCATAAGAACGAGTCCTCGCCCGGAGGTCGCTTCTTGCTTGTCGATGATCTGATAGCCCTGATCCTCAAGCAAGCGAACGAGCTTTCCGAACCCTTTGCTCAAGTATCCGGCGACTGTGGCCACCGCTTCGCCGAGGAGGCTTGCGGTCGCGATGTAGTCATCGTCGCCAGTCTCCTCGATGATTGACAAATGCGCTTCAACCGCTCGCCGCTCTGACTCAAACAACTTCCGGCCATCTCCAAGAGGCAGGGCAGCGCTCGTGGTGAGCGCTAACGTGATCGCCGGTCGTAAGAGTGCAAACGCCAGAACCTTGTCAAAATCGGACGATGACGCAGGGTTCTCGAGCGAATCGTCCTCGACAGTCTCGTGCGAAGGACGCCTCTCCTGACTCCTCAGCCAGTCAGTGAAGCGATTACTTGCGATCTTAAAAGCCCAAGGCGCGAATAGAGATCCCGGGCGAAAGCCACTGAACCCGATGAGGATCCTCATCGCGACATCCTGGGCGAGATCCTCGGCGTCGTGTTTGTTTCCGACGCGTCGCCTAAGGTAGCTGAGTATTGATGGATAGATACCTATGCAACATTCCTCGCCGAAGAACTTCCAACCGAGTTCGACTACGAGCTCGCGAAGCGCTCGCGCGTCCTGTGAGCTGAAGAAGGTTGGCACCCTCTTCGCATGCTCGGCGACTTTCTCCCCGCATCGTCTCGCTAATTCGGTGGGAACGCCACGCGTTCGTAGCTCAGACGCAACGAGCCGCGTGAGCTCGTCTTCGAGCTCACGCACAGCGCGTTTCTCACCGGCAGCGACCCGCTCAAGAAGGCCGAGGACGCTCGCCGATCCAGGATCATCCTGAGAAAGCTGATCGCTCAGCTCGCCAGCCCTCCCTTTGCCGACACCAAGCTTGCGGACTAGGGGAACGATAGCCGGGCATGCTCCGTCGACGAGCTCTCGATCATGAAAGTCCCAGGCCAGCTCCGTGACGACGCCGAGCAACACCTCGAGCTCGCTTGGCTCGGTTGCCGTAGCGGCTTCGGGGACTTGCTCCGCGGCTCGTATTGCGCAGCGCCGAGCCCCCTCGTAGGGCACGCCGTGTGAGGCCAAGCGCTCTGCAACTAAATCGACCATCGTCGTCCACACCGTCGATTCGCGACTCAGGGCCTTCTGCGCTCTCGACATTCTCAACGGCCTCCTAGCTCGACTCCCGCTCTCGTGAAGTCTTTACGACGGACGTCCTGTTTTTTTTGCAGCCAACGATTGCCGGCGTCGACCGTATTCCTCCGACACAACGGTCCGTATCTCAACGTCGCGACCGTTTCGTTCCCCCAAGAACGCGAGGCGCCGTCTCTCGTTCGCTACACGGCCTCGCATATGCGAAAGGAGCCCGATGTTCATTTCACCCCGAAACCTTGGAAAGCATTGGCTGCTTGGGCTTACGGTCGCGACCGCGCTCATCGTTGGCGCGACGGTCGGGTGCCAGGGCTCGCACAACCAAGGGATGTCTTCTTCGTGCCCTGGCTCGCCGATCGAGCCGATTTCCGCTCCGCAGAACGATGTCGAAGAACTTGCCCTCGACGTCTCGATCTCGACCAAGTCGGCATCTCTTCGGGCGGCGTACGAAGCCGCCGCACTCGCGCGCGTAAACCAGGCGGCCTCGGAGAAAGGGGCGATCAGGATCATCGCGTTCGGCGCGTCAGGCGTCGGAGCAAAAGTCGTGTTCGAGGGGTCGTTCGCGCCGGTGAGCGACGACGACGTCTACAACCAGGCTGCCCAGAACCGCGCCTCGTGCTGGGCGAAGCAGGCGATCGCGCAGGCGCTCGCGACGCGCACGGCTCCTCGCGATAGCGGAACTGACGTCGCTGGGGCAACCGCTTCGTTGATCACCGACGCTCGCTCGCTCGTCGGGCCTGGCGGTACGACGTCCGTGGCCGTCTTTACGGACGGCTGCCAGGCTCCGGCACCCTCGGGCCCTAACCACAACCTGAACGATCTCTGCCAGCTCCTCGTCTCAGGCGAGAGTCCTGCTCGGATCCTCGGCGCGCATGAGGCGGAATTCTCGCTCGGAGACGCACGCGGAGTGACGATCACAATGAAGGGGGTCGGCGTAGGCCGCAACCAGAATGGGGCGAGCACCACTTTCGCACGGAAGTTAGTGGAGCTATGGGTGACGGCCTGCCACAGAGCTAACGCGCGCACGTGCGAGATCGGGAGCGCCGTCTCATGAGCTGGCTCCTGAGCAACAAGAACGCGGACGGATCGCTGCGCGAAACGAGTGCCGAGACGCACCGGCGAATCCGCACGGCCTGCCGCTCTCTCTTCCGGATCGACAGCTCGCCCAACGTTATCGGCACCCAGCAGAACGGCAGCGACGCGTCGTTGATCTCGATCAAGGCGCCCGATCCCGTCCAGGCGCCGGCAGTGACGTTGCCGATCAAGGTCACGGCCGAGGAGCGCGCGACCCACTCTCGCTTTAGGGCGGCCCTCCTGTTCGAGCGGCAGAGGATCGATCGCGAGCGGACGACGAAGCGCCAACTGCTCGGTCGGCAACTTGCCCGGCTCCGGACGCTCCGCTTCCGCAAGGAGCAGGCTCACGAGCGGCTCGAGAAGTCGGAAAGCGATAGAGACACCTTCGTCAAGAACGTGCCTAAGCCCAGGCAGCGTTTCCTCAACGCTCCAGTTGCGAGGACGATGCCGCTCGTGCCTTGGGCGCTCTGGGGCGCGGACACGATGATCATCGCCAGAGCGTGGGGCCTCTTCGGGCCGGTGGCGGTCCCGTTCGTCCGGGCATCAGGGGGTATGGCGGCGCTCACGATGCTGCTTAGAGCCGGGCTAGTGAGTTTCGGCCTCATTTTCGGAGTGCGCTTCGCTGGCAGCCGCTTGCGCGACACGGTCGATCAGCTCCGAGCAACACGCCCGAAGGTCGGGCACGCCTGTGATGCGAGCGTTGCCGGCGCCGTGATCGTGGCGGCGATCGCGCTAGCGGTCGCCACGGCAGAGATGCAGGCGGCGTTGCTGCAGATCGTGTCTGGTGGCTCGAGCGTCAATGTGCCGACAGCGCTCCTCTTCGCGATCGTCGCCTTCCTGATCACGGTCTCGCTCGCCTGCGGCTACTTCCTCAACGAACCCGAGCTGAAGGAGGCGCGTGTGCATGAGCAACGCATCAAGGAGGGCTTCACAGCGCTCGATGCCGCTGTTTCGGCTGAGGACGATCAGAGGGGCGACGTGCGCTCGACGATCGAAGAGCTCCGTGGCCTGGATCGCCAAGAGAAGCTGCTGATCGAAGAGCAGAAGGCTCACGCGGACGAGGAGGTCTTCACCTTCAAGGCAGCAAACGGTCCGGTCTACGGCTTCGAGTTCGACAACGAGCCCGACCAAAAGGACGGCGAGAAGGATGGCTAGGCGAGCGGGATCACTTGCGCGTCCCGGTGCTCTTCCGCGGAGCCGACCGCTCACCGCTCGCCCGCTTGGACAAGGTGATCCGCTCGCCGATCTCCTTCGATCGACGAGCGGCGCCGGCCGAGCCGTGGTCGTAGATGTTCAACGCCTGATCGACGAGGCGCTCCGAGGGTCGGCGGCAGCGCTCTTCGACCGGCTAAGGAAGGACGAGGGAGAACCCGAGCTGCCGATCACGGTTCCTGGCTCGCGGACGCTGACCATGCTGCTTCGGATCTGCGTCTGCGTGGACGAATCGGGCTCCGTCTCTTCCACGGATCCCGGCGGAGAGGCCCGCCGAGCCACACTGCTCGCCTGCGACTGGCTCGATGAGTACTCCGAGAACCCGCGCGATCGTATCGGTCTCGTTCGCTTCGCCGAGCGAGCCGACTCGATCAATCCCGTGCGCGCTGGCTCCGCTAGGGCAGCGATCGAGCGGGCGTTGGCCCGGGGCGGGCAAGATCTCGGAGGCGGGACACAGCTCGCTCCGGCGGTCGAAGAGATACGCCGCATGCTCGGAGGGCACCTGCGCGAGTACCGTCTGGCTCTGCTTGTCACGGACGGCCAGGTAGCCGAGCCGGATGACGAGCTGCGGCGTCTGTTTGGGCGCCTGCGCGCCTCGCTCGATTCTGTCTATTTGATCGCGCTCGATGCCGATGGCTCCTGGAGTAGCCAGACCCACGCTCGATACGACTCGCTTGGCCTCTCGGGCGTGATCCCACTCAAGAAGGCAGGAGGAGCCGAGCTCGCGGCAGCGATCGCCACCGTGCTCGTTCACGAGGCAGGCCTCTCGGTTCTGAACGCGGCCGGCAGACGGAGGTTCAGGTGAGCCCGATCCTCGACAACTGGTTCCGATTCCTCTGGAGCCTCCTCCTGGCCGCGATCGTCATCAACGTCTCAATCGCGCTGATCAGGCCGGCAGTGCCGTACTTGATCGCCTTTGTTGCGATCGTCGGGATCTTCCAGATCGTTCGCTGGTGGAGGGAGCGCTGGTGATGCCGGACCCCTGTAATAGAGCGGCATTTCAGAAAATAGTGTTGACAATTTGGACAACATGTGAGACAGTCGTGACGTTACAAAAACTAACCGGGTGGGCTAGTTCAGGAGTCTCACGTGCGTAAAGGCGCGTCTAGTCTTCCCGCAGGAGCGCGGCGAATTCGCGTGCGCTCGCGTCCACTGGAAGAGATCGACGAGGCGAAGCTCGCGCTCGCCATCTGGTTAATGGCGAAACGGTTGGCTGAGGAGAGCGCAGTCGTTGTTCCCCTCGCCTCCAAGTCCTCCAACCCTTCCGAGGAGGAGGTCGCCTGATGGACGCTCTTGTCGTTTCCGCTGGTGCCGGCGCCAGCGTCGCTATTGGCGTGGGCGCGGGTGCTCTCGTTGCGAAGCTGCATGCGAGAGACGCGAAGCGGCCCGTCTCGACCGTCGAGCTTCGCTTCGGTAGCGGTCTCGGCCGCGAGGCAGTCGAGGCGGCGCTGACAGCCGTCTCGGGACTACCGAGGCGAGCGAGTGTCGTCCTCGAAACGATCGCGAGCGAGAACGGGATCAAGCACCTGCTCATCGCCGAGCAGGCCCCGCTCGACAACGTCTGCGGCCAACTCCGCGGGCTCATCCCGGATATCCGCATCGAGCCAGTTGCGGCGCCCGATCGTCCCGCCTGGCAAGTGGGCGCCGGGCTTACCTGGTCGCGGCAGCATCTGCTGCTTCGGACCGACGGCGCCGACGAGGCGGCCGCGGGACTACTCTCCGCGCTCGGCCCGCTTGCGAAGGACGAGGTTCTGCTTCTCCGAGTCGAGCTTCGACCGGGCAGGCCCGCGCCGCTTCCCGAGCGAAACGGTGGCGCCGGCCAACAGAAGCGAGCGGGATCCCCGTTCGATCTCTTCGCGAGCGGCAAGCACGTCGACTCCGATCAAGTCCGAGCGCTCCGATCCAAGTACGCAGGGCCGCTCCTTCGCTCGCGTGTGGCCTTGGCCGTCTCGTGCGGACATCCCAAGCGCGCCGAGCACCTGCTCAGCCGGATGATCTCGGTCATACGAACGCGCAGAGGCTCGCGCGGCGCACTCCAGATTCGCCGTCTCGGCGCCAAAGCGCTTGAGCGCGTGCTCGAGCGACGAGGACATGGCGGCGATCTCCTCTCGCCCGCCGAGCTTTCCGGCGTCGTCGGTTGGCCGATCGGAGCGCCTCGGCTTCCCGGCCTCTCCCTCGGTAGCGCTCCGTTTCTTCTTCCCGATAGGCGAATCCCAGACCGCGGTCGCATCCTGGGCCTTTCGACCTGGCCGGGAATGGAGCGACGCGGGCTCGCTCAGCCGGTTGTCGGTGCTCTGTCGCACAGCCTGCTTGCAGGCCCCACCGGCTCGGGGAAGAGCGCCCTGATCACCGGCCTGGTTGTCTCTGACCTGATGGAGGGACGAGGCTGCCTCGTTCTCGACGGCAAGGGCGACCTCGCCGACGACCTCCTCTCGCGCGTACCCGAAGAGCGCCTCTCCGATGTGATCGTGCTCGACCCCGCCGCGGGCGGCCCGGTGCCCGGACTGCGTGTCTTCGGCAAGACAAGCGACCCCGAACTCGCCGCCGATTTGGTGCTGAACGTCCTGCGCGAGATCTTCCGGGACTCCTGGGGCGTCCGCTCCGAGCAGTGGTTGCGCGCCGGCCTCGTCACCGTGGCGCACGATCCCAAAGGAACGCTCGGCGATCTCCCCTACGTGTTCTCGGACGATGCCTACCGACGCCGTCTGGTCGGCAAGATCGGCGACCCGATGCTGCAGGCGACCTGGGCGGCGTTCGAGGCCATGAACCCGCGCGAGCGCGCGAACCAACTCGGCGCCCCCCTGAACAAGCTCACGGAGCTGCTTGGCCGCCGCGTCCTGCGCGGCGTTCTCTCGCAGGCGGATCCGACACTCGACATGGCCGAGGTGATCAGCCGCGGCAAGGTCGTGATCGTCTCGCTCTCCCCGGGCAGGATCGGCGCCCCGGCCGCGAGGCTGCTCGGCGCTCTCGTCGTCTATCAGCTCTTCACCGCCATCCAGGCCCGCTCGGCGACGAGTCCGGCAAGAAGAAAGCCGTTTCTCGCCTACATCGACGAGCCGAGAGTGCTCGGCGACATCCCGGTGCCCATCGACAGCATGTTCGAGCTGGCGCGCGGGCTGGGAGTCGGCCTGACGCTAGCCGTCCAGTCGGCGATGCAGCTGCCGACAACCGTCCGAAACGCCGCGCTCACGAACGCAGCGACGCTCGTTGCCTTCCGCCAGAACCACGACGAAGATGCCGAGCTGCTCGCGCGCCATCTTCCCGGCGTCAGCACCGAGGGGCTCCTTCACCTCGGCGCCTTCGAGATGATCGCCCGCATCGGGCTCGGCCCGGGCGAGGTCGCGACGCCCGCGAGCGGTCGCACTCTGCCGCCACCTAAGGAGACGAGCGACCCGGCACTCGTGCGTAAGGCATCCGCCGAGCGTTACGGCCGCGACTTGTCGCTCGTCGACCGGGCGCTCGCCGAGCGCCACGGCCAGACGGGTGTCGCACAAGCCGCAGGCGGCATTGACGAAGTGCCGATCGGCAGGCGCAGGAGAGAGAAGTGATCGGTCCGCTCGCCAGTCCGCTCGCGTCGAGTCGAGACGTGGCCAAACCCGCGCCAGTGGCGGGATCGCGCGCGCTAAGCGACGCGACTCATACGCCCTTGGCGTTCTTCTTATCTTCCTCTGGAGGCAGGCCGTGAGCCGTCTCAGACATAGCGGCATCGTTCGGCTGGCCGATCGACTTCCCTCGATAGAACGCCGGATCCTGGAGACGGCCGAGCGCCTGCGTCTACTGAGAGCCGATCAGGTGCGGAGACTCTTCTTCAGCGAGATAGAGAGCGAGACCGGGGGCGCCAGGCTCTGCCGCAGAGCGCTCGCTCACCTGGTGGAGGAGGGACTGCTACGCCGGCTCGAGCGACGTGTCGGCGGCACCAGGGCGGGAAGTAGCGGTCACCTCTACGCGACGACGGCTGCCGGTGCGCGACTGCTCGCCTACTGGAACGGTGCCGGCGTCGCCTCGAACCGCGGCGCACACGAGCCCGGCGCCGCTTTCGCCTCGCACACACTCGCCATCGCCGACCTTTACGTATCGCTGGTTGAGGCAAGTCGCTCCAGCGCGCTCGAGCTCCTCGGCTTCGAGACGGAGCCCGCCTGCTGGCGTGCCTATACGACCGCGCTTGGCGCCCGGGCCACGCTCAAGCCCGACGCTCTGGTGCGCCTCGCACACGGCGACTACGAGTACGTCTCGTTCGTAGAGATCGACTGCGGAACTGAGGGAAGAGGTGCACTGCTTCGAAAGGCGCACGCCTTCCTTTCCTACTTCCGGACAGGTCGCGAGCAAGCCGAGACGGGCGTCTTCCCCCGCGTCGTCTGGATCGCCTCTCAGGCGACGAGAGCGAAGTTTCTCACCGCGATCTTCGCGGGATTGCCGGCCGAAGCGCAGCAGCTCTTCGTTGTCGGTAGCACGGAAGAAGCCACCGCGCTCCTGACCGGAAGCGAAAGCCGGTTTACCTCGAGCGGAGGCGCTAGATGAGCGCTCTCGCCATCCCGGAGGATGTGATCCGCTGGCGGCTCGTCGAGGGCGACGCGCTCGAACTGCTTCGCGTGTATCCAGCTTGCAGCGTCGATGCGATCGTTACCGACCCTCCCTATGGAATTGGTCTTCACGGCCAGGCCTGGGACGGCCGCGACATTCGCAAGGCCACGCGCGTCGACGGCACGAGCGATCGAAGCGACGCGGAGATGTTCGAGCGCTGGACCAAGCTCTGGGCGCGCGAGTGCGTGCGAGTGCTCAAGCCGGGTGGGTATCTGCTCGCTTTCGGAGCCACGCGCACCGCACATCGCCTCGCCGCGGGTATCGAGGACGCGGGCTTCGATCTGCGCGACCAGCTCGTCTGGCTCTATGGGTGCGGCGTCCCCAAGAACGGTCTCGAAAACGGTCGTTCGAGCACGCTCAAGCCCGGCTACGAGCCGATCTTGCTCGCCCGCGCGCCTCTCGTCGGATCACTCGCCGAGAACGAAGCGGCCTGGGGTACCGGGCGGCTTGGAATCGCCGAAACGCGCCTGCCAGCGAGCGCGCACAGGCTCGGACGCTGGCCCTGCAACGTCGCCCTCAGCCACACGCGCCGCTGCCAGAGCGCCCGTTGCACGAGCACCTGCCCTGTGAGGCTGCTCGATCGCTCTCGCCCAGCCCAGGCTCCGAGCCGTTTCTTCTATTGCTCGAAGCCGTCTCGCTCGGAGCGAGACGCAGGCTGCGATGCGCTCCCCGAGACGGCGATGCACATCTTCGGCGGCAAGGAAACGCGACCGCGCCGAAACACGCACCCGACCGTGAAGCCGGTCGAGCTGATGGGCTGGCTCGTGCGCCTCGTCTGCCCACCGGACGGCCTCGTACTCGATCCCTTCGCCGGTAGTGGCTCAACCGGAGTCGCCGCTCTTTCGAACGGACGCCAGTTCCTCGGAATCGAGCGCGACCCCGCCTACGCGCAAATCGCCCGCGCCCGGCTCGCTCACGCGGAAGGGCGCTCACACCCCAAGTCAACAAGCCCGGGGCCTGATGGCCAGACGGTGGACGGAAACCCTCAGTCGGTTTCTGTCCGCCGCAAAACCATCCACCCTCTCGAAAGGAGGCATGAGTCATGACAAAGGCTCAAGAGGTGTACGAGCGAGTCGAGGCATTGGTCGCCTCGGGCATGAAGAAGGCGGACGCCTTCCGGCAGGCAGCCGAAGAGTTTGGACAACCGTTCAACTCGATGCGCGGTGCCTACTACGCCCACACTCGCTCAACGGGCCAATCGGCCCCCCGCACGCGCAAGCGCCAAACGACGACCGAAGACGCGATCGAGTCAGCGGTGATCGTCCTCAACAGGGCGATTGCCGCCATCGATGGCGAGATCGACGCGGCCAAGACGCGCGCGGAAGAGGCCAAGGCCGAATACGAGCACCTGCGCGACACGGCAGAGGAGCGAAAAGTGGCCATTCAGGCCAAGATCGAAGCCCTCAGCGCCTAGTCGCACTCAGATGGAAAGGCGGCCCGGATCTCACGATTCGGGCCGCCTCACAACACAACCACACGTTGCAACATCACTAACTAACGAGTTATAATATGTGTAACAACACGTTTACAACATGGGGGTTGTTTTGTGGGAATAACAAAGGCAGAAGAGACCTACGCGGCGATCGGAAAGCTACTAGAGAGCGGTATGCGCCTCTCCGACGCGGTCAGGCAGATCGCCGCCGATAACGGCAGAAGCGAGGCCGCCGTGCGCGCGAGCTACTACAACCAGCGCTCGAAGCTAGGTCTGAAGGGCGATAGCCGGCGTGGCGGTCAGGCGCTCTCGGTAGAGGATGCGATCAACGAGGCTAAGCAGCTGCTCGAGTGGGCGCTTGTACGGATCGACTCGGAAGTCGAAGTCGCAAAGGTCAAGGCGGAGACCGCCGAGGCTCAGTACGAGGCTCTGAAGACCTCCGCCGCCGAGCGCAGGTCTGAGCTGGAGCGAAAGATCGCTGCGCTCTGAAACGCAAGGAACGTAATGAAGGAAGGAGGAGCAAAGAGAATATGAGACAAGCAGCAACAAACGAGCGCGAGAGTGACGTACCCGACGCCCCCGGACGTGCCGTCATCTACATACGCGTATCGAGTTCGCAACAAGCGGACAAGGACTACGACCCGGAGGGATTCTCGATCCCAGCCCAGCGCGAGGCCTGCGTCCGTAAGGCCGAGAATCTCGGCCTACAAGTCGTGGAGGAGTATGTCGACCGGGGCGAGTCGGCCAAGACCGCGAACCGGGCCGGACTACAAGCCTTGCTGAAGCGGCTCGAAGAGCGCGACATCACTCATGTGATCGTGCACAAGGTCGATCGTCTGGCTCGAAACCGCGCCGACGACGTCGCGATCGTGATGAAGATCCGAGGCGCAGGTGCTCACCTCGTCTCAGTAACTGAGAACATCGACGAGACGCCCTCCGGGCTCTTGATGCACGGGATCATGAGCTCGATAGCCGAGTTCTACTCGCGCAACCTCGCCACCGAGATCCTCAAGGGAACGACGCAGAAGGCGAAGACAGGAGGGACTCCCTTCCAGGCGCCGCTTGGCTACCTGAACACCCGCGAGTTCATCGACGGCCGCGAGATCCGCACCATCTCGGTCGATCCCGAGCGAGCGCCACTCGTCAAGCTCGCCTTCGAGCTATACGCGAGTGGGCAGTACTCCCTGATCGACCTCTGCACGATCCTTGAGGCGAGGGGTCTGCGCTCGCGCCCGACAAGGCAGAAGCCGGCAAAAGTGCTCGGCACGAACCGACTCTCAACGATTCTCAGAAACGACTACTACATCGGTCGCCTTCGCTATGCCGGCGGCTACTACGAGGGACGCCACGAGCCTCTCATCGACGAGGCCACCTTCGAGAAGGTGCAGCAGATCCTCGATGCCCAGCGCCAGAGCGGCGAGCGCTCCTGGCGCCACTACCACTACCTGCGCGGGTCGCTCTTCTGTGCGGAGTGCGGACGCCGGCTCTTTTTCACCCGCGCTCGCGGCCGCCACGGTGGCGAGTACGACTACTTCATCTGCGGCGGGAACAAAGCTCATCTCTGCAATCAGCCGCATCACCGTGTTGAGGCCGTCGAGGCCGCGATCGAGCGCCACTACTCGACCGTGGAGCTATCCGACGAGAAGCGCGAGCGCATTCGCGCCGCCGTCCACGAGCACATGGAGGGGCTCGCCCTGATTGCCGAGAAGGAGACCGCCCGCGCCCGGGCCGAGGTCGTTCGGCTCGACAACGAGGAGCGAAAGCTCCTTGCCGCCCACTACAACGACGCGATCAGCGACCACATCTTCGCCGAGGAGCAGCAGCGCATCCGCCGCGAGCGGGTGGCGGCAGACGAACTGCTCCGTCGCTATGAGATCAAGCAGGAGGCGATCCTGGAGACGCTCGACCACGCGCTCAATCTCACGAAGAGCGTCCAGGCCGCCTACCTGCAGGCGGACGACGTCGAGCGACGTTTGTTGAACCAGGCCTTCTTCGAGAGGATCGAGATCGACAGCGAGGAGATCACGGGGCACGAGCTGGCGGCTCCATTCGCCCAGTTGGCCGCCCCAGGGCTCGCTGAAGCCCTGGAAGGCGCCGCCGCGGCCGGCTCCCACCCCCGTGGCGCCCGTGGAAACGGCGCCCGGAAAGCCAAAACCCCTGGCCCTTCTTCAAAGGTCAGGGGTTCGGACGTGACACTTTTGGTGGAGCCAGGCGGGTTCGAACCGCCGACCTTCTGGCTGCCAGCCAGACGCTCTCCCAACTGAGCTATGGCCCCGTCTTGAACGGCAATTGTACCGCCATCACGTAAGACGTACCCTGGTCAGCGATCTCTAGAGCTGAGAGGCTGGGTCAAGCCGTTGCCGCCTGTTCGAGCTCTACCTGGGGAACGTCGCCCCAGAGATCCTCGAGGTTGTAGAAACGGCGCGTGTCGGGAGTGAAGACGTGCAGGACGACGTCGAGGTAGTCGGCGATCACCCAGGTGCCGTCCCGCACGCCGTCAACGGAGTGCGGCATCAGCTTCTCGCGCTTCATGCCGACGTGGACCTCGTCCGAGATCGACTTGGTCTGGAGCGGGTTGCGGCCGGAGCAGATGACGAAGTAGTCGGTGAAGACGCACACCGAGCGCATGTCGAGAACGACGATGTCTTCGGCCAGCTTCTCGGCCGCCAGGGCGGCGATTCGGCGTGCTTGCTCGAGTGAAGTCAGTGTGATACGTCAGTCCTTTGTCGGTCTTCTCTTCCAGTGTAACCCCAGCGGGCGCCGGAGCCTCGATCTCCCGTGTCGAGATCGCAAGCAACCGGGTGCCACGTTCCCGATACGTATTAGATCGTCAGGCGATGTGCCATCTTGGTGCGAGATCAGCACATTCATGTGCGTCTTTTCGCGATACCGTATTCCGCCCCGTGGGAGGGTGGGGGGAGGAGGGTGGATTAGCGAGGTGCCTGGGACTCATTTCAGAATGAAGACCCGCCGACTGGGTGTGATCGGTGAGTGCAAGGCCAGGGAGCTCGTCTGGGGACGGAGGGGCGCCGGATGAGTGCGAGATCGTGGTTCGAGGCTAGGACGCAGGGCGCATTCGTATCGGTCAGAGATACGGATGCGCCCGAGGACAACGTCCTCGTGCCGCGAGATCGTGCTCAGCCGGTGTCTCTCTGTTTCTAGCCGAGCTCCGAAAAGCAGCGCCTCGTTCGTAGCCAAAGCTACGGACGAGGCCGAGGACAACGCATCGCGCTTGCCGAGCGCGGCCAGGCGGTGGAGTGCTTCGTATTGAAAGGAGCACCATGAACTCCGAGAAGTTTTACGGCGTCCGGTCGAAGCATTGGCCCTCTCAACGCCAGGTGGCGCTCGCGATACCCGAAACCGGCTCAGTCCAGGTAGAGCCCCAGCCGGGCGACCTCCTCGGCAACCGCCTGCGGAACGAGCTCGTCGATGGGAAGGCCGTCGTGCACGCGCGCACGAATCTCGTCCGAGGAGACCGGGTGGGCGGGGATCGCGAAGAAGCTGACCCGCTCGGGCTGGGCGAGCGCGGCCAGAACCGGGCTCAGCGCCTCCTCTTCGTAGTCTGGCCGGTTTGCGACCGCCAGACGGGCCAGCTCGAGGATCGCGTCGGGCTCGCGCCAGCTCCGGAACCCGGCGAACTGGTCGGCGCCAAGGAGAAGGGTCAGATCGTCGTGGCGTTCCCTGAGCAGGCGCAACGTGTCGACGGTGTAGCGGGGCCCGCCCGGCTCCAGCTCGATCCGCGAGATCTCGACCTGCGGCATGTCGGCGAAGGCAAGCTCGGCCAAGTGGTAGCGGATCTCGGCGGGAGTGGCGACGGTCTTGTGCGGCGGGTCGCCGGCCGGGACGACGAGCAGGCGCTCGAAGTCGAAACGCTCGAGCGCGCTGCGGACAAGCGCGAGGTGACCGAAATGGGGCGGATCGAAGGCGCCGCCGAAAACGCCGGTCGTCACCTCTCCTCCTCTCTGCCCGCGATCTCGATCACCGAGTCGTCGCGTGCACCCGCCTGCGCCAGCGCCTCGGCGAGCTCCTCCTCGCCGGGCACCTCGCCGACGATACGGAAGCCGCGATCGGTGCGGTAAATGCGGTATGGCCGCCGCCGGCGCGGGCGCGGCCGGTAGACGAGGAACTCGGCCAGACCCTCGATGCTTTCGTCCTCTGTCGCGCTCGGCTCGGGGCGGGGCGGGCAGAGGCGGAAGAGCGCTTGCTTGAGCTCGCCCACACCCTCTCCGGTCGCACAGGAGAGGGCGATCACGGCGGCGATCCGCTCGTCACGAAGCTCGAAGAGGGGCGGCGCGCCCAGATCGACCTTGTTCAAGACGACGATCTGCGGACGCTCGTTCAGACCGGCGCCGTAGGCGGCGAGCTCGGCGTCGATCACGCGAAAGCGCTCGAGCGGATCGCCCTCCGAGCTGTCGATGACGTGAATGAGAAGCTGCGCGCGCTCGAGGTGAGCCAGAAACTCGTGCCCGAGTCCGTGCCCTTCGCTCGCGCCCTCGATCAGCCCGGGTATGTCGGCGACCGTCAGCTGGCGGCCGTCCGGACCGTCGACGGTGCCGAGCACCGGCGCGAGCGTGGTGAAGGGGTAGTCGGCCACCTTGGGCTTGGCATTCGAGATCCTGCGCAGGAGCGAGGACTTGCCGGCATTCGGGAGTCCGGCCAGGGCCGCATCGACGACCAGCTTTAAGCGCAGGTCGAGCCAGCCTTCGTCGCCCGGCTCCCCCGTCTCGGCGAAACGAGGAGTGCGCCTGACCGGCGTGGCGAAGCGGCGGTTCCCCCGTCCCCCGCGTCCGCCGCGGGCGGCAACCACGCGCGCCCCGACGCTGGCGAGGTCGGCTACCAGCTGGCCATCCTCGTCAAAGACCTGGGTGCCGACCGCCAGGTGCAGCTCGACCGTCGCTCCGTCGGCGCCGTGCTTGTTGCGACCGAGCCCGGGCTGGCCGCGGCCGGCCTTGATCTCGTGCCGGGAGCGCAGCTTGGAGAGATCGCGCAGCTCCGGATCGGCGATCAGGACGATGTCGCCGCCGTCACCGCCGTCACCGCCGTCGGGCCCACCCCTGGGCACGTACTTCTCGCGCCGGAAGGAGAGGCTGCCGTCGCCACCGCGTCCGGCCTGGACGAAAACGCAGGCGTGATCGTGGAAGGGAGACTCGCGCGTGCCGCGCTCGTCGCTGTTACCGCCGGGAGACATGTGTGTAGCTTGGCCGCCCGGCGCGCCCAGCGCCAGTCGGAAGTTGGTGCTTTGAATACAGCTGGTGTCGGCTGGGTGCGATCGGGGGATGCGACTGAGGACAACGCAGCGCGCCGCCGAGCGCGGCCAGACGCTAGGAATCGACCGAGATCGAGCGGCGCTTGCCAGAGCGATGGAAGCCGACGGTGCCCTCGCGCATAGCGAAGATCGTGTGGTCGCGGCCGAGACCGGCGCCGGGGCCCGGATGGAACCTGGTGCCGCGCTGGCGCACGATGATCATCCCGGCCTTGACCTTTTCACCGCCGAAGATCTTGACGCCGAGCCGTTTGGACTCGGAATCGCGACCGTTCTTGGAGGAACCGAGACCTTTTTTATGTGCCATTTCTATTGCTCCGTCTTCTTACGAGGTGCCGCTCGCTTGGGAGCCGGCTTCTTCGCTTCCTCAACCTTAGCTTTCGCGGGCGCCTTGGTGGCTGCCGGCTTCTTGGCTACTGGCTTCTTGGCCGCCGGTTTCGCGGGAGCCTTGGCCGCGGCCGCTTTCGGCGCGGCGGGTTTGGCCACCGGCTTCGCGGCGGGCTTGGCGGCCGGCTTCGCCGGAGCCTTCGCCTCGGCCTTGGGCGCAACCGGCTCGGCCGCCTGGGGCTTGGCGGGCACCGCGGCGACGGTTGCGGTCTTGGCTGCGGCGGGCGCCTTGCCGGCCCCGATTGCCTCGATCTGGATCTGCGAGAGCTTGGCACGGAAGCCGGTGTGGCGGCGGTAGCCCTTCTTGGGCTTGTACTTGCCGATGCGAATCTTCTTGCCGAGCGTGTGCCGAAGGATGCGGGCGCTAACGGTGCCGGCACCGGGCTTCAGGTTCAGGGAGCCCGCGTCGACGAGCAGCACGGCGGGTTGGAAAACGGCTCCCTCGTCCTGGGGGAGCCGATCGACAAGCAGGCGCTCGCCCTCATGGACGACGTACTGCTTTCCACCCACCGCGATAACTGCGTAGCTCATCTCGTCCCTCGACGCTCAAATCGCGGGCAGCTGCCCGCGAACCGGGGCGCATAGTAGCAAGACGGCCCGGTTTTCGGTTGAAGAATCCCCTCTACGGGCTACTCGTTTCGCCCGGTTTCTCGGGCGCCGGAACCGGTGCGGAGGTCGTGTCGGCGCTCGCCCTCGCGCCGCCGGCCTGAGACGGCTTGCGGTGCCTGCGTCCGCCGCGAGAGCCGCGCCGGGTGCGCTTTTTCGGCCGCGGCGCCTCGCCCCCGTCGGGCGCGGGCTGTTCCGACCCGCTCGGGGCGGACGTGCTCGCCGCTTCGGGCGGCTGTGCAGGTGCCCGCGCAGGTGCTTTCGCAACGGGACGCGGGGCCCGCTGCCGCTGCGCCGGCCGACGGGTCGCGGGCTTCTCGGGCTGTGCCGTTTCGGCAGCGGTATCCGCGGGTACACCGCCGGCCGCCGTGCCCGCCCCGGCACCGTCCCCGGTCGCAACGTTGGCTCCGGCCTGGGAGGGCTTGCGCCGCCTGCGCCCGCCGCGAGAGCCGCGCCGGGTTCGCTTCTTCGGCCTTGGCGGTCCCTCCTCCGCACCGCCTTCCACGATCGAGCTCTCCGCTACCGTGGTCACTGGCAGCTGCCCGAGCTCGACGACGGCGGGCGTCTCGACGACAGGAGCGAGCTCGGCTTGAGCCTTGACCTGCGCTTTCTTCGCCGGCGCGCGTGTCGGCCGTTCGGCCACGCTTTCGGCCGTGAGCGGCTGGTAGGGCTCCTGGTCGGGTTCGGCCAGCGTCGCATAGGCGCTGTCTTTGAGCGCCCGCTCGATCCGCACCTTCACCTTCTTGCCGACGAGCGTCGCCGCGCCGAGCACGTTCACCTCGTACTCACCGACCTTGCCGACTCCGGCCTGGCTGTCGTAGAGCCCGACCTCGACCAGCGTCAGCTCGAGCTCGTCGCCCTCTTCCACCGGCGTAACGGGCTTCGTCGCCTCGACCGATCCCTCCGCCGCTACGACCAGGTGGTCGAGCGCATCGCCGTCGATCAGCTCCAGGAAGAAGCGGCGCTTGCTGCGCTCCTCGATCTCCGCCAGCCGAACCGCGCCCGGTCCGATCAGCAGGCTCGCCACCCGAGCGTTGGCCTCGACACGGAAAGCCTTGCTGCGTGAGCCGGCTGCAATAGTGCGCAGGCGGCGCTCGAGATCGATCGCGGCCGAGTCCTCGGAAAAGACGATCCCGTCGCCGGAACAAACCGGGCAAGGCTTGGTCAGGATCTCGCGCGGCCCGTCGGTGATGTTCTGGCGCGTCATCTCCACCAGCCCAAGCGGCGAGATCTCGACCACGTAGGTCTTGGTGCGGTCGCGCTCGAGCTCGCCTCGAAGCGCCTCCTCGACGGCAGCCCGGTTCTTCGGGTTGGCCATGTCGATGAAGTCGATGACGATGATGCCGCCGACATCGCGCAGACGGAGCTGGCGCACTACCTCCTTGACCGCCTCGAGGTTGTTCTTCGTGATCGTGTCCTCGAGACGCGCGGAGGAAGAGCGGGAGCGCGAGCCGACGAAGCGCCCGGTGTTGACGTCGATGACGGTGAAGGCCTCGGCGTAGTCGAAGACCAGGTAGCCGCCCGAGGGAAGGTCGACACGGCGCGAGAGAGTCGAGCGGATCTCGGCGTCGACGCCGTAGGCCTCAAAGAGCGGCGCCGGCTCCTTGTAGCGGACGACCCGCTCGGCCATATGCGGAGACGTCTTCTTCAGGTAGCCGACGATGCGCTTGTAGGTGCGATCGTGGTCGATGAGGGCGCGCTCGAAGTCGCCGGTGAAGAGGTCGCGGGTGACGCGTAACGGCAGCTCCGCCTCCTGGTACACGAGCGCCGGCGCCTTTACGCCCTTGGCCCGGTCTTGGATCGACTTCCAGAGCCGCTCGAGGAAGACGAGGTCGCGCTCGATGTCTTCGGCCGAGGCGCCCTCGGCCGCGGTGCGAACGATGATGCCACCCTTTTTGCGCTCGAGCGCCTTGACGATCTCGCGCAGGCGCGAGCGCTCTTCGTCGGGGAGGCGCCTAGAGACGCCCAGCCCCTCGCCGTTGGGGACGAAGACGACGAAGCGTCCGGGCAGCGAGATGTCCGTCGTCATGCGGGCGCCCTTGGTCTTCATCGGATCCTTGACCGCCTGGACGAGGATCTCCTGGCCGCGCTGGATCAGCTCCTGGATCTTGCGGCCCTGGCCGCGGCCCTCGAGCTCGGGGATGACGATCTCGTCGACATATAGGAAGCCGTTCTTCTCCAGCCCGATCTCGACGAAGGCGGCTTCCATCCCGGGCAGGACGTTGTCGACGACGCCCTTGTAGACGTTGCCGGCGATCGAGTAGCGGTCGGGGCGCTCGAGGTAGACCTCGGCGACCTTCTCGTCCTCGAGCACCGCGACACGGCGCTCGCCGGCGTCGACCGATACGAGCAGCTCGCGCTTGGCGGCCGGAAGCGGTGCCCGGCGAGGCGGTTGGCGCCGGCGCCCGCCGCGATCGCGGCGCGACGAGGCGCGCCGCTCGGAAGCCTGTGAGGGCTGTGTTGCCGCGCCCTCGGGCTTCTGTGCGGTCGGGCGTTCGGGCTTCTGCTGCTCGGTGCCGGGCTTCTTGCTTCTTCCGCGGCCGCCGCGACTTCCTCTATGGCGCCGGGGGCGCTGCGCTCCCGCCTGTGCGGGAGGGGCAGTCTCAGCTGGTTTCGGAGGTGCCGCCGCCGGGGGGGCGGAAGCCTCCTTCGTCTCTGTAGCGCTTTCTTTCTGGCGTCTGAACCAACGAGGCAAGGGAAACCTTCTCTTTCGGATGAGTGCGCGCGAGCGGCACCCGGGAGGCGGGCGCGCAGATCGCGCTGCACGGACTGGTGAAAAACTCCATCTCGTAGCTAAGGCTACCAGGGTTGGACGCCGACTCCCGGTCCGGCGCCGTCCGAAGGCGGTCCTAGGATCGGCCCAGGGCAGGATGAAAGCGATTCGATCGAAAGACGAGGTCCGCGAGCTGCTCGAGATCGAGGAGACGGATGCCTGGCTCGAGTATCTGCGGGTAACTCGCGAGGCGCCCGCATCGCGCTATGCCGAGGTCGAGATCTGGGCCTGGGCGCGGCTTTGCGGGCGGCTGCACGCGATCAGAGCCAGGCGCGCCGAGCTGGTGCCCGTCGCCTAGAGCTCGTTTCAATTGACGACCCGCCGACCGGCTGCGATCGGTGGATGCGATGCCAGGGAGCTCGTCTGGGGACGGAGGGGCGCCGGATGAGTGCGAGCTCGTGGTGCGAGGCTAGGACGCAGGGCGCATTCGTATCGGTCAGAGATACGGATGCGCCCGAGGACAACGCCCTCGGGCCGCGAGATCGTGCTCAGCCGGTGTTTCTCTGTTTCCAGCCGAGCTCCGAAGCAGGGAGCGCCCGTATCGACAGAGATAAGGGTGCGACTGAGGACAACGCAGCGCGCCGCCGAGCGCGGCCAGACGGCTGAGTGCTTCATTTGAAACGCGCTCTTACGCCGCCCGGCCCTCGTGACCGGTGCTCGAGAAGTACGCCAGCGCCGCCTCTCCGAGTGCGAGCGTGCCGGCATAGGCGATCGAGCCCTGCAGAGCCCAGGCCGGGAAGAACGTCTCGCGCCGCACTACACGGGCGACCCGGCGAAGGCCAAGGCCGGCTACGAGCACCGCCGCGAGCTCGGCCGCGCGCAGTGGCTCGAGCCGGCGACCGTGGGCGAAGCCGAGCTGGAGGATCAGCCGCGCCTGCTCGATGAAGAGCGCCGGCAGATCGGGAGCCGGGATGAAGACGGCGGCGCCGACGGCGGCCGAGCGACGAGCCGAGCGATGGATCAACTCCCTGCAGATCCCTGCGCGCAGGGCCGGAATACGGGCAGCCAGTGCCACCGAGCCCCCATCGAGCCGCTGCGCGAGAACCCGCCCCAGCTCCTCGACGGGCAGATCTGCCGCGCTCTCGGCGCTGACGACGTCGGTCGCAAGCACATTGGGAAGGAGACCGCTGCCCTCGCCGATTCTGATGCAGACGATCGGGACGCGCGCCAGCCCGGCGTCCCGGAGCTTGCGAACGTCAGTCCGGCTCGGCTCGCCTTCGAGCACGTAGACGACGGCCTCAGCCCGTGCGAGCTCCCCGTTCTCGACGACGCTACCGGGAGCGGCGTTCGGCGACAGCTCTCGTACCAGCGCCGAGACCAGTTTGCGCGTTCCCGCCACGGCGAGCGGGCGTTCCTCGCGAGCCTCGAACTCGCGCTGCTCAGCCGCCAGGCGAAGCAACGCTCGAGCGGAAAGTGGCGGACTCTCGGGCATGGGCTACCTTAGCCTGCGCCGGCCGTACTCGCCGCGCATCTGCACGCCGACCAGCACTCCGAACGCCGTCATGTTGGCGAGCAGCGAGGAGCCACCGACACTCACCAGCGGCAGCGGGATCCCGGTGATCGGCGCGATTCCCATCGTCATGCCGACGTTGACGAAGACCTGGAAGACGAGCATCGCGACGATGCCGCCGATCACCACCGCCTGGTAGCCGCCCCTTGCCTTGACGAGTGCCCGCAGGCCGCGCCAGACGACGAACAGGTAGAGCCCGAGCAGGATCGAGGTGCCGACGAAGCCGCGCTGCTCGCCGATCGACGCGAAGATGAAGTCGGTGTGGTTCTCGGGCAGGAAGCCGAGTATGGTCTGCGTGGAGCCGGTCTCTCCGCGTCCGTGCAGCCCGCCGGCTCCAAGTGCCACCTTCGACTGGGCGACGTTATAGGTGGCGCCTTGGGGGTTGTAGCTTGGATGAATGAAGCCTGTTAGACGCTGGTTCTGGTAGGGCTTGAGCACGTCGACGCCGAGCGCAGGCATGGCCCAGAGCACGAGCGCGGAGCCGATCAGCGCCGCCCCCGTCAGCGCCGCCATGTGCGTCCAGCGCGTGCCGGCGATCAGGAGCACGGCGGCGGTGACCGCGGCGTAGACGAGCGCAGTCCCGAAGTCGGGCTGGACGAAGACGAGCGCGGTCGGGATCGAGACCAGGATCAGCACGCCGAAGACGGTGCTTCGGTCGCGGAGCGCGCGTCCACGCTCGGCCATGAAGCCGACCAGGGCGAGTAGGACCAGCAGCTTGGCGAACTCCGAGGGCTGGAACTGGAAGCTGCCGATCTGCAGCCAGCGCCGCGAGCCGCGCTTGGCGACTCCGATCAGAGGAACGAGCACCAGGGTCAGAATCGCGGCGACGTAGAGCATGCGCCAGTGCCGGCGGTAGAGCTCGGGGCTGAGCGCGGCAGCAAGGACGAAGAGGACCACGCCCACACCGACGTAGAGCTCCTGCTTGGCCAGGTAGTAGTGAGGCTCGCCGGGGACGTCGTGAGCGGTGACCCCGGCAACGGCCCAGAGGCCGTAACCGACCAGTGCGGCGATCCCGATCAGCAAGATCCAGTCGAGCTGGCGCAGCATTACCGCCAGCGGAAGCTCCCGCGCGTGCGACAACGGAGTGCCGAGTGGTTTCGCGGTCTCGAGCATCAGTCGGTATGCGTCGCGGCCTGGTAGCTGCTGTTCTTGACGTGGAAGTAGGCCTGGAAGACCTCGCGCGCGGCGGGTGCCGCCGCGGTGCCGCCGTGACCACCGTTCTCGATCACCGCGCAGACGACGATCTCGGGCTTGCTGTTGTACGGGCCGTAGCCGCACCACCAGGATTGGTCGAAGTAGCGCTTGTACTGCTCCGACCACTTCTCCGCGGTGCCCGTCTTGCCGGCGATCGGGACCGGGAAATTGTTGAAGACCGAATACGAGGTGCCGAGCGGGTCGTGGGTGGCCAGCTCGAGCCCGCTGCGGACTTGGTTGAGGTTCTGGTTGAAGACCGCGCCGGGGTTGATCGTCGTCGGTGTCCTCGACACGCCGGCGTCGACGACACGCTTGTCGCGCTCGATCGAGTAGAGCAGGTGCGGGTAGACGATCTTGCCGGTGGCGATCGCCGCGTAGAGGCGAGCCATCTGTAGCGGCGTCACCTGCAAGTCCTTCTGGCCGATCGCCAGGTTGAGCGAGTCGCCCGGCTTCCAGGTGCGATCCTCGGGCGCCGTGTAGTACTTCCGCTGCCACGCCTTCGTCGGCACGACGCCGGCCAGGTCTCCGATCTCGATCCCGGTGTGCTTACCAAGATCGAAGTATGTCTTGGCCCAGTCCTGAATCGGCTCCCCAGAGGTCGGAGGCAGGCCCCAGATCCAGAGGCCGAGCTGGTAGAAGTAGGTGTCGCAGGAGATCGCCAGCGCCGTCGGCAGGTTGATCATGCTGTTGGCGTTCGGATCCCAGTTCAACCAGGTGTGGCCCTTGACCCTCATCTTCCCGGTGCAGGGCAGGTTCTGGCTGGGATCGAGCACGCCGGCCTGCATGGCCGCTATCGCCGTCACCGGCTTGAAGATCGAGCCGGGCGGATAGAGGCCGCTCGTGGCCCGGTTGATGGCGGGATAGTTCTTACTCTCCATCGTCGCTGCCGTCAGGCCCCAGCGTGCCAGCTTGCTCGTGGTCACGCGCCCCGAGTACACCGAGGGCGGGTAGGTCGGGTAGGTGGCCATGGCGAGCACCGCGCCGTTGTTGGCGTCCAGCGCCACGATCGCGCCGCCGTTGGCGTTCCAGCAGCCGTCGCAGAGCGAGTTTCGAGCTGTCTGGATGCCGTCCTGAAGCGCCTTTTGGGCCCTCCACTGGAGATCGGCATCGATCGTCAAGCGCACCGTGTCGCCGGGTTGCGGCTCGGGGTTCGGGATCAGCTCGCTGCGCGGACGGCCCAGCGAGTCGATTCGCTGTGACGCCAGCCCGGGCTGCCCGCGCAGGTAGCTGTCGAAAGCCAGCTCGGCGCCGGACTGGCCGACGACGTCGTTCAGCCTGATCTGGCCGGTCTTATCGCTCTTTATCTGCTGCTCGGTCGCGGAGCCGACGTAGCCGAGGATCTGCGAGAGCGAGGCGAGCGAGCTGTGGGGATAGGTGCGGACGTAACGCGGCGCGATCTCGACGCCGGGGAACTGATCGGCGCGCTCGAGGATGTAGTCGCTCTGCCAGCGGTTGACGTCTTGCTCGGCGACGACCGCGCGCATGGGATCGGTCTTGCGCTGCTCGACCTCACGGAAGAGCTTACGCGGCGGCATCCCGAGCACGCGGGCGAGGTTGCTGAGCACGTCGTAGCGCGTCGGCCTGTCGCCCTCGCGGGGTAATTCCGCATACCAGACGAGAACGGACTGGCTGAGCCGGTTCTTGACCAGGACGCGCCCGTCCCGAGCCAGGATCGAGCCGCGCGGAGCCTGCAGGCGCACGGTGCGGACCTGATTGTCCTGGGCGATCCGCAGGTACTCGTTGCCGGAGATGATCTGAAGCGCCCAGAGGCGGATGGCGAGGAAGGCGAACAGGGCGACAGCGATGGCACCGAGGATTCCCGTACGCAAGACCGTCTGCGAGTTGATGTGCCAGGGCTCGCGCGTGCGCGGATCGCCGGGGATGAACGAGCCGTAACCGGGGATCTCAGGCAAGCAGTCTCACCTCCGTCGCGCGCTCCTCGTCGCTCCGTTTCCCCACCGTCCAGCGGCAGAGTATGAAGACGGGAGCGGTCAGGATCAGGTTCAGAAGCAGCTCCCCGGGGAGCGTGTCGAACAGGAGCCGCCAGGCGGGTGCCGGCTGGCCGAGCAGGAAGCGGACGAAGAGGCCGCCCAACTCGTAGAGAATCGTGATCACAGCGACCGAGAGGAAGGGAGCGTGGGCGCGATCGCGGCCGGTCGTCTCTCCGTAGCGCCCGGTCCAGAAGCCGGCGAGCGTCAGCAGTAGCGAGGTTAAACCGAGCTGCCCGTAGACGGATACGTCGTAGCAGAACCCGGCCGCGAATCCGGCGACCGCGCCGAAGACGGAGCCGCGCAGAAGGGCCAGCGAAACGATCGTCACGAGCAGGAGGCCGGCACTACCGCGCCCAAGCGAGAGACCGGCGAACCAGCTCCCCTGCAGTATCGCCGCAAAGAAGACGATCGGGGTCGCCTTCAGCACCAGCCTCACGGTCCGTTCACACCCCTCGTCTTCGGAACCAGCACGATGACCGCGTCGAGCGCGGAGAAGTCGACGCTTGGCTCGACCTGGATCTGCTTGTCGGGGTTGACGTCGGACTGGTTGTAGCTGGTGATGCGACCGATCGAGATCCCAGCCGGATAGAGCGAGTTCAGGTCTTGCCGGCGCCAGCCCGAGGTGACGATCGGGTCGCCTTCCTTCACCGTCTGGTCAACCTTGACTCCGTCGAGCATGAGCACGTCGCTGCCGGTCGCCGGATGGAGAACGATCCCCTGCGCATCGGTCGTCGACTCCAAGTCGCGGGCCGAGACGGCGAAGCTCGGGTCGCTCAGGAGCGTTACCTTCGAGGTCGTGGGCCCGACCTGGGAGATCCTCCCGACCAGGCCGTCCTCGTTGATCACGGGATCGTTCACCCTGATCTCGCGGTTCTCGCCGCCGGCGATCACGATCGTCTGCTCGAAAGGACCGGAGGCCCGAGTCATGACCTCGGCGTTGACCGCGTCGTAGTCCTGAGGGAAGCGCGGCGAGTGCTCGAAGCGGAGGACCGACTCCAGGTTCGCGGCCTCGGCTTCGGCGTTCTTCCGCTGCGCGAGTTTCTGCTGCGCTTGCTCCAGCTGTGCGCGCAGCTCCTTGTTTTTCTTCTTGGCCTTGGCCATGTCGTGCAGCCAGCCGGAGGCATCCTCGAAGGGTCGGGCGATGCGATCGGCGACCACCTGGAAGGGCCGCGTGACCTGGCTTCCATAGCCCTGCAGGCGGTGCAGCGGACCGTTCGAGGACTCGCGGAAGGAGATGGTCAGAAGCATCAGCGAGAGCAGCACCAGCACCACGACGACCAATCGGCGCCGTACGGTCTTTCGGTCCCGAGCGAGCGTTGAGGAGGCGGAAGCTCGCTGCTCTGCAGAGCGCAGGACCGCCAGCTTTGCTGTGCGGTTGCGAGGCACGAAGCGCCTTAGTCTAGTCCGAGCGGCGACATGAGGCGCCGATCAACGGGCCGGGAACGAAAGCTCGGCCAAAGCTAGTACCGGCTTTTTCTGCGCCGCGAGCGGGTGCTGCGGTGGATCACGTCGAACTCCTCCAGGCTCTTACCGGAGCCGATCGCCACGCAGGTGAGCGGCGACTCGGCGACGTGAACCGGCATGTGCGTCTCGCGCCGAAGTCGCTCGTCGAGGCCCGTCAGGAGCGCGCCTCCGCCGGCAAGCACGACACCGCGATCCATGATGTCGGCCGCCAGCTCAGGGGGCGTGCGGTCGAGGGTGGCGCGGATCGCGTCGATGATCTGGATGACCGGCTCGTCGAGTGCCTGGCGCACCTCTTCCGAAGAGATAACGATCGTCTTGGGGAGACCCGTGAGCATGTCGCGGCCTCGCACCTCGGCCTGGAGCTCGTCGCGAAGCGGATAGGCGGTGCCGATCTCGAGTTTGAGCTCTTCCGCGGTCTGGTGGCCGATCAGGAGCTTGAACTCGCGTTTGAGGTAGTTGATGATCGCCTCGTCCATTTCGTCCCCGCCCAGGCGCAGGCTCTGCGAGACGACGATCCCACCGAGCGAGATGATCGCCACCTCGCTGGTGCCACCGCCGATGTCGACGATCATGTTCCCGGCCGGCTCGGCGATCGGGAGCCCGGCGCCGATCGCGGCCGCCATCGGCTCCTCGATCAGGTAGGCCTTGCGAGCGCCGGCAGAGAGCGTCGCCTCCTCGACCGCGCGCTTCTCGACGCCGGTCACTCCGCTCGGCACGCAGACGACGACGCGCGGATGGGCGAAGCGGTTCTGGTGCACCTTCTGGATGAAGTGGCGCAACATCGTCTCGGTCACGTCGAAGTCGGCAATGACGCCGTCCTTGAGCGGGCGGATGGCCGAGATCGTCCCCGGCGTGCGACCGAGCATCCGTTTGGCCTCGACGCCGACCGCGTGCACCTCGCCGGTGCGTTGGTCGATCGCAACCACCGAAGGCTCCGAAAGCACGATGCCGCGACCACGAACGTAGACGAGTGTGTTCGCCGTTCCAAGGTCGACGGCCATATCGCGGCCCCCAAAGCCGCTGACCGAGCTGATTATGCCCATGGCGGCGTCCGAGTCTATCTGGTCTGGGGTCAGTCGCGCGCCAGCGACGGCTGCGGGACGGAAGGAAAAGCTCCCTTTTACGGCGGCGATTCGGGCGCCAGCGACAGCGTCAGCCGATCCCGTAGGCGCCCGGATAGCGCTTTGCGAGGAGGTTCACGAGTAATGCGGCCGGAAGCCCGACGACGTTCAGGTAGTCGCCTTCGATGCGCTCGACGAGGCGCGCGCCGAGGCCCTGGATCGCGTAGGCGCCCGCCCGTTCCCGCCACTCGCCAGTGGCCAAATAGGCCGCGATCTCGCGCTCGCCCAGTGCCCGGAAAGTCACGCGAGTGACCTCGTGGGCCAGCTCTTCCCAGCCGTCACCGAACAGGCAGAGCCCCGAGACCACTTCGTGCGTGTGCCCACCCAGCCGGGCGAGCATTGATTTCGCCTCGCTCTCGCCCACCGCCTTGCCGAACAACTCGTTGCCCAGGACAACCGTCGTGTCCACGCCCAGGATCGGACGTCCAGCCGCGTCGGAGGCCAGCGAGCGCGCCTTCGCGAGCGCGTGCGCTCGCACCAGCTCGATCGGATCGGCGCCCGGCTCATCCTTCTCCTCGTAGCGAGGGACAGCGACGTCGAAGGGAATGCCGAGCTGGGTCAGGATCGCACGCCGCTGCGGTGAGGTCGAAGCCAGTAGTAGTGGAGTGGGCGAACGGCCGCTCACGGTTTCCGAGCGACCCAGATCTCCTCGGCCGGCCAGCGGCTCGCCCACTCGGCGCTGACGAAGTCCCAGTGTGGATGCGTGCTCGCTCCCTCCGGCGCGTACAGCTCGACCAGGCGTTCCACCTCGAAACCGGTCTCACGAAGCAGATCGATCCAGTCCCCGTGAGAGAGGTGGAAGTCGCTTCCCTCGCCGGCGCTGTCCGCCCAGTCGAGGCGGTGCAGCCCGACTTGCGGGCGCTCGAGCCTCTCCTGCACGCGCCCATCGGCATCGCTGCAGAGAATCAGCAGCGTCGAGTTGCGAAGGAAGACGAGCCGGCCGCCCGGTCGCAGCAGCCGCTTTGCCTCGGGAATCCACTTGTAGGGATCGCACCAGATGCTCGCGCCGTACTCGGAGATCGCCAGGTCGAAGGAAGAGGAGGGAAGCGGTACGACCTCGGCGTTGGCCTCGATGAGCGGGAACTCCAGCTCGAACTCGCGCTGGAACGCGCGCGCGCGCTCGAGCTGGACGGGGCTCAGGTCGACGCCGACGACGCGTGCGCCACGCTTGGCCAGCCAGGCGGAGAAGTAGGCGGTTCCACAACCGAGCTCGATGACGTCGTTTCCGTAGAGGCCGGGAAGAACGTGGATGTCGTCCTCCGAGATGCCGAAAAGGCCCCAGAGGATATCCTCGGTCGTCCACAGACGGCGGCCCCATTCCTCCTGATTGGGATCGTCGGCCGACCAAAGGGCGCGGTTTCGAGCAGCGTAGTCGGGCAGCTCAGGCGGTTTCATCTTCGAGCTCAGGGAACCAGAGCGCCAGCTCCCGCGCCGCCGATTCGGTGGAATCCGAACCGTGCACGAGATTGTCCGGCATCGAGAGGCCTAAGTCGCCACGGATCGTTCCGGGTGCCGACCGTGCCGGATCGGTCGCACCAATGGTCGAGCGGACTGCGGCAACCGCCGACTCACCCTCCACAACCAGGGCGAGCGTCGGGCCGGAGGTGATGAAGGAGACGAGCCCCGCGAAGAAGTCCTTGCCGCGGTGCTCGGCGTAGTGGGCATCTGCCAGTTCCTCGTCGACCCGAACCAGCTTGGCGCCCCGCAGTACGAGTCCCCTGCGCTCGAGACGAGCAATGATCTCGCCGCTGAAGCCGCGTCTGACAGCGTCGGGCTTGACCAGTACGAGTGTCCGCTCCATGGTCATCAAGCCGCGAGTCTAGCTCAGCGAGCTTAACGGAAGATTAGGTTTCGCCCGTTTCACTCGGCCGAGGTAGAACCCGGCTAGTCGGGGGAACTCCGCCGAGGGACGCGGAGGCGCCGGTCAGCGTGACCTGCGCAGGTGTGGCGGCCTCTCCCAGGTGTCTTCCGGGACGGCCTCCTGGGGCGTGACAGGGCCCTCGCAGTAGGGACAGATCTGCCAGAGCGGCTCCAGCGGCGCCTTGCAGCGGGCGCAGGGTTGTTTGAGGCGGGTGGTGCAGACGGGGCAGACGAGATAGCCCGGGTCGATCTCGACCTGGCAAACGGGACAGCGGGCCTCCCGCCGGCCCAGGCGCGTCTCCATCTCCTTGATCTCGAGCTCGCGCTCGTGCACCTCGTCGAGGTACTCCGGCGGGCGGAAGAGCATGTAGATGATCGCGCCGAAGAACGGGAACAGGAGCGCGAGAGCGGTCGAGGTGCCGATCAGCCAGGGATCCTCGACGCGCCGGCGCGCGTCCTTGTTGACCCAGTACGCAACCGCGAGCCAGAAAACGACGACGAAAAAGAACGAGAGGTTGCGAACGAGAAGCCAGACGTTCGAGTTAAAGAAACCGCTGATCGAGGCGGTAGCTGAGGAGGATGCCAGGAGCGAGTTCGTCATACCACTAGTTTGCCTACGAAGTATCCAATTCCAAACGCTATTCCGAGGACAGTCGCAACGACCGCTAAAAGGACGAGAAATGCAGTGAGACCATGGCTTGCGTTCTTCATCTATGCACAGCTTCCTCTACAGACGCAAGATCGGCAAGAAAGTAGAGCGAGCCAGTGGCAAGGACGTAGCCGTCCGGAGCAGCCAGGTCTCGGGCTCTGGTAAGAGCCAGCACGGGGTCTTCGACCGCCTCGATAATCTCGAACAGACCCTGGGCTCGCGCTGCCAGCTCCACCGCGCGGAGAGCGCGAGGGTTGGACGATCCCGTCGCCACCAGCCTGGTCGAGACCGCCGCCAGAGAGCGGAGCATCGAGGTCGCATCCTTGTCGGCGAGAATCGAGCAGACGACCGTCCAGCGCGCCCTGGGGAGGCGCTCGACCAGCCAGACGACTCCGGCGGGATTGTGGGCGCCGTCCCAGAGCTCGCGCTCGCCACGCCATTCGAGCCGACCGGGAATACGCGGCTCGACCACCCCGGCGAATACTGCTCGTCCGAGCAGGAGCTCGACCGCCTTGCGATGAAGCTCGCTCGGGGAGACGACCGTAACCGAGCCGGCACCCGCTTCTCGCGCCAGCGGCTCCCACTCCTCCTCGCCGAGCACGACCGCGATACCCGGAGCGACCACCGCCAGCTTCTCGCGGGCGATCGCCTCGCGCGTCGAGCCGAGCCATTGAGTGTGCTCGAGCGCCACGTTGGTGAGCACGACGACGGGGCTCGCGAGCACATTGGTGGCGTCATAACGACCGCCGAGACCGGCCTCGACGGCGGCCACCTCGACACCCGCGGTGGCGAACTCCGAGAAGGCGGCTGCGGTGATGACCTCGAACTGCGTCGCCCCCACGTCTTCTGCCGCTGCCCGCACCCGCCCGAGTGCGCGCTCGATATCGGCTTCGACGCCGTTGACGCTGATTCGCTCGGACCAGCCGCGTACGTGGGGAGAAACGGTCGCACCGGCACTGATGCCTTCGCGCACGAGCAGGGCCTCGATCAGCTTCGTGGTCGTCGTCTTGCCGTTCGTGCCGACCACGTGGATCGAGCGAAAGGCGCGCTCGGGGTGGCCGAGCTCGGCCAGAAGCGCCTGCATCCGCTCGAGACCGAAACGCTCCGGCCAGGGGCTGAGCGAGCTCAGCCAGGCCAGATTCGATTCGCTGCCAGGGTCAGCCGGAGAGGGCATCGAGCTCACGCCTGTAGCGGGCGAGCTTCTCGCGCTCGACTTCGACGACCTCTGCCCGCGCGCGCTCGACGAAGTTCGGATTCGAAAGCATCTTCTCCGCGCGGGCGATCTCCGCCTGCAAGCGCTCAGTCTCGGCTTCGATGCTCACCGCCTCGATCTTCAGCCGCTCGGGCTTGACGACCGCCTGGAAGATGCGCTCCTCGTCCTCGGAGAGATTCACGCGCAATCCGCTACGGCGGTAGATCGTGGCGGCGTCCTGCACCCGCTCGAGCGCATTCGCCTCGGCGGCATAGGCCTCGTCGGGCTTGGGCCAGGGCGCCACGATCAACCGGCTCCGGCGCGCCGGCAGGTTCGACCAGATCTCCTCGGTCACGTGCGGCATGACGGGGTGCAGCAGCGCGAGCAGCCGCTCGAGCGCCGTTAGCGCCGTCGAACGCGCGGCCGGAACGCCGTCGTAGAGGCGCGGCTTGATCGCCTCGGCGTACCAGTCGCAGAAATCGTCGAAGGTGATGCGGTAGAGCCGGGCCACCACCCCGGCGTAGTCGAAGTCGGCGAAGCACTCCTCGATCTCGGCCCGGGCCGCGTCGAGCCGGGCGAGAATCCAGCGCTCGACCGTCTCGGTCGGCTGCTCGCCGGGCTCGGCGTCACCGATATTGGAGAGGACCAGGCGCGAGACGTTCCAGAGCTTGTTGGCGAGCTTGCGTCCCTCTTCGACGGCGCCGTAGGAGTAGCGCACGTCCTGGGTCGAGGACATCTTGAGCAGGCCGTAGCGTACGGCGTCTGCGCCCTGCTCGTCGATCACTTCGAGCGGGTCGATGCCGGTGCCCAGGCTCTTGGACATGCGCCGGCCGTCGGTGGCAAGCACGGTCGAGTGGATGATCACGTCCTTGAAGGGCACCTCGCCGGTTAGCTCCAGGCCCGCGAAGATCATCCTGTTCTCCCAGAGGCGGATGATCTCGCGCGCCGTCGTCTGCAGATCGCCGGGGTAGAACGTGCGCAGGTCTTCGCTGTCGTCGGGCCAGCCGAGCGTGGCAAACGGCCAGAGCGCGGAGGAAAACCACGTGTCGAGAACATCTTCGCTGCGAGTCAGCTCCTTCAAGCCGCACTTGGCGCAAGCCTCGGGAGCCGTCTCCTCAACGGTCAGATGGCCGTCGGCGCACTCCCAGATAGGCAGCTGATGGCCCCACCAGAGCTGGCGCGAGATACACCAGTCGGGAGCGTCCTCGAGCGACTCGATCGCAAAGCGGTGTTGGGATTCCGGGTGGAAGCGGACGCGGTGCTCACGCAGCGCCTCCAGCGCCGGCTTCTTCAACTCCTCCATCGAGCACCACCACTGCAGCGAGATACGGGGCTCGATCCGGCTCTCACAGCGCTCGCAGAGCGCAACGGCGTGGCGGAAGGGCTCGCGCGAGACGAGGTGGCCGCGCTGCTCGCACCAGGTGATGATGCGCTCGCTTGCCTCTTCCTGCGTCAGGCCCTCGAGCAGGGGCACCTTGTCGTTCATCAGCCCGTCGGGGGCGATCACGGTAGGCTCTTCGAGCCCGTGCGCGCGGCCGATCTCGAAGTCGATCGGGTCGTGGCCGGGGGTGATCTTGAGCGCCCCGGTGCCGAACTCGGGATCGACGTGCTCGTCGGCGATCACCCGCACGCGCCGGTCGACGAAGGGAACGACGACCTCTTTGCCGATGAAAGCCTTGTAGCGCTCGTCGTCCGGGTGCACGGCCACGGCGGCGTCGGCGGGGATCGTCGCCGGACGCACGGTGGCGATGGCGATGTACCCGGAGCCGTCGGCGAAGGGGTAGCGGATGGTGACCAGCTCGTCGTCGGCCTCGATGTGCGCCAGCTCGAGATCGGAGAGCGAGGTCTGGTGGTAGGGGCACCAGTTGATGATCCGGTTGGCGCGGTAGATCCAGCCCTTTTCGTAGAGGTGGACGAAGAAGCGCAGCACCGCTTTCGTGTAGCCCTCGTCCATGGTGAAGCGCTCGCGCCGGTAGTCGAGCGAGGCGCCGATACGGCGGAACTGGGTCATGATCTTGCCGCCGTACTCGTGCAGCCACTCCCAGACGCGCGCCTCGAAGGCCTCGCGCCCGAGCTCCTGGCGTGTCATGCCCAAGGTTGCAAGGTGTTTTTCGACCGCGTTCTGGGTCGAGATGCCGGCGTGGTCGTAACCGGGCTGGAAGAGCACGTTGAAGCCCTGCATCCGCTTCATGCGCACGACGGCGTCGCCGAGCGCCAGCTGGAGCGCGTGCCCCATGTGGAGCTCGCCGGTGACGTTGGGCGGCGGATGGGCATCGACGAAGGTCGGGCGCGTCGAGTCGGGGTCGGCGTTGTAGAGGCCCTCTTCCTCCCAGGCCTTCTGCCAGCGCTCCTCGACACCCTCGGGCTTGTAGAGCGGGTCCATGGAGCTGGATTCTACGGAGACGACCCGGAGAGGCGCTCAGGAGCTCGTTCCTTGGGCTACCAGCGGCACTTCTCTACGCCGCCCGCCACCGAACCGCGTCGTTCGAAGATATCGTCCGCCGGAGCCGGAAAACACTCCTGGCCGTGCCGAATCTGCGTCGATTCGGAGACGAAGAAAAGATCCGTTTTCGACACGCTTTCGATTTGACACCAACCGGAGTCAGACACCGTTTGGTGTCAAGGGGTGTTCGTGCCGGAAGTGGATGTCTTGTTCCACAGCTTGCTCCCGATCACGTGACAGCCGCGCCAAGGCGGACGATGATATGCGGGTGATTCGCTCGTTGAGTCGTGTGGCCGCCGTCGCCGTTCTCATTCTTGCGTGGGGCGCGGGAAGCACGAACATCGCCTTGCCCGCGTTCGCCCGCGCGACCTCGGCTCCCGCCGGTGCGACCGCCCGCTGCAAGGACGGCACCTACTCCTACGCAAAGCACCATCAGGGCGCCTGCTCCCACCACGGCGGCGTCGCCGCGTGGCTGGACGGGAGCGGCTCGGCGAGCCCCGGATCTTCGAGTCCCACCAAGATCATTGTCGGAGAGACCGTGCTCCTCGGCAGTCGGACAAAGACCTCGGGCTGCAGGCTCGGCGCCAGTCCCGACAGGCGCTGCTCGCCGGGCGCCTACTACTCGAAGCTGACCGGATCAGTGATTTGCTCGGCGAGCTTCCACACGAGCTCGATCCGGAACGTCCCTCAGGCCGAGAAATACGCGGTCGAGCGCGAGTACGGGATGGTGCCTCGCCTCTACGGAAGCACGCTCGAGATCGATCACATCGTCTCGCTCGAGCTCGGCGGCTCGAACGACATCGCGAACTTGTTCCCAGAGAGGGCGAGCCCGGCGCCCGGCTACCACGTCAAAGACCGTCTCGAGAACCGGCTCCACGATCTCGTCTGCTCGGAGCAGATGAACCTGCGCAGCGCCCAACGGCAGATTGCGAAGAACTGGCAGTCGCTGTACTTGAAGGTGTACGGAACGGCACCGGTCGGCTAACGCCGGCGCTTGTGCGAGGGAAGCGAAAGCATCGCGATCGCCGGATGGGTGCGGTGCTACCTCCACCTCGGCCCGGTCATCCCCTGCGCGACCGCGACGGCGCGCGCCTGGGCAAGGCAGAGATCAACCGCTAGCGGTGACGGCGCTCCGGCGGCAGACCGATGATGTCCCGCGCCTGCGCAGGAGAGGCGATTTCCCTGCCGACGCCCTGAGCGAGCGCGACGAGCCGTTCGACAAGCGCCGGATTGGACGCCGGGCGGGTCTTTTCGGCGTCCATGAACAGGCTGTCCTCCAGCCCGACGCGGGCATGCCCGCCCATCACGATCGCCATCGAGTTCATCTGGAGCTGGAAGCGGCCCATGCCGCCGGCCGACCAGACCGATCCCTCGGGCAGCGACATCGCAAGCGTGGCCAGGTTGAAAGGCGTGGCAGCTAGCGTGCCGAGCGATCCAAGCAGGAGGTTGAAGTAGAAGGGCGGACGCAGCAGGTGCTTGTCGATCAGGTGTTTCGCGTAGTCGAGCATGCCGAGATCAAAGGCCTCGAGCTCGGGGACGATGCCGCGTTCGAGCATCCGCCCGGCAAGCCGGTGAATCGTCTCGGGCTCGCTGATCGACGCCTGCCTCGGGAAGTTGAACGACCCGAGCGCCAGCGACGCCAGCTCGGGCTTGAGGTCGCCGTCCAGCTCGAGGACCTGTGCGCGAGGTTCGTAATCCGGATTGACGCGCCCGCTCGTGGTCGCGCAGACGATCACCTCCGGGCAGGCTTCCCGGACTCTCGACATCACCTCTGCGAAGACATCCGGGCGATAGGTAGGGCGCCCCTCCTCGTCGCGAACGTGAAGGTGGACGATCGCGGCCCCCGCCTCGTAGCAGCGGCGAGCATCCGCTGCGATCTCCTCTGGCGTGATCGGAACGGCCGGGTTGTCGCTCTTCATCGGCACGTTCCCGGTCAGAGCGGCGTTGATAATAAGTGGCTCGTGCCCGATCACCGACCCTCGACATTCTCCTTGACGATGCGAGCGGGCACGCCGACGACCTGGACGTTTTCCGGCACGTCCTTCGTAACGACGGCACCCGCCCCAACGACCGAATAGGAGCCGACCGTGACACGATCGATCACTACGGCACTCATCGCAATATAGGCGCGCTCTCCGATTCTGCAGGCACCGGCCACATTCGCGCCCGGTTGGATAGAGACGTAGTCGGCGATCTCTGTGTGGTGCCCGATCAAGACGCCGCGATTCACGAGGACATGGCGACCGATGGTGCTGTGCGCCGCGATAACCGCGCCCGCGCTGACGATCGTGCCTTCTCCAACGCGGCTACGGGTCGAGACGCGTGCCGATGGATGCACGACCGTTGCGAAGCGAAAGCCGAGCTGCGCCGCCTGCTCGACGAAGCGATGCCGGTGAGTCGTCCCCAAAGCGCAGACCGCGAGATGCGTGTCGGCGTAGGCAGCGACATCGTCGATCCAATGCACGGGTAGGCCCTCGAGCGACTCGACGCAGCGCTCCGGATCGAGGTTCTCGACGAAGCCCGCGATCTCGAACCCTGCATCCGTCGCCAGATCGGCGACCTCGAGCGCAAGCATCCTCGTGCCCAGAATGAGCAGCTTCTGCGCAGCCAACTACCAGCCCTCGGCGATCGTGTAGACGATCCGATCCACCTGCTCGTCCGTCAGGTGCAGATGCATGGGAAGAGAGACCGCCCGCCGCCAGAACGACTCGACGCCGGGCAGAGGCGCGCCTTTGAACAGCGGGTAGTCGTAGCTCGGACGGTAGTGAACGCCGGCGTGAATCCCGCGTTCGCCGAGCTTGAGAAGCAACGTGTCCCGCCCCTCTGCCAGTGCGCAGAAGAGGTGGTGGCTGCTACGCCGGTCCTCCTGCTCGCGAAGAAGCTCGATACCGGGCACACCGGCCAGACCTCGCCGGTATCGCCTCGCCAGTTGCGCGAGGCGGGCGTTGTCCGCCTCGAGTCGATCCAACTGGACTAGCCCGATCGCAGCGTGCACGTCGTCCAGATAGAACTTGAAGCCGAGCTCCGACACTCCGTAGTCCCAGCGGTAGACCGAGCCGGAGACGCGCTCGTGCGTATCCAGGTCGATACCGAAATTACGTAGGCGCCTCAGGCGAGCGTCGTGCTCGCTCGATCGCACTGTCAACGCGCCACCCTCGCCCATGGGCAGGTTCTTGATCGCATGGAACGAGAACGCGTGCAGATCCCCATACGAGCCGATGCGTCTCCCCTTGTAAACGGCGCCGCAGGCGTGTGCGCAGTCCTCGATCACCGGTACGCCGTTAGCTCGTGCGAGAGCGTAGTGCTCGTCGAGATCGCACGGATAACCGCCGTAGTGAACGAGCAGAACCGCTCCCGTGGCCTCCGAGAGCAATCCGGCAACCGAGGCGACGCTGATGTTGCCCGTCGTGGGGTCAACATCCGCGAATACCGGCCGCAGTCTTTCTTGAAGGATGATCTGGTTCCCTGCCACAAACGTGAGCGGGGTGGTGATGACTTCGGCGCCCGGTGAAAGATCGAGAAGCCGCAGCGCGAGTTGAAGAGCTCCCGAGCAAGAGCTCGTGCCAACGCAGAAGGGCATATCGACGTAACGCGCGAAGGCTCGCTCGAACTCCCTCGTCTTCGATCCGAGCCCGAGCCAGCCCGAGCGCAGCACGTCCGCGGCAGCCGTGATCGCTTCGTCCCTGATCAGCGGACGAAACAGCGGGATACGCTCGGCGGCGATTCCCGTCACACCAGACGCTCATAGGGGAGAGTAAGGATGGTGGCCTCTTCTCGACGAGCGGTCGTGACTTGCTTGAGCGCCGAAAACGGAATAGGCACGCGCTGATAGTAGACGGGAAGATACGGCCCAGTCTCCCCTGTCGAAGGGAGACTCCTGACGGCCGAGCGCGGTCAGAGGGCGGAGTGCTTGGCTCCGTCAGGGGCTCGAGACACTAACGCTGACCGACACTCCACGTGAGGGCCCCCGTTCCTCCGCCCGCCCCCGAGCCACTCACTCGCGGGGTCGCGAAACGGTAGCCAGAAAACGCGCCGTATATGTGCAGGTTTCGTGCCGATTCACTTCAAGCCGAGACAGGTGAGCGGCGACGGATAGGCCAACCGCCAAGGCGCCACCGAAGCCATAGCGGAATGAAGACCTCTCGGACTCCGTGGACCGGCCGCTCCCTTTCTCTAGTCGTTGTCGATGATCGTGAGCGTGGCCTTCTTCAGCGTTCCGAGCACGGCGCCCGAGCTAGGCTTGGAGAGTGTGAGCGTGACCGTCTCGTTGTTCTCCTTGAGTTGGTCGTCGAGGATCGTGAGGGAGACGGTCCGGGTCGTGACGCCTGCGGCGAAGGAGACGGTCTTGGAGACCGCCGTGTAGTCCACCCCCTCGGTGGCGGTTCCGTCTGCGGTCTTGAAGAGGACGGAGGCGGCGCTCGAGCTATCACCTGTGCGCTTGATGGTGATCTTGACCTTGGAGGTCGCCTCGTTCACCGAGTAATGGGCCGACGAGAAGGCCAGGATGACGTTCCCGATGCCGCTGACCGTGACCGGAGTCGAGTGGTCGGTGGTCGTGCCGTTCCCGAGCTCGCCGTAGGTGTTGCAGCCCCAGCACTTGATCCTGCCGCCGGATAGGAGAGCGCAGGTGTGGTAGCCGCCGGCGTCGATCATGGTGACGCCCGTGATGCCGCCGACTAGGACCGGGATCGGGCTGGAGTTATGTGTGCCGTTCCCAAGTTGGCCGTGCTCGTCGAAGCCCCAGCACTTGACCCTGCCCTGGGAGACGACGGCGCAGGTGTGGAAGCCACCGGCGCTGATAGTGGCGGTTGATATACCACTGACCTGGACCGGGATCGAGCTGGGGTGATGGGTGCCGTTTCCGAGCTGACCGGCGTTGTTGCGGCCCCAGCAATTGACCCCGCCGGCGGCGAGGACGGCGCAGGTGTGGTGGTAACCGCCGCTGACCTGGGTGGCGTTGGTGATGCCGCTGACGTGGACTGGCGTCGAGCTGTGTTGATGGGTGCCGTTTCCGAGCTGGCCGTAGTAGTTCAAGCCCCAGCACTCGATCGTGCCGCCGGAAAGTACGGCGCAGGTGTGGAAGGCGCCGGCGCTGATCGCAGTTGCAGTCGACATGCCGCTGACCGCAACCGGGGTTGAGCTGTCCGCATATGTGCCGTTTCCAAGCGCGCCGTCAGCGTTGTAGCCCCAGCACTCGATCGTGCCGCCGGAGAGAAGGGCGCAGGCATGTTCGGCGCCGGCGCTCACCTGGGTGGCGCTGGTGATGCCGCTGACTTGGACCGGGGTCGAGCTGTCGTGATTGGTGCCGTCTCCGAGCTCGCCTTGTTCGTTCACGCCCCAGCACTCGATTGTGCCGCCGGAGAGGAGGGCGCAGGTGAAGTCGCTGCCGGCGCTCACCTGGGTGGCATCGGTGATGCCGCTGACCTGGACTGGAGTCAAGCTGTCGTGATCGTTTCCGAGCGCACCTCGGCCCCAGCACTTGACCTTGCCGTCGGAGAGAAGGGCGCAGGTGTGGTACAAGCCGGCGCTGATCTGGGTGGCTACCGAGCCCCCCGCCGCCGTCACACGACCGGCTCCGCAGAGCGGGTTCGCCCCCGCAAAGACGCAGATGATCGACAAAAGCGTGAGTGAGCAAACCTTCTTCATCGGGGGTCTCCCTTCCAGCGGCGAAAGACGACGCGAGAGACGAGCAGTCAGAGCTCGGCGGGATCGCGGCCTATCGCCTGTTTCTCTCTACGGGTGTGGGCTCGACGCTAAGCGCTCGGTCTCGTCTCGTCAAGTGGCAATTCAGCTTTAGGAAGGTCAATGGCAGCCACCCGCCGTACTGCGCGGCGAAGCGGCCAATGAATGGCGCACGCCAGAGCGCTATTGCGCGCCGCGCCCCGTCCCGTTTCCGTCGAGGCCCAGCTGGAAAGCTGCTAGAAACGAAGCGGCGACTCTCGATGCGCTATCTCCACCTCAGTCTGGTCGTTCCCTGCGCCCTGCGCGACAGTGGCGGCGAGCGCCTGGGCCGAGCGCTCGATCTGATCGTGCGTCTGAACGGCGACGACTATCCGCCACTCGCGGGCGCCCTAGCCGAGGTGGCGGAGCGACCGGTGTTCGTCCCCGCCTCCGAGATCGACTCGATCGGCTCGGAGGGGATGGTTCTGCGTTCGAGCCGCCTCGACCTCGACCATTTTCACCGTCACGAGCAGGACGTTCTTCTGCGCAAGGACGTTCTCGACCGGCAGCTGATCAACGTCGACGGCGCCCGCCTGGTGCGGGCGAACGAGATCGAGCTGGCGCTCGTGGACGACTCCTACCGCGTCGTCGGGATCGACGTCAGCGCGCGCGCATTCCTGCGCCGGCTGTTACCGAAGCGGTTCGCACACCGCATCGAGAGTCGCGCCGTACTCGACTGGCGCGACGTGGAGCCGTTCACCGGCCACGTACCGACGCTGCGCCTGCGCACGCCGCATCCCAAGCTCGCGCGCCTCCATCCAGCCCAGCTGGCCGACCTCGTCGAAGACGCCTCCAGTCGCGAGGCCGAGGAGATCATCAGCGCCGTGCGCAGCGACCTCGACCGCGAGGCCAACCTGTTCCAGCAGCTCGACTCGCATCACCGGCGCCAGTTCGCCGAGACACGCTCCGACCAGGAGCTGGGGCGGATCGTCGCGCGGATGGGAGCCGACAACGCGGCCGGATTCGTGCGTGAGCTGCCCGAGAAGCGGCGCGAGGCAGTATTGGCGTCGCTTCCAGACACCGAGCGCGAGAGCGTCGAAGCGCTGCTCGACTACGGCGCCACGAGCGCCGGCGGACTGATGAGGACCGACCTGGTCACGATCGGCGAGGGCGCGCGCGTCGCCGATGCGCTCGAGGCCGTTCGCTCGAGCGGAGCGCCCGGCGAGGTGGCGACCTGGGTTTACCTGCTCGACGGCGAGGAGCGCCTGGAGGCGGCGATCCCGCTCGCCGACCTGCTTCGCATGGCGCCGCAGCTAGCACTCGCGCAGACTGTCAGCTTCACTCCGCCCGGGGTGGACGCCCACGCCGGCGTCGAGGAGCTGGCGCGGCTGATGACCGATTTCAACCTGACGCTGGTGCCGGTTCTCGACGAGGAGAAACACCTGCTCGGCGCCGTCTCGGCCGACGACGTGCTCGAGTCTGTGCTTCCGCGAGGCTGGCGGCGTCGCGTCCACGTCTTCACGGCCGACTGACCTGCCCGGAAGCGCCCGTGAGCGACGCGAGACGAGCGAAAGAGACCGGCGCCGGCGCCCGCGAGTCGAAACTCGAGCCGGCGCGGCACGCGGCCACCCCGCGCCGGCTTCGGCGGCGAGTCTGGATCGTGCGTCTCGTCGCTCCGCTCGCCATCCTGGGCCCCGGCCTGATCGCCGCCAACGCCAGCAACGACGCAGGCGGCGTCGCCGCCTATGCCTCCGTCGGCGCTCGCTACGGTTACGACCTGCTCTGGGTGATCGTTCTGATCACCGTCAGCCTGATCGTCGTCCAGGAGATGGCCGGGCGGATGGGCATCGTGACCGGCAAGGGCTTCGCCGAGGTCGTCCGCGAGCACTACGGCGTGCGTTGGACGACCGTGGTGTTGCTCTCGATCCTGGTTACCAACCTGGCGATCGGGATCTCCGAGTTCGTCGGGATCGCTGCCGCATCGGAGCTCCTGCACGTGCCGCGCGAGGTGACCGTACCGCTGGCCGCCGTCCTCGTCTGGACGATCCTGGTGCGCGGCTCCTACCGCTGGGCCGAGCGCATCTTCATCGCGATGACGATCCCCTTCTTCGCCTATCCGATCGCGGCCGTGCTCGCCCACCCGCACTGGGGCACGGTCGGGTACGCGATTGTGAAGCCACAGCTGCACACTTCGCCGCGCTACGTCTACCTGGTCGTCGCGATCGTGGGCGCGACGATCATGCCCTTCATGCAGCTCTACCTGCAGTCGGCGGTAGCAGAACGCGGCGTCCGCGTCGAGGAGCTCGGCCGCCAGCGGCTGGACATCGTCGGCGGAGTCATCTTCGCCAACCTCATCGCCGGCTTCATCATCATCTCCACCGCCGCGGCCCTGTTCGCGCACGGAATCACGAACGTGGGCTCGGCCGCCGACGCGGCGCGCGCGCTCGAGCCCTTTGCCGGACACTTCGCCAAGGAGCTGTTCGCAGTCGGCTTACTGGGCGCCAGTCTGCTCGCGGCCGCCATCCTCCCGGTCACGACCGCCTACGTGATCTCGGAGTCGTTCGGGATGGAGAAGGGGGTTGGACGGCATTTCCGCGAAGCGCCCGTGTTCACGACCACGATCACGGTGCTGGTCGGGACCGGAGCCATCGTTGCCCTTATTCCCGGCCTGCCTGTGATCGCTCTACTCGTCGGCGTCCAGGGCCTGAACGGCGTTTTCGCACCAATAACGCTCTTCTTCCGCTGGCGCCTCTCCCGCAACCGCGAATTGATGGGCGAGTGGCGGAGCGGCCGCTTCCTGAGCGCCGTCGCCGGCGCAACCGTGATCGCCATGACCATCCTCTCACTCGTGCTGCTCGTGGCGACGGTGACCAATCCCGGCGGGCTCTAGAAGCGCGCGGTCTCGGCTTGGTGGCGCCAGGCGGGCTCGTTTCGGATTGAGGGCCCGCCGACCTGGGTGCGTGACGGCACCTCGTTCCTCCGCAACCGCGTCGAGCGTCAAGCGGAATGAAGACCCGTCGAATCGGTGTGTGACGGCACCACGTTCCGCAGCCCTCCTCCGAGCCACCCACCCGCGGGGTCGTGAAACGTTAGCCAGAAGAGGCGCTCGGAAACGTGCCGAGTTCGTGCCGAATCAACCCCACGCCACCGACGACGGCCAGACGGCGCAACGCTTCACCGAGCTCGGTCGGCAGCGCAGAGGTCAGGACTCTCTACTACGCCGACTCTTCGGTCAGCTCTTCTTCTTCTTCTGACTCGGCCGCGGCGGCGCCGCTCGTCACCAGCGTCGGGCGCTGGCGCTTGGAGATCGTCTCCTTGGTGATGACGCACTTGGAGACGTCCTTGCGCGACGGCAGCTCGAACATAACGTCGAGCAGAGCCAACTCGATGATCGAGCGTAGGCCGCGGGCGCCCGTTTCTCGCGCGAGCGCCTTATCGGCTATCTCCCAGAGCGCGTCGTCGGTGAAGACGAGCTCGACGTCGTCGTAGCCGAAGAAGCGCTGGTACTGCTTGGCGAGAGCGTTCTTCGGCTCGGTCAGAATCTTGACCAGGTCTTCGCGCTTGAGCTGGTGCACAGCCGAGATGACCGGCAGGCGGCCGATGAACTCGGGGATGAGACCGAAGTTGAGCAGATCCTCGGGCATCACCTGACTGAGCAGCTCGGAGCTCTCGGCATCGTTCTTGGCGCTGATCTCGGCGCCGAAACCGACGGCGTTCTTACCGATGCGTCGGCCGATGATCTTGTCCAGGCCGGCGAAGGCGCCGCCGCAGATGAAGAGGACGTTGGTGGTATCGATCGAGAGGAACTCCTGGTGCGGGTGCTTGCGCCCGCCCTGTGGCGGTACCGAGGCAACCGTGCCCTCGAGGATCTTCAGAAGCGCCTGCTGAACGCCCTCGCCCGAGACATCGCGCGTGATCGACGGGTTGTCGGCCTTGCGAGCGATCTTGTCGACCTCGTCGATGTAGATGATCCCGGTTTCGGCCTTCTTGATGTCGAAATCGGCCGCCTGGATCAGTTTGAGCAGGATGTTCTCGACGTCCTCGCCGACGTAGCCCGCCTCGGTGAGAGCGGTGGCGTCGGCGATGGCGAAGGGAACGTTGAGGATGCGGGCAAGCGTCTGGGCCAGTAGCGTCTTGCCGCAGCCGGTCGGGCCGAGGAGAAGGATGTTCGACTTCTGTAGCTCGACCTCGGAGTCCTCGGCATCCATCTGGACGCGCTTGTAGTGGTTGTAGACGGCCACCGCCAGGGTGCGCTTCGACTCCTCCTGGCTGACGACGTAGTCGTTGAGAACGCCGTAGATCTCCTTCGGCTTGGGCAGGTTCTCGAGATCGAGCTGGGCCGGAACCGTCAGCTCTTCGTCGATGATCTCGTTGCAGAGGTCGATGCACTCATCGCAGATGTAGACACCCGGACCGGCGATGAGTTTCTTGACCTGCCTCTGGGATTTCCCGCAGAAGCTGCAGAGAAGCTGTTCGTTGCCGTCGCTTGCTCGGGCCACCTCTACTCCTTGTAGCTCGAAATAGTCTTTTCGGCCAGACCGATCCGCGGTAAATCGCTCTTGGGGCGTGTGGCGAAAGCGGACACTAGCTCGCGCTCTTCTCCGAGCCCGAGGCGCGATGGGCCAGTACGCGGTCGATCAATCCGTACTCGAGCGCTTCGTCCGCGTTCATGAAGTAGTCGCGCTCCATATCCTTGGCGACCTTCTCGATTGGCTGGCCGGTGTGCTCGGCGGTGATCTCCTCGAGCCGGCGTTTGATGTTGATCACCTCGCGCGCCTGGATCTCGATGTCGGAGGCCTGGCCCTGGAAACCGCTCGAGACCTGATGGATCAGAACCTTCGAATTGGGCAGAGCCGCGCGCTTGCCCTTGGCGCCGCCGGCGAGAAGAAGCGCCCCCATCGACATGGCGACGCCGACACAGGTCGTCTGTATATCGGGCTTGATGAACTGCATCGTGTCGTAGATGGCAAGTCCGGCGTACACCGAGCCCCCGGGCGAGTTGATGTAGAGAGAAACGTCCTTATCCGGGTCTTCGGACTCGAGGTGAATGAGTTGAGCTATGACGAGGTTGGCGATGACCTCGTCGATCTGAGTCCCTAGAAAAATGATCCGCTCGGTGAGCAGGCGCGAGAAGATGTCGGACTGACGCTCTCCGCGCGCGGTCTGCTCGATGACGAGGGGCATGTAGTGCCCAGAGCTCATAGCTTCTCCTTACTGCCGGGGGTCCACAGTTTCGTAGTGGACTGCGGCTTTTCCTTCTCGGGTGTCCAGATCTGCTTGCGCGCCTCGGCCTGGGCGAGCGGAATCGGCTTGACCTCGGCGACGATCCGATCGAGAGCGGCACTCAGGCGCAGGTCTTCGCGCAGTTCCTCCTGGCTACCTTGGCGCCAGATCGCCGCGACGAGCTCGTCGGCATCCTCGCTGCTGGATCCCGCCTGGGTGCGAACGAACTCCTCGACCTCGCTGTCGGGGATCTCGAGCTTCAACTTGTCGGCGGCGGCTTCGAGCACCAGCTCGCGCGCGACCGACTGGCGCGCCTCGGCGCGTAGCATCTCGCCGAGCTGCGCGGCGTCCTGTCCGGTCAGCTCGAGGTAGAGGTCGAGATTCATACCGCGGCGCTCGAGCGAGCGGGCCAGTTCGGCCAGCAGCCCGCGTGCCCGCACCTCGATCAGCATGGCGTCGACCTCGACGTTCGAGGCGTCGACCAGCCCGTCCACGGTCGCTTCGCGGAAGGCCGCCTCTTGCTCGGCGGCGATCTGAGCCCGCAGCCGGCCCTCGATATCCGAGCGCAGCTCGTCCAGGGTGTCGAACTCGCTCGCGGCGCGAGCCAGCTCGTCGTCGAGCGGCGGCAGCACCTTCTCCTTGATCTCCTTGACGGTCACGGTCACCGAGGTCGTCTTGCCGTCGGCGAGCTGGAAGGGCAGCGTACGGCTCTCCCCGGCTTCTGCCCCGACCAAACCGCGCTCAACCTCGCCGACCAGGCGGCCGGAGTCGAGCTCGATGACGTAGTCGCGGCTCTCCTCGCCCTGCTCGCTGACGAGGTCGACGACGAGCGTGTCGCCCTCCTTGACGGGCCGGCCCTCGACCGGCGCCAGCTCGGCGACGCTCGAGCGCAGGGCCTCGAGCTCGTGCTCGACCAGGCCCTCGGGAACTTCGGTCTCGGTCTTGCCGATCTCGAGCTTGCGCCAGTCGGAGAGCTTTGGCAACGGCTGCACGCTGAACTCGGCGCTGAAGCTCCAGTCCGATTCGGCGGAAGTCGGCAGCTCGAAGTCGAACTGCGGCTCGGAGACCGGACGCAGACGCCTCTTGGTCGCGGCCAGCCGGAACCAGCCGCCGATGTGAGTCTCGACCGCCTCGGTGTAGACCCGCTCGTTGCCGATGCGCTCGATCAGCACCGGCATCGGAACCTTGCCCTTGCGGAAGCCGGGCACCTTGGTGCGCTCGGCCAGATCGGAGGAAGCGTGCTCGACCGCGTGCTCGATGTCGGCGCTCGGGACGTCGACCGTCAGGCGTACGCGGTTCTCAGAGAGCTCGACGACCTTCGCCTCCACGCCCGCATTCAAGCAGAGCGAGACCGACCGCCGTCGGATCTGTGCGGCGAGCTCAGAGCTCGTCTCGATTGACGACCCGTCGACTGGGTGTGATCGGTGGATGCGAGGCTAGGGAGCTCGTCTGGGGACGGAGGGGCGCCGGATGAGTGCGAGATCGTGGTGCGAGGCTAGGACGCAGGGCGCATTCGTATCGGTCAGAGATACGGATGCGCCCGAGGACAACGTCCTCGGGCCGCGAGATCGTGCTCAGCCGGTGTTTCTCTGTTTCCAGCCGAGCTCCGAAAAGCAGTGTCGTGTTCGTAGCTGGAGGCTACGGATGCG
>Ga0187886_1000149_pt1 | contig 101083 bp, 107 predicted proteins | sample June2016WEW_20_1_FD_133001 | JGI IMG/M metagenome (GOLD analysis project Ga0187886, IMG submission 133001) | Peatland microbial communities from SPRUCE experiment site at the Marcell Experimental Forest, Minnesota, USA - June2016WEW_20_150 | ecosystem: Environmental > Terrestrial > Soil >... | reverse complement strand
AAAGCCATCGAACTCGATCCTCATTCTGCCGAGGCCTACTCCAATAGGGGTAATGCTTATAATTACAAAGGTAACTACGACCAGGGCATATCTGACTGCGCCAAAGCAATAGAACTCAATCCTAACTTTGCAGAAGCCTACTCCAACCGGGGGAATGCTTATGGTGTCGAAGGCAAGTTAGACCAAGCCATCTATGACCTCGCCAAGGCAATTAAACTCAATCCCAACATTAAAACCGCCTACTATGGTCTAGGGCTCGCCTATTATTACAAACATGAATACGACAAAGCTTGGCAAGATGTTCATAAAGCAGAATCATTGGGAATTAAATTTGACCCAGGATTTATTGAGGTCTTAAGAAAAAACTCTGGCAGAGAAAATTAAATACGGGTATTGCCTGTTTTAGCCGGTGCCAACATCCGGTAAGAGTCCCGAAGGAGAAGTTTTCTTTCGGGACTATTTTTTAAAGGAAGGCTTATGCAAAAAGCCGCTCCATGGCTTAATTCGCTTTTCACGGAAATTTTTCCCCTGTGGCTTTCCACTATGCTCTTTACTATAGACAACCCTAGTCCGCAGCCGCTCTCTTTGGTAGTAAAGAAGGGGTCAAATACCAAGGGAACCTTTTCAGGATGGATGCCTTCTCCGCTATCAGATACAACAACTTTTAGGCAGCCGTTCTGCCTATAGGTGGATACTTTTAGCTCTTTTAATTCACCGTTATTATGTTCCATAGCCTGAATGCTGTTTAGGAAAAGGTTAAGGAATACCTGTTTGAATTGTTCAGGGTCGACTGAGAGCATTGCATTCTTAGGATAGTAGTTAGTTTTAACCTCTACCTTTGCCTTTTTTAGTTCATTCTCAAGGAGGCTCAGGGTTTCTTCAATAATTTTATGTATATCTGTTTTCTCAAGCTGCAAACTTTTAGGGTGCGCATAGGTGACCAGCTGCTCTACGATGTGGTTAATCCTGTCCACCTCTGAACCAACTATCCTCTGGAATTTGGACCTGAATTCAGGGTTGTCAAATTTCCTGTTTAGGTATGCGGTAAAGGTTTTGATAGAAGCCAAGGGATTCTTTATCTCATGCGCAATGCCACCGGCAAGCCTGCCAATGGAGGCAAATTTTTCTGCTTCGAACAGCCTGTCTTTTGTCCTGGATAGCTCTTCGTAAGCCTGGGCGTTTTCAATGGCCAGTCCCGCCTGGATAGACAAGGTATTAAAGAGGCTCAGGTCTTCCTGCGAATACATCTCGCCGGACAATTTTTCACCCAAGAGAAGAAAACCTATAAGTTTACCTTTTAAGAAACTCGGCACGCATATGCTTACTTCAATGTTATCCAGTTTTTCAATTACCTCTTTCAGTGCGATTGAAGGGCCCTGTTTGAGAATTAACTTTAATTCTTCGCAGACGATAGAATCTTTCGTTTTTAAGAGGTATTTGAGCAAGGGGTTATGCCGGGTAACTTTGAGGTAATTCTTGGGAATTTTAAGCCTTCCCCTTGATGCCTTAACCACGTAGGCATTGGTTTCCTTCTCATAAATGAATATGGCGGCTTGTTTGACCCTGACATGTTTGGTTATTATTGTGACGATGAGATTAAGGAGCTTATCCAGCTCTCTTATGCGGATCATGCCTTGGGAGGCTTCTCTTAAGGTCTTGTGGTATTCGTATCTCTCTCTAAAGAGGAATTTATCCGTAAGCGTGCTTAGGAATTTATCCAGTGGCTTTACCATGGAAACAATGACGAATACCGCCAGCATGGAAAGCCCGATAAGGCCTTGATTAACAGCAGGCATTGCCAGCTGGCCGAGGAGCATGACAATTGAGCCGAATACCGCCAGAGAGAGGCTGTAGATTATCCCGTAGATTACGGTTTTCTTAAGCACCAGGCTTATATCCATGAACCTGTGTTTATAGATGATGTAGGCGATCGTTAATACATACAGAGGCACTCCAAACGTGGCATAGGGATTAAAAAACATGGGCTTATTGTAGACATATAGGTAACTTGAACTTCCGGCGGAAAATCCGATTATCGCTGACCAAAACATGTACTTTAACTGGGTCGCCCTGAGTCCCTTGGAATTCCTGTATCCCCGGTGTAACTCATAGATGCATAATATGACCAGCATATAAAAGAAAGCGCAATGGAAATGGTATATCGGTCCCGCGGTAGGGAAGTATTTGATATTCGCCAGGTATCTTACGCCGGGTATAAACGCCTTAAACGGCAGGAGGGCGATAAACCCCAGAGAGATGAGGTAAGCCAGGATAAGCGTTTTCCTGTTTTCCTTCTCAATATCCAGAAACAAATAGGTAAAGTGTAAGAATAAGCAGGGGAGAATGATGATAAAAACGTGCGCTAGTCTGCTGATAAGAAGGAGTTTTTCGCTGCCGGATACAACGCTAAGGCTAACCTGCAGGAGACTCCATCCGGCCAGCGAAAACAAAAAGGCCACGTATATCAGGCTTGTTTTGTTGCGCTGGGCCTTAAGCAAGATGAAACAGCCCAGGACAAAGGTGGTAAAGGTAGTAAGGTAAAGTGAGAGGCGGTATGCTAAAAGATAGCAATTCATCTTTTTCCTTTAAGTACACTCTTTACTGCCGTTTTCAGGTCCTTTTCACTAAAGGGCTTGATGATGTAATCCAAGGCGCCTAATTTTATGGCATCTTTAGCCACATCCGTGTATTGGTATCCGGTAACAAAGAGTATTTTTGTTTTAGGCCTGATTTGCTTTATTTCTTTTAAGGTCTCAATGCCGTTTAGTTTTGGCATCTTAATATCCAGCAGGATCAGATCAGGAGACGCGCTCTTAACCAATTTTAATGCTTCTGGACCATCGCAGGCAAAAAGAAGCTTATAATCGTTTTCCAAGATTAATTTAAGGGATTCGCGCACTCCTTCCGAGTCGTCACAGACAAGTATCTTTTGTTTTGGCATTTGGTTTTCCTTTCTTTAGAGAGTCGCAGGCGTGGTTATCCTTAGGGCTCTTGTTGTTTTTTGAGATATATTCTTAAGCAAATGGGGGATAGAGGCATCAAAGTAGATGCTTTCTCCTTTTTTAAGCTGATGAGTAGCCTCCCCGATTTTTATTTCTAAACTGCCTTCTAAAATAAAAATAAACTGTTCTGTGCCACGCGGTTTTTGCTCCATGTGGGTTGCACCAGTTTTCTCTAAGAGCATGATTTCAGGGATCATCTTATGGGAAGAAATTCGCTCAAGAAGTATTTGAGAGACCGCCTTCTTATTATAATAGAAGATATCGGTCTTATGTTTTCCAATGGAATTTACCTCTAAAACAGGGCGGGATGGTTCCTCTATTTCCTTGTAGAGTTCAGACAAGGTTATCCCTAAGGCCTTGGCAATCTTACGATGGGTGGTGATGTTCCCTGGTCGGGAGCCTTTTTCAAGCTTGCTTATGGTGGTAAAGTCAACCCCGCTTTTCCTGGCCAGCTCAGCCTGGGTCATCTTCATGCTAGTGCGCAGTTCTTTGATAAGTTTTCCTGTCTCCATGGTGTTTGTCCTTTCTGCGAGAAAGTATACACTATAATTTGTTATTTGTCAAGGCATACTTGACAAACTGCCAAATATGTGTTATATTCCCATTACCGAAAGGAGAAAGCAAATGAAATTAATATTTTTTTCCAGGTTACTTATTAGGTTCTCAAGAATAAAAATCAAAAGGACAAAGAATATGTTAACCGAATTTTTGGGCGATAATTATCCCATTTGCGCCTTTAAGACCAAATCTATTTTTTATATAAAGAAGGCTTGATTTTATTATGGCGCAAAAAGAATTTAGTTCCGATGAATTGGAGATAATTGAAGGTTGGCGGTTAGTAAAACAGCATAAGAAAGGCTACATTCATGTGATTCTAAAATCAGATGGCACTCAATTCTATTTAGAGATAACCCCGGCAAAAGAAGGCAAGGTGGCCCATAATAGATTAACTTAGTAAGACTAGAGTAACTATTTTACAAAAAAAACTTGACAAAGATAAGACTATAGGGTAATATTAAAATTGAAAATTAGGTAGATTTAACGCAGTCGCTATCACTCGGTCGCAAGATCGGAGAAAAATAGGGCTGGTTTTCTGAAAGCAATTTCAGGAAGCCAGCCTTTTTTATTTGCCATGGAGAATCTTAAAGCTAATCCGCAAGCTGAGCATGGATACACAAAGATCGCTAATGAATTATTAGATGCCCTTATAAAATATCCTTTTAATGGTTCAGAATTAAGGATATTGCTAGCCGTTATAAGGAATACTTACGGTTGGAAAAAAACAAAGGACGTCATTCCCTTTTCCCAGCTCTCCAAGTGCACCCATATTGACTTGCGCTACATAAAAAGATTAATCAAGCGTTTGGTTAAGGATAATGTACTTTTTAAAGAACAATCCCCACGCGGCAATATCTTAGGTTTAAACAAGAATTATTACAGCTGGAAGCTGTGGATAAACCAGGGTTCGAATAACAAAATAGACACCGGGGTGGTGGCAAATATGACACCAGAAGAGGTGGTTGATTTTACGCCAAAAGTAGTGGCGTAATATGCACCCTCAAAATAAAAGAAATAAATATTAAATAAATAGTAGCAAAGAAAGGCCTGTTAATACTGTGGATAAATCGTTAAAGTTGTTTGGAAAAAACTCAGGAATTTTCCATCAGAAATATATTCTATCTACTGGCGTGCCTTTAATTCTTTTTGGTAAAGAGTCAGAAAGAGAGCGCTTTGTAATCTTAAAGTTAAAAGACTTTTTTAGGTTAACTAACAAATTAATAAAAAAATAATACCTTATGGACAAAAGATACTTATCGCCAAAAGAATTATCAGAATACACGGGATTTAGTGTTTATACTATCTATTTATGGATCCGGCAGAGGAAAATCCCCTTTATTAGAAAAAGCCGCCTGAAGAAATTTGATAAAGAAGAGATAGACAAATGGTTGAAAAAAGATGAGGTCAGGAGTGTTTGTAGCTATTGACAATAGTTTACTGTAAAAAATATGTTGACACGGAGTTAATGATATAGTAAACTATCTTAAATATGGAAAGAAAATTCCTGATAAAGGATCTGGAGAAGATCTTAAAAGTCTGCCGCAAGACTTATTACAACTGGGAGAAGTCCGGCAAGGTTCCAAAGGCACGCAGAGACCCCATGAGTAATTTCAGGTATTGGTTGGATAAGGATATCAAAAGATTGAAAAAAATAACCCAGAGATAAAAAAGGATTAAGATGCCGGTATACGAATACAAGGGTAAAAAGGGGATAATCTACTATATTGTCTATTCTTATAATGGCAGAAGAAAGACAGAACATATCGGTAAAGACAAGAAATTAGCTGAGGCTGTTTTGCATAAAAGATTGACTGAAATCGCTGAGAATAAGTATCTTGATGTGAGAAAGGAACAAAAGATTAAATTTGAGGAGTTTGCTGATGAATATCTGCAGCTCCATTCTAAACACAAAAGATCATATAATACCGATAAGAAGATTGTAGGATTATTAAAAAGTTTCTTTGGCGGGAAATATCTATACGAAATAACATCTCTAGATGTTGAGAGGTTTAAGTCTGCAAGGGCTAAACAGGTAATAAAACGAGCTATAGCTAAAAAAACAATAAGTCCAGCTACAGTCAATAGAGCTTTAGCGGTTTTAAAATCCATTTTTAATAAGGCAATATTATGGGGTAAGTCTGAAAAAAATCCCTGTAAAGGGGTTGAGTTGTTTAAAGAAGATAACCAGAGGCTGCGTTTTCTTGAAAAAGAGGAAATAGATAGACTATTATCTAATTGTTGCGAACATCTAAAGCCTATAATTATCGTTGCTTTGTATACCGGCATGCGTAAGAGCGAAATTCTTAAGCTTAAATGGCACGATATAGACATTAAGCGCAATATAATTCATCTATTAACTACCAAGAATGGGGAAAAAAGAGAAGTACCGATGAATAGAATTGTTCAGAAGACAATTATTGGGGTTCTTAAGCATCCGGATTCGCAGTATATCTTCTGTAATAAAGATGGCAAGCCTTATGGAGATATTAAAAAATCTTTCTTTACAGCCATTAATAATTCTGGTATAGTTGACTTCCATTTTCACGATTTAAGGCATACTTTTGCATCGCAGTTAGTCATGTCAGGCGTTGATCTGAACACTGTTAGGGAATTATTGGGGCATAAATCACTGGAGATGACATTGAGATACAGTCATTTATCACCGGATCATAAGAAGCGCGCAGTTGATGTTTTGGAGCAGAATCTTCATAAAACAGAGCCTCAAACTGCAGGAAATTTGCAGGAAATTTCAAACTTTGAAAATAAAAGATTTCTTACTTTATCGGAACTGATTGATAATAAACAGGTTGGAATTTAAGGGCCATTAGCTCAATTGGTAGAGCAGGACACTCTTAATGTCAAGGTCGTAGGTCCGACTCCTACATGGCCCACTTAAAATTTTCCGTCAAGAGAAATTTTAAGTGCACTCAAGCAGCACCGCTTCGCGGTGTAATTCACCGATAGGAAATAGCGGGTGAATTAAGCGTTAAACAGAACGGCAAGCGGAGTGCATTAAGTTCCTTTCCGATAGGGGAACAGTTATAATTGAAAACATACGAGGTCATAGAGCACACCGCAGATATCGGCATAAGGGTCGAGGGCGCAACTCTTAAAGAGCTCTTCGAAAAGTCCGGCCTTGCCCTGTTTCAGCTATCCGCAGAAAAACTTTCCGCAGTATCCAACGAAAAACATGAAATAACAGTTAACCAAAGAGCAAATGATATAGAAGAGCTTTTTGTCAACTGGCTCAATGAGCTTCTGTCTTTATCTGCCACAGAAGGATTGATTTTTGAGAAGATACACGTTAGCGCTATTAGCGAGAATTCGGTAGAAGCGGTGGCAGTGGGGAGCGATATGAAAAATTATAAAGTAAACCGCGAGATAAAGGCTGCAACTTATCATATGCTGAAAGTAGTAAAGACTGACCACGGTTGGCAGGCAGAGGTGATTTTTGATGTCTAATGAGGCCACACAGGTAAAGCTAGAAAAAATCGATGATTACCGCTGGCGCATCCCCAAATCATATAAAGCCGGTATGCGCGTGCCGGGGTTGATCTATGCCGACGAGAAATTATTAAAGGATATATATCAGGATAAAGCCCTTGAGCAAGTGGCCAATGTCGCGTTTTTGCCCGGCATAGTCAACGCCTCGCTTGCAATGCCGGATATACACTGGGGATACGGTTTTCCTATTGGAGGAGTGGCAGCGACCGATATTGAAGAAGGTGGAGTTGTTTCTCCCGGAGGTGTGGGTTTCGACATAAATTGCGGGGTGCGGATGCTGCGCACGGATTTACGTATTGAAGAAGTAAAGGATAAACTTGAGAAGCTGGTTTTTGCCCTTTTTAACGATGTTCCCGCGGGATTGGGCTCTAAGGGCGAAATACGGGTAACTTCCAAAGAGGAAAAAGAGATTTTACTGAAAGGGTCAGGCTGGGCAGTAGGGAAAGGATACGGCACCCAGGATGACCTGGAATGCACTGAAGAAAACGGGGCAATTGCCGGCGCAGACCCGGATGCCGTGTCGGATAGGGCGTACGAGCGGGGAAGAGCGCAATCAGGGACCCTTGGCTCGGGGAATCATTTCCTGGAAATCCAGGTCATTGAGCAGCTTTATGACAGTAAACTTTGCGATGCCTTTGGATTAGATATGGGACAGATTACAGTGATGATTCATTCCGGTTCACGCGGCCTCGGTTATCAGGTCTGTGATGATTACACAAGAAATATGATTCACTGCCTGCAGAAATATAATATTAATGTCCCTGACAGGCAGCTTTCCTGCGCTCCGGTTAATTCACCCGAAGGAAAGGCGTATCTGGCCGCAATGCGCTGCGCCGCTAATTACGCCTGGAATAACCGGCAGTGCCTTATGCACCTTACCCGTAAAAGCTTTGAGAAAGTCTTCGGGGTATCATGGCAGAAGCTTGGCATGTTCCTTATCTATGACGTGGCACATAATATCGCCAAGATAGAAAAACATCTTGTTTCCGGGAAAGAAAAGAAATTATGCGTTCACCGTAAAGGCGCAACCCGTGCCTTTGGCCCCGGGCATCCGGCTCTTCCTGATAGATACAAAGAGACGGGCCAGCCGGTGATTATACCGGGGGATATGGGAAGAAACTCTTATTTATTGGCAGGTACCCAGAAAGCCATGGAAGAAACCTTTGGCACTACCTGCCACGGCGCAGGCCGCGTGAAGTCACGCACTGCCTCGGCCAAGTCCACAAACTTAAACGCATTGTTGAAAGAATTGGAATCTAAGGGTATAATAGTAAAGGCCTCAGGAAAGGCAACGATAGTAGAAGAGGCGCCGCAGGCGTATAAAGATGTCAACGACGTTGTAAATGTAGTGCATAACGCAGGTATCGCAAAGCGTATATGCCGCATGCGGCCATTGGGAGTAATAAAGGGCTAAAGGGGGCCCGAAAGGTTATTATGTTAGACCTAAAATTCATCCGCGAAAATCAGGATCTGGTGAAGCAATCGCTAAAAGACCGCAACCTGAAAACAGATTTAGGCGATTTAATCAAATCCGATGATTCCCGCCGCAAAATCCTGGCGGAATTGGAAGATTTACGGGCAAAGAGGAATAAAATAAATGATGAGGTTAGCCTCCTCTTAAAAGAGAAGAAGGACGCTAAGCCGAAAATCCTCTCAATGAAAGAGGCCTCTCAGCGCATAGACGGCCTGGAAAAAGAATTAAAAGAAATCCAGTCCGGCCTGGATAAGCTGGTTTTAACTATCCCCAATATCCCGCATCCTTCGATTCCTCGGGGCGATGCTTCTTCTAATAAAATAGTCCGTTCATGGGGAGAGCTGCCAAAATTTGATTATAAGCCTTTAACGCACATAGACCTTGCGCAGAACCTGGATATAATTGATTTCGGCAGGGCCGCCAAAATCACCGGCTCAAACTGGATACTCTATAAGGGATGGGGCGCTAAATTAGAGCGGGCATTGATTAATTTTATGCTGGACCTTCATACCCAGAAGCACGGCTACACCGAGGTGTTTCCGCCGTTTCTGGTTAACCGCGATTCAATGACAGGCACGGGGCAGCTGCCGAAATTAGAAGAAGATATGTACCGCTTAAAAGACGATGATTTATTCTTGATTCCTACGGCAGAAGTCCCGGTGACCAATATTTTCAGGGATGAAGTTATCGAGGAAGAAAAATTACCTATTTATTATACTGCTTATACCGCCTGTTTCCGCAGGGAGGCAGGTTCTTATGGAAAAGATACCAAAGGCCTTATCCGCGTGCACCAGTTTGATAAGGTGGAAATGGTAAAATTTGTTAAGCCGGAAACTTCATATGACGAACTGGAAAAACTGGTTGGTGACGCAGAAGAAGTTTTGCAGCTATTAGGGCTTTCTTACCGCGTCGTGATGCTCTCCACGCAGGATTTAAGTTTCGCGGCAAGCAAATGTTATGACCTGGAGGCATATGCATCGGGGATAGACAAATGGCTTGAAGTTTCAAGCTGCAGCAATTTCGAAAGTTTTCAGGCGCGCCGGGCAAATATAAAGTATAGACAGAAAACAGAAGACAGAAAACAGAAGACAGAATATGTGCACACGCTTAACGGCTCAGGTATTGCCCTTGCGCGCACGGTAGTGGCGATCTTAGAGAATTACCAGCAAAAAGACGGCTCAATAATTATACCGGAAGTTTTAAGGCCGTATTTAGGTGGTCAAGAGAGGATAAATTAGGAACCCAATATCCCTCGTTCGCTAAGGATTGTGGCGGACTCGGGATAAATTCGCGCAAATAACTTACGTCGTCCTTCCGGACTCCGTAAGTTATGCGCTCATTTAATGGAAAAGAAAGAATTCCCTAAAACAGCTAATCCTAAAACAGCCGGCGCCCCCGAACAGAAAGCTGGCGGCTTTTCCCGTAAGGTAAATGCCTTTTCGCAGAAGGTATTCGGCATTATCAAGTTTATCCTCGGAGTTTGCCTCCTACCCCTGGTTTATTCTTCCACTACGTCTTTCCTGCGTGAATTCTCGATTGTTTTACCGCCGGTACAGAATTATTTCTGGGGCGGCGTCATATCGCTGGTTATGATATATTTATTCGTCTGGGAGCCCGCTGTAATATACAATAAGGGCCACAAGCTCCTTGAGGTGTTATTTAGTTTCTTTAAGCCGCTGGTTAAGGTCGCACCCTATCTCATACCTGTTTACACGATTGTGTTATTCATTGCTTATGCGTTTGCTTCGCTTGCGATAAAAGAGGATTGGCTCCTGCATCTTTCGCTGTTTCTTTTTGGCTTTAGTATTGCCCTGCACCTTGTATTCTCCGCCAGGACCATACGTTCTAAAAAGGAGGATTTCCTGAAGGCAAATTACATATTCGGGGCTTCTTTTATCTACCTGGTTAATATCTTCATTATGGCGGCGGGCCTAAGTATGGTTTTTAAAGCTTTTTCTTTTGTCAGCTTCGGCAGGAGCTCTTTTGAAACAGCCGGCAGCATATTTTACGCTGTTTTTAAGCAGTTATTTTTAAGATAGATTGTCGGGTTGGGTGGGGTGGCTGAGTGGTTGTCCCACTGTCGTGGGATTTCGCTATATGCGCCTATCGGCGCTTGTTGGTGCTCAAAAAGCGGCAGTATTGCGACCGAGCGACAGCGAGGGAGTCCCGCAGGCGCTAAAGCTTGCTTAGCGGGAAAAACTGGTGGGGTGCCAGAGTGGTCGAATGGGCCTGTCTTGAAAACAGGTGAGGGCGTAAGTCCTCCGTGAGTTCAAATCTCACCCCCACCGTTCTTCTTCGCTCAAATGTTTTCACGTTTGAGCTTCGAAGAACTGTGGGAAAGTCCTGCGTAGCTCATCAAAGCTATTGCGAGTCTACTAAAGAGCGAAGCACGGACGCCAGTCGAAGAGTGTTGCGTAAGGCCAAAAGAGGGAAAGGAGGCTAAAATGGAAGACGGAGTATCATTATATGCGATTATGAAAGATTTCATGCACATCGGCAGCCCCATTATTATCCTGATGGGAGTATTGATTATTCTTCATAGGAACTACGCTAAGGTAGAGGACAAGATTAATAAGGATATAGGCGGGATTAAGATCAGGATCTTTCCGAAGATAGAATCTAATATTTTGACTTTGCATGATTTGTTTTTTAATGTTAAGAACCTCATCGGTGTCCTCTGCATATTGACCGGAACGATATTTTTCTTTTTGACCAGGTAGCATAAGTAAATTACGCCACTAGAAATTTCTGGAGAGTTGGCAGAGCGGTTTTCCCGTTTCACGGGATTTCGCCGTATGCGCCTATCGGCGCTTGTTTATGCTCAAAATGCGGCTTATGTAAGGAAGGATGGGAGAGTGGTCGATTCCAGACGCCTCGAAAGCGTCCAGGCAGCAATGCCTCGCAGGTTCGAATCCTGCTCCTTCCGCCATACATTTTAAGGCGGTAGACGCAATTTTATAGAAGTGAAGAAGTTATGACGCAACTTATTGGTAAATCAGTAGGTTGCGTTTTGTTTTTGTATACTTTTGGTTGCCTAGATTTTCTTCTGATAGTGTACAAAACGTGTATATTTCTGTAGAAACTGTATACTAAGTGTATACCTGGGATGAGAGGTTTATGTCGGGAAAATTACCTAAAAGGCGGAGATTGAGGTAATCCAACCCTGTGGAAAAGCTACTAACTGTTGATCAATTGAGTGAGTTAATCCAAATAAGCCGGAGCACGCTTTACGAGTGGACGCATTGTGGATTTATACCACATTATAAACTTCCTAATGGGGTTAGATTTAAGGAAAGAGAAATAGACGATTGGTTAAGGAAAAGGTTGAGAAGGGGTAGAAGTTCATTTAAGATTCCAATATAACTATATACAGAGATTTTTTCTACCGCGCCGTATTTCTTGGCGTTCAAGACGAGATACCCTTAGTAATGGACACCGTAATATATTTTGCCTATGATAATAATATATGATATACTGCTATTCTAAAATAGGGATATCTTCAATATGGGATGAAGATGACTCATATAAGCAAGCAATCAAGCAGGAATAACTGCTTCAGCAATTTTTTTAGATTAAACCCAAGGATTCTGCATAATTTAGCAGACCTTGGGTTTTTGTTTTTAAAGAGGGCTTAAAAAATGGAAGATAAAAAGCAGAGGGGTGAAACAGAGAGCAAAGTGCTCTTAGGGTATGCCAATAGTATCATTGCTACACTAAGGGAGCCATTTTTGGTTTTAGATAAGAACTTACAAGTCATTTCTGCCAACCGAGTTTTCTATACCACCTTTAAGGTTACAGAAAAAGATGCAATAGGCCGGCTACTCCCTGATTTAGGTAATAGGCAATGGAATATTCCTAAGCTGCTTCAACTATTAAAAGAAATTATACCAGAAAAGAAAGTTGTGAAAGATTATGAAGTCGAGCATAAATTTGAGCAAATTGGACAGCGAGTCATGTGTCTGAATGCCCTTCAGTTGCGCGTCCCTAAGCAAATAGCAGTAATAATAGCGGCAGGGGTAAGCAAACAACAACAACAACAACAAGAAGAAGAAGAAGAAGAAGAGCTAATCCTACTGGCTATTGAAGATATCACCGAGCCTAAGCGTTTACAAGAAGAATTGAAGGCGTCTGAGGAGCGTTATCGCAGGGCCTTTGAAACATCGCGGGATGGATTATTGCTTGTTCATAAAACCGAAGCTGATATTCTTAATTCTAATGAATCTGCCCGGGAATTACTGGATTATTCCCCGGAGGAGTTTTTGAAAAAGAAATTATGGGAAATCGGCGTGGTTAAAGATGATAAGGACTTTCAAGGGATGGTGTCAAGATTGGAAAAAGATGGTGTAATTCATTACGAAGACACTCCGGTAAAAACCAAAAAAGGCCTGAGTATAAATTCAGAGGTTTTTTTAGTTAACAAGGCAAAAGTTATCCAATGTAACATCCGTGACATCACCGAACGCAAGAAGGCGGAATCAGATGTGTTAGAGACCTCCTGGCAGCTGCAGAAGATTATCGCAAGCGTGGGCGACGGCATAACCTTAAGCGATAAAAATGGCCGTTTTGAGATATTCAGCCCCAAGATGCAGGAGATGACAGGATATACCTTTGGCGAGGTGGCTGCAAGCAGCGATTTTAGCGCCCTTATTTACCCGGAGCCGGAAGCGCGCAAGGAGGCACTAGCAGCCCTGGATGAGGTTAAGGTTACCGGTTACCATGAGGCAGAGACTGTAATTAGGACAAAAGACGGGACAGAGAAGATATTGCTGGTGGCTACTTCCCTGATGAGCTATAAAGGGAGCGACATGTTTTTAAGCGTATATCACGATATCACCGAACACAGACGGCTGGAGAATGAATTATTACAGGCGAGGGAGCGCCAACTTAAGGTGCTTGTTGAAAATCTTCCCGGAAAGGTATTTTTAAAAGATAGAAATTCAGTTTACATATCCTGTAATGAAAACTACGCAAAAGATCTGAAGATCAAGCCGGAAGAAATTGTAGGAAAGTCAGACTATGATTTTTTTCCAACACATCTGGCTGAGAAATACAGGGCTGACGATAAGAGAGTTATGGAGTCGGGGAAGACCGAGAATATAGAAGAGTCGTTCTTAGTGACGAATGATTTTCTTAAAAGCACTCAAGAGGTGTTTGTTAATACCATTAAAGCCCCTATTCTAGACAAAAAAGGCAATGTTAGAGGGGTCTTGGGCTTCTTCTGGGATATCACCGAGCGCAAGAAAGCGGAAGAAGCTCTGCGCGAAAACGAGGTGCTAAAGAGACTTAACCAGATAAAATCTGATTTTGTTTCCATAGTTTCCCATGAATTACGTACACCGCTTTCCATAACGAAGGAGGCCTTAAGCCTTGTTTTGGATAGAATTCCGGGTGAGATTAATGAAAAACAATCTCGTATTCTGAATACCGCCAAAAGTAGTATTGATCGGCTTGCCAACATCATCAATGAATTATTGGATGTCTCCAAGATAGAAGCAGGGAAGACAGAGATGAAGATAAAATTATTGGACATTGTGGCAATTATAAAACAGGTTATTTCCGGATTTGAAAGGCAGGCAAAAGAGAAAAATCTTAAACTAGAGACTGATTTCTCTGCGTCAAAAATTGAAATTTATGCTGATTCGGATAAAATAGTACAGATTTTTACAAATCTTGTCAATAACGCTATAAAATTCACCGAAAAAGGTTCCATTAAAATTTCCGCTAAGAAACTGGAAGATAAGATTGAATGCGCGGTTTCCGATACCGGAATTGGTATTTCGCAAGATAGCCTGCCAAAAGTATTTGACAAGTTTCAGCAATTTAGCCGAGTTATTGGGCCAGGCGAAAAAGGGACTGGTCTTGGGCTTTCTATTGTCAAAGGCCTGGTCGATATGCATGAAGGTGATATCCGAGTAGAAAGCCAGTTAGGAAAAGGCACAAAATTTACTCTTACCTTACTCAGGCATGATGCAGAAAGTTTATTTAAAGAATATATCAATAAAGGCATAAAGCTAGCGGCGAAAAAAGGCTCCAAGATGTCTTTGGTTTTTGTGTCTCTGGCTGATTTTAAGGAAGCAAAGAAGCAAATGCCCAAGGAAGAACTGGGTTTAATCTTAAAAGAGATGTGCGGCGTTCTTAAGAATACCGTACGCCGTGAAGACGATATTGTGGTAGAGGGTACAAGCGAGATCGCAGTAATTTTGCCTGAATGTAATAAAGAAGGCTGTCATGTCGTAGAGGAAAGATTAAAGAAAGTGCTTTATAGTTACCTGAAAAGCAAAAAGGCCACTATTCCAATAAAATTGCATTTTGGCTGCGCTACACCGGATGATGCTACAGCGGGGGAGGATTTAATTCGTAAGGCAAGAGAAGGAGCACAGAATAATGAAGAAAAAGAAAATTCTTTTTATTGAAGATGAATCAGACCAGGTAATGCTTGTCAAGACCCGATTAGAGTCAAACGGTTTTGATTGTATCTCGGCGATAGACGGTGAGGAAGGCTTAAAAAAAGCTGATTCTGAGCTTCCCGATTTGGTGCTTCTTGATCTTCTTATGCCCAAGATAGACGGTTACGAAGTCTGCAAGCGCATGAAGGCCAATCCCAAAACTAAAGATATTCCCATTATTGTAATCACCGCTGCCGGAGGCGCAATAGAGGTTGAAGCAAAATGCCGTGCTTGCGGCGCGGACGATATTATTTTTAAACCATACGAATCAAAGGAATTAATTGAGAAAATCATGATACTAATTAAATAGTAGAAAGAGAGGCGATTTCTATGGACAAAAAGAAGATATTGGTAATAGATGATGAAGCTGGTTTTTTAGAGATGATAAAGATAAGGTTAGAGGCAAATAATTATGAGGTAATCACCGCTCTTAATGGCAAAGAGGGATTAGAGAAAGTGAAACAGGAAAAACCGGATGTGGTTCTTCTTGATATATTGATGCCTGAACTCGACGGGCTTAGAGTATTAAGAAGAATAAGAAGAGACAATAAAAATTTACCGGTGTTTATAATCACCGCATTTTCTAATGAAGAAAGATTTAAAGTGGCGAACAAATTACAGGCCTCAGGGTTTATTGTTAAAACCAGCGATTTGCAGCAAGAAGTCGATAACTTAAATAGTATATTGGATATCGCTCCTCAATATAAGGTAAAAAATAATGTCAGCTAAGAAAATCTTAGTAGTTGATGACGAAAAAGAATGCTGTCAATTTTTTAAGCAGTATCTTACAAAACGCGGTTACTCTGTAGATACAGCTTACGATGGCCTGGAGGCGAAAGGTTTATTGGATGTGAATAAGTACGATTGTATTTTTTTTGATTGTAATATGCCAGAATTATCAGGGGTTGAGCTCATTAAGGTGATAAAGGAAAAGAACCCTCAAGCTAAGAAGATTATGATTTCTGGTTATGATTTAATCAATGAAGATTTTGCCAAAGACTTGGGAGTAGATATATTCTTACGTAAGCCATTTTCTTTAGATACCATAAAGGAGATAGTTGAGAATGCCTAAGAAAATCTTAGTTGTTGACGATGAGTGATAAAAAGTACTTTATCAAAAAGTGACCGGTGACCGGTGTAAGATTTTACTGGTTACTCCGAGTTGCTGAAAGGAGCGAGGCAATGGATAAGAAGGAGATATTAGTAGTAGATGATGAACCGGATTTTTTAGAGATGATAAAGACAAGGTTAGAGGCGAATAATTATGTGGTAATCACTGCCTCTAATGGGCAAGAGGGATTAGAAAAGGTTAAAGAACACAAACCCGCCTTAATCATCCTAGATATTTTAATGCCTAAGGTTGACGGTCCTGCTATGGCGCAAACTTTAAAACTCGATCCTGAGACGGAAAATATCCCAATTATATTTTTGACTTGCCTATATACAAAAAGCGAAGAGAAAGAGAGGAGCCATATGAGAAATAGGAACATTTTAATGGCCAAGCCCTTCGATGCCAGTACATTATTAGCCACAATAAGAGAGATTATTTAAAAAAATGTCAGCTAATAAAATCTTAGTTGTTGACGATGAGCCGGATTTTGTGGAGTTTTTAAGCATTAGATTAAAAAACAGCGCTTACTGAAAAAAATAATCTTTTGAGAGTAAACCCCGTTAGAGAACTGTATACTTTAACGGGGTAAATGGGACAGATAAGAAAATTAGTAAATCTTAATCAGAAGGGGGATGAGTCGGCCTATGGAGAAGAAAAAAAAGATAATGATAGTAGATGATGAGCCAGATTTTCAGGAGATGATAAAAACAAGGCTTGAGGCGAATAATTATGAAGTCATTACTGCTTCTACCGGAGAAGAGGCGCTGCAAAAATTTACTGAAGAAAAACCAAATGCTATTCTTTTGGATGTATTGATGCCGGGCCTCAACGGAATGGAGGTTCTGGAAAAAATACGCAAAGTTAATACACATATCCCGGTGTTTATTATCACTGCCTTTTCGAGCGAAGAAAGATTCAAATTGGCAAATAAGCTTAATGCTACCGGCTTTATTCTAAAAACGTATAACCTGAAAGATCAAATAGTAAATATCAAGGAAGCAATAACGCTTGCCGAAAAATACAAAGGATGAGCCTTTTATCCGAGAAACCCGCCTTAAGATGCTTTCTGATTGCAGCTTTTTCTTTTGTTTTCTTTATTCCAATTTATTCTTTTGCCGCAGAAGGGGGTGAAACCGCAAGGATTATCTCGCAAATACCCCCGCCAATCTCAGTAATTAAGCCTACGGAAGAAAAAATGGAAATTTTTGCTGATTCTTATTATGAATTCAGCGACATAGTTCAGGGTTCAAGAAACGGCAGTTGGAAGGAGGTAACTAATCTAGCAGGCGTCGCTAAAGGTAACTTAAGAGGATATTTTTCTGTTTCCCAATTGAGGCGCTTTAACCAGCGCAATTACACTGCAAACTTCGGCGGATATTTGACTATAAAGGATTCGTATGTGCATTTTGAAACCGGTTTCGGATGGGATATCTCTTATATTTACCGTTTGCAGGATACAATCGAATACGCGCATAGAATCTACAAAGGACTTTACGGCCAGTTAGGCTATAATTACCGGGCTTATCCGGCAGGTGACAATCACCTGATTTATCCCGGTTTTATTTATTATTTCGGTAACAACTATATCAGTGCAAATTACGGCGCTACAATCATTGAAAGCCGCGGCAGGGGAAATATGGGAATGATGAAACTGAATTTAGCTGTAAATGACCACCTGAATTGGTGGTTTGGCGGGGCATACGGCGAATGGCTATATGATATATTCGGCTTGCCTGCAAATGATGAATTCGGGTATTTGTTTTACTCCGGCTTTACCGTCAATATAAATAAATGGGTTTCAGCCAGGATCGGATATTCATACGGAACTGAAAAACCCAAATTCTTAAAAAGAAACCTAATGTACGGTCTATCCTTTAAATTTTAAGTTTAATTCCCATGCAGAACTATTACCCTGATTTAGTCTGGAAAGTCGATCTAACCTTACTGGTCATCCTTATTATTTTGGTTTTCTTTATTATTATCTATCTTGTTATTGGAGATTTTTTACTGGCAGGGCGCAAGCGCAGGCTTATGAATATAAAAAGAAATATCTATGATTTACTTATTTCAAAAAAGGACAAAAATGGTAGCCTCGCAGTTTCCGAAAAATTTACCCCAAAAGAATTTCTGGATGTGGCAACCAACAGAAGCAGATGGGCGGTATTCTTTAACGAAGAAGAGCAGGAATATTTCAAGAGTTCCTTTGTTAATCAAAAGAATATACTTAAGATTGAACGGACTGCTAGGAGAGGAAGGAATAAATGGCGCCGCATTGAGGCAATACTTGCCCTCGGGCTTTCGGGTGCTTCTAGCGCGCTGGCTATTTTTGAAAAAGGGCTTTTTGACAAAGACCCTGACATCTCTTATTTTTCCCTCCTTTCCTTAGGGCAGATAAAAACCGGGCTTTCAACACGGATCTTGCTGGCCTTCTTAAAAAAGGATGCCCTGATGCGGAGAAAAACTGCTTCGGTATTGGAGAATTTTCCGCCTTTTGCTGCGGATGAAATTATAAAACTGGTAGATGACCCTGATCCTGAAGTCCGTTTCTGGGCGACAAAAATACTTTCGCGTTTTAAACCTGCAAAATATACGGAAAAAATCAAAGCCTTAAGCCGGGATAAGTTAGCGCAGGTGCGCGCCGCTGCCTGTGAATGCTTTGGCAATATCGGCGGAAAAGAGGCAGAAGAGGTATTGATTCCTTGTTTAAAAGACGAATCATGGCTGGTCAGGGTTCAGGCAGCACAGGGCCTTGCAAACGCAACAGGCAAAAACGCCGTGAAATATATAGCGGAATTATTAAGCGATAATTCTTTAAACGTGGTAGAGGCGGCTAAAGAGATTTTAATTCAGAATATCGATGTTTCTCTCCCGTACTTAAAAAAGATGCTTGATGGCCAGGACGAATTATCGCGGAAGATGGCTGTAGAGGTACTTACAACAGCCGGAATCGCTCTGAAAGGTTTTAAAGAGGCACTGGCAAAAGAGGGTTCTGATTAAGCAAATATGAACTATTTGGTGTGGTCAAAAATTACCTATGTTGCTTTCCTGATTTTTTTTGGATATTTTTTTATACTTGTCCTGTATTATCTCTTCTTGGGGGCAGTAGGATTCATAGAAGGCAAGATATGGGCCAGAAAAAAAGAAGGAGAGGATTATTCCTTGGCTTATTTCACCTCTTTTAATATTCCGGTAAGTATTGTAATGCCTGCCTGCAATGAAGAAGATTGGATATCTGATTCCGTAAAATCAGTTGTTAACCTTAACTATCCCAAATTTGAACTTATTGTGGTGGATGACGGCTCAATAGACTCTACGTTTGATGTACTTAATAAAATGCTGGATTTAAAGCCTACCGAGATGGTTTACATACGGCATTATAAAGACGGAAAGACTTACGATATATTAAAGAGCCAGAAATATCCTAATATATCGGTAATACGCAAAGCCAAAGGGTTTAAAAAAGCAGGGGCAGTGAATGCGGGGCTTAATATTGCCAAATATGATTATGTCTGCGTTTTTGATGCAGATACGGTGCTTGAGCAGGATTCACTTTTAAGGGTAATGGCAGAAGTCCAGAAGGATCCTGAAAGAATCGTAGGCATAGGCAGTTATTTCGGGATTTCTAACGGGTTTAAGATAAAAGACGGAGTGATAATAGAAAAAAGATTTCTTTACCGACCTATCATTGCCTATCAGCAGCTGGAATACATCCGTTCCTTTTTCGGAAACCGTGTCGGCTGGAGCAGGTTTAATGCCGTGCCGATTATTGCCGGGGGTTTTGGAGTATGGCGCAGGGATCTTTTATACGAGCTTGGCGGATATTCCCCGGAATTTACCTGCGAAGACCTGCCGTTTACCTTCCGTGTGCATAAATATATTGCTGATAATAAAAAGCCGTATCGCGTCGTAATGCTTCCCTTTTGCGTTGCATGGACAGACGGCCCTGCGAATATCCGTTCCCTCATTAAGCAGCGCGACCGCTGGCAGAGAGTAGAAATTGAGAGTGTTGTTGAATACAGATCGATATTTTTTAAATCAAAATATGGGGGCATCGGGATTTTCACCTTTCCTTATTACGTGCTTTATGAGGTGCTGGGAGTATTTTTTGAAATAGCCAGCCTCTTTTTTGTTCTGACCGGATGGCTGATGCATTTAATAGATAGTAATATCTTTTTTGCATTTCTTGCCCTTATGATAATGACACAAGCGATTTTTTCCCTGCTCTCCATATTTTCTTTTACCAGGACGCAGAAACTTTTTCCGAAAAGATACACTATTTATTTAATATTCTTAAGCCTCGTAGAATTTATTTTCTATCGCTGGATAATTTCTGTTGCTAAAATCTCCGGGACGCTCAGTTATTTCAGAAAGATGCGGGAGTTCGATCAGTACGTTAGAACAAAGCATTCAACTTAAAACACATAAAAAATATGAATAAGAAAATTCTGGTAGTCGGTGACAAGAGATTCTCTGAAGATATTAAAGACGATGATACCTATCGCATCATATCTTCTGATAAAAGATAGTAAGGAGAAAAATGGAGATTCCCACAGTTTTACTCGTTGACGATGATCCCGAATTACTTAAACTTGTTTCTTTGCGCTTAGAAAGTAACGGATTTAAGGTACGCACGGCCTCTAACGGAGAGGAGACATTGTATTCTATAAAAAAAGATATCCCGGATATTATTATTCTGGATATATTTATGCCGGTTATGGACGGCTATCAAACGCTGCAGAAGTTGCGTTCGGATAATAAAACCGCCGATATTCCCGTAATGATGCTTTCGGCAGCATTTTCTCCTCAGGAAAAGTCCAAGGCACTGGATCTGGGCGCGGATGATTATGTTGCTAAACCTTACCAGCCGGAGGAGTTCATCAGCCGGATAAACGCTTTATTAAGAAGGGCACAGGTCCGGAAGAGCAGCAAAGATATCAAAAATATATTGATTACCGGAGGCGCAGGATTTATCGGCTCGCATCTTGTCCGTGCGCTGTTGGCCAAGAATTATAACATTTTTATTTTGGATGATTTATCAACCGGAAGAAAAGAAAACATTGAAGATATCAAAGATAATAAGAACCTTCAGTTTGTCGTAGGCTCAATTACCGATGAGGCAATCTTAAGCAAACTTATTGAGCAAAGTGATTTGATATACCATCTTGCTGCCACTGTGGGGGTAAGGAATGTGGTTGAGAAACCTTTGGATACTCTTATCTATGATACTTTTGGCACCGAGCTGGTCTTAAAATATGCCTCGGCAAGAGGAATTAAAGTTGTGCTTACCTCTACCTCGGAAGTATACGGTAAGTCTGCTGCCGTGCCGTTCAGAGAGGATACTGATTTGATTATCGGGCCGCCGGATATCAACAGGTGGAGTTATGCCTGCTCAAAATTACTAGATGAATTCCTGGCAATAAGTTATCACAGAGAGAGAGGCCTGCCGGTAGTGGTAATAAGATTGTTTAATGTCGTCGGCCCGGGCCAAGTCGGCAGGTATGGGATGGTGATACCGCGTTTCTTTAAGCGGGCTTTAACGAATGAGCCGATAGTTGTTTACGGAGACGGCGAACAGGCGCGTTGTTTTACCTATGTAGATGATGCGATAGAGATAATCATGGAGCTTACATTTTTAGAAAAGGCAAATGGCGAAATTATAAATCTGGGTTGTAACGACCAAACCTCAATAAAGGATCTTGCCTTAAAGATAAAAGAGATTACCGGGAGTTCATCTAAAATAGTCTTTGAGCCTTACAGCAATTATTACGGAGAGCATTTTCAGGATATAAAAAGAAGGGTTCCGGATTTAACAAAGCTAAAGAGAATAATTGGTAAAGTCCCTCAGGACGACCTCGATGTGATATTGCAAAATATAAAAACTTATTTTGACGCCCATCCGGAAGAGTTAGAAAAAATCTAATCTGAAATTTACACAGTATTAGCAACTTCTAATTGACGCAACTTCCTTTTTAACTTATAATACCTTTTGAGAAAGGTTAGTTTATTTTTTCTTTTTCTCAGCAAAATTTTGCCAGATAGGTTTTATAGGGGCGGGCGTCCGCCTGCGGCGGACCACGCCCGCCCCTAGTAGTTTTTGGTTTCGAAGCACTGCGCGTGAGAAGCTTTGCGTCTCGCCGTCCGAAGCAGTATTTAATTTGTATTAGGCGAGACGGCGGACGAACTCGCTCATTAAAAACTTGTTGTGAGGACGCTGTGTTTTGCGGCTGCCCACACCCAGCCGCAAAACACAAGCAAAGCTGAACCCGCATTAAAATTAGCAAGAAGCCAGCCGACCAAGGCGGACGCCAAGCGAGGCTTCTGCCCACAGAAGCCGAGCGGGGCGCGGGAGATACGGGAGCGCCCCAAGGCGCGGTGCCTAAAAGATAAATAAAATTATTATGGTGCGTTGAATATCGTTCGAACACAACGATAAACGCACCGCCATTAAATTTCTGGAGAGTTGGCAGAACGGTTAGCCCTCCTGCGCCCTTTGCCGGATAGGCAATAATTGCATGACGCGGGTTCCGGAGGGTTTCGCTATATGCGCCTATCGGCGCTTGTTTGTGCTCAAAATGCGGCGGCAAACGCACCGCCGCTCTGGAAAATGAATTCTCAGACTACAAAATATCATCCCCTTCCCGCCCTTGACGGGCTGCGCGGCTTAGCTTGCCTGCTGGTGATATTCTGTCATGCCGGATACGTGCATTTCGTGCCGCTATTACGCGGAATAGGTTCGTTCGGCGTGATGATCTTCTATACCTTAAGTGGATTTCTTATGGCCTACCATTATTTTCTCGAAGGTTTCTCGGCGCCTTATTGGACGGCGTTCCTTATCCGCCGTTTTATCCGGGTTTACCCGGCGTTCTTTGTCGCAACCTTCGGATATCTGCTGCTGGAGCGGTATTTACCGCACGGTTTCCCTTTAACGCAGGGAGAAGGGGGGATAGCCGGCCTTATCCCCAGTTGGCTCTTATGCGAAAGCAAGGGCGTTTTTTGGACGATCCCCGTAGAAATTAAATTCTATCTGGTCTATCCTCTGATAGCTTACGGCTTCTTTTTATTATCAACCCGGATAGCTTTTACGATCACGATGGTTTTTGGGGCAGGTTTATTTTTTGTAGCGATAAATAAAGGATTTTTACTGCCGCAAGGGAGTTTTCTTTATTTCTTTTCGGGAGCTCTTTCCGCTATAGCATTAAAAAAGTGTAAGCTGGATAAGGTAAAACCCGTTTATTGGAAGATAGCGATCTATGTGTCTCCGATCGTATTTTATTTCTGGGTCAGGTCTTTAGATTACGCGGGAATTTGGGCCCGCTCCTGGCTATTAGCGCCACTTGTAGCGCTTGGCATATTGAGTATCGTCAAGTGCAGATCTATTGTTCATCAGGTATTGGCAAGCCCGCTCTTTCGTTTTATCGGGCATATCAGTTATAGCTTGTATTTGGTACATTGGTTTGTGATAAATGCCGCCAGAATAATTTTTCCCGGGATCTCGTTGTTCGTTTTTGCCTTGGTTCTTCTGGCCGGGTGGATTTATTATTTATGCATTGAATCTCCCTGTTCACGTATGGCCAGGGATGCTTCAAGCGCGTTTTTTGAAAGATACGGACAGGAGAAGCTATCTTGCGTGATTTTTGGGGGACCGCGCACCTCGTTCCGCCGTATCCTTTTAGTTTTGTCAGCGGAATCCCGCAAGCTCTTACGTAGAGTGGCGGGAAAAGCGCTTACATATTTGGAGAGTTGGCAGAGCGGTTGAATGTGGCTGTCTCGAAAACAGCGGCACCTTGCTCCTCGCATAGCTCGGAGTAAAATAAAAGCAATACGCCAGCGGCAGCTTTTATTTTAATGTGTTTCGGTGCTAGTACCACAATAAGTTTTTCTCTTGAAAAACATGGCGGATGCCCCACACCATAAAACTTTACTTCTGTTCTTATCATAATTAAAGTCCTGGAGAGGTGGCTGAGCGGTTGAAAGCGCGCGCTTGGAGAGCGCGTTACCTGCAAGGGTACCAGGGTTCGAATCCCTGCCTCTCCGTTTGCTTTTCCCACCAAGGGGAAAGCAAACGGCACTCAAGCGAGCGTAGCGAGGCGCCAAGCCGAGCAGCGAGCGGAGTGCATGGTTCGCTGAGAGTTCAACAGCCAGAACGAAAGAGGAGCGAAGCGACGACGGGTTCGTAATCCCTGCCCGCACATTCTATCCTTACGAAAGGAGGGGCGTTTCTAAAACTAAAAATTAGAACCGCCCCTATTTTTATCTATGGAAAAAGAAAGATATATAGTCCATGTGGATATGGATGCGTTCTTTGCGTCGGTAGAGCAAAGGGATAATCCTACTTACCTGGGAAAGCCGGTAATCGTCGGCTCCGACCCCAAAAGCGGCCACGGCCGCGGTGTTGTCTCGACCTGCTCTTATGAAGCTAGGAAATGGGGCGTACATTCGGCAATGCCCATTTCAATCGCGTACAGGCAATGCCCCAGCGCGATTTTTCTTCCTGTGGATATGGAGAAATACAGCCGCGTCTCTAGCCAAATCTTCGAAATCCTCGGATACTTTACTCCCTGTGTGGAGCAGGTAAGTATCGATGAGGCTTTTCTTGATATGAGCGATACCTATTCATTATTCGGTTCGCCTTTGGATGCCTGCCGGGCAATAAAAGACCGTATCAAGAAAGAGGCCGGGCTTACTGCCTCGGTGGGCCTTGCGCCCACAAAAATGGCCGCAAAGATTGCTTCAGGATTAAGCAAGCCCGACGGACTGCTTGAGGTTAAAAAGGAAAAGGTGCTTAGTTTTTTACATCCGCTTGATGTGGAAAAGCTTTGGGGTGTGGGCAAAAAAACCAAAACACTCTTAAACGGCTTTGGTATTGTAACCATAGGGGATCTGGCGAAAAGAAGCAGGAAAGAGCTAAAAGGGCTTCTAGGGAAAAACGGGGAATGGCTTTGGGAAATGTCCCAGGGTATCGATACGAGCGAGGTTAGCACCGAAAGAGAAGTCAAATCCATAAGCAATGAGATTACTTTTGAAAAGGATACGGCTGACACAAAGCTCATTCTGGCTGAATTGTCCTATTTGTGCGAGCAGGTATCGGACAGGTTGAGAGCAGAGAGCTTTAAATGTAGGACCGTCACGCTGAAGATAAGGTTCGAAAATTTTGAAACACACACAAGGTCGCTTACCCTGGATGAGCAGACTAACTTTGCGGAAGCCTTGATCAAAACAGTCAGGGAACTTTTTTCCGAGTTCAGCGCCGCGGAACGAAAGGTAAGGCTTGTGGGTGTCAGGGCCTCTAATCTTTACTGCGCTGATGAAATAAGCTTATTTCCGGATAAGAATGATGCCCGAAAAGAGAAATTGAGTAAGACAGTGGCTATTATCCGTAGCAAGTTCGGGTCTGATTCAATCCTTAGGGCAAGCAGCAGAAAGAGATAGGTATAAGATAATCTTACCTTTATCAATAATCTGTGGTAAAATTGTTTTGGAAAGGAAGCTGATTTCAAACGGTCGCAGCATATTATCTTGACAATTCCTTCCCGCTCCCATAACATATAAATATAATAGTGACGGGGTAGAGAGTCAGCTAATCTCGGTTGAGCCAGAAAAGGAGCCGCTAGATTATGGATAGAGAGAGAATAGAGTTTGAAAACGAGATCCTGGATAAGTTAAGCGGCAAGATATTCCTGCTGCAGGATTTTGATCGTAAGCGCGACGTTATCTTTGAAGCGTTCCTTTCCGTCTATAATTCCCCCCGTTTCAACAAGTTTATCAAAAAGAACAGGGGTATTGAAGTAGAAGGGTTCTTCAATGAATTCATGTCATACGGCATAATCGAGGATTTCCTGAGCGAGCCGGAAGTAGAAGACATAATGATCAATTCGCTCCTGCCCATATACGTCCATAAGACCAAGGGCGGGCTGATTAAGACCGATAAGAGTTTTCCCACGCGCGAAGAGCTGGATTTATTCATACGTAAGCTCATCATATTTTCCGGCAGGCAGGAGATAAAGAAGATCAATAATGTGGAGCTTTCCAATATAAAAGGCAGGGTAAATATCGCCTATTCTCCTTTTGGCCCGCAGATAACCATCACCCGCGCAAAAGAAAAGCCGATAAGTATTACCGAGTTAATTAAAAATCAGACGCTGCCCCCTGAAATCGCAGCGCAATTCTGGCTGTACGTTGAGGGGCTTGGAGTAAAACCGGCAAATATCATTATTGCCGGTGGCCCGGGCGCAGGCAAGACCACGCTTTTAAACGCGCTTTTAAGTTTTATTCCGCGTAAGGACCGCCTGGTCGTGATTGAAGATACACTGGAGCTTAATACAAACCAGGTAGAAAACTGTTCCCGCCTGGAAAGCGATGAGGAGGTAAGTTTAGCCGACCTCGTAAAAAATTCACTGCGTATGCGCCCGGACAGGGTAATAGTGGGAGAAGTAAGGGGTAAAGAAGCCCAGGATTTAATGACCGCGATGAACATAGGTAAATACTGCATGGGGACACTACATGCCTCTACTGCCCGGGAGGCAATATTACGCCTGGAAAATGAGCCGATGAATGTCCCTTCGGTTCTAGTAAGCTTGATAGATGTGGTTGTGATTATGCGGCGCTGGAGCATTTCCGGTAAGCTGAAAAGAGTTGTCGGAGAGCTTGTGGAAGTAGGTGGGATGGAACAGAAAAACGTCCTGCTTTCTTCCCTGTGGGATTATGATTTGGCATCCTCGCAGTTTCGCGAGTCAATGGTCAGCAGTATTTACCGGGACAGGATTGCCGGCGTAAGCGGCAGGACGCCCAAGGGAATAATGGAGGAAATAAAGATAAGGGCAAAAGTAATAGATAAGATCGTTGAACTTGGTGTTTACGAGTTTGAGAAAGTAACCAAGATTTGCCAGGATTACGCGGAAAACCCTACAGCTGTCCTTGCGGAATTGAAAGTTAAATAAAGGCCTATAATATCATTGAAGTATGCCGGCTTTAAAGTATAATAGGGGGCAAAGACAGGATTGCTTAATAGGTTGGAGGCTAGGATATGATAATTATTTTAATTGATAAATGTTTGCACCTGACTCTTTACGGGATTTATCTGGTTTCCATGATTATAAGCGCCATATTTGCTTTCTCTTTACCCGCTTATACTAAAATAGAAACAAAAACAGAATCCAAGCTGTTTAAGGGCCCCACGTACGGCATTTTGGAAGAGAATATAAGTATAATCGATGATTTTATGAAGCATTATCATGTAGGGGCAGGTATTGTTATGGTTATACTTTGCGCAATGGATTTTAATGCCTGCCAGTATATAATCCGTTTTCTTAATTTTATTGTCTTGTAATTTTATTCCGCAGTCCATCGCCATTCTCCAATACATTGTTGGATGGCGCCTGTTTTCCCTCCAGATTTACTGCGTAAATCTATACGCAGAGGACATGGCGGGTACATCCAGATAAACTTTGCGCCTGTAGCTCAACTGGATAGAGCATCAGCCTACGGAGCTGGTTGTTGGAGGTTCAAATCCTCCCAGGCGCATTATGCTGGTTCTCCCGCCAAGCTAATAGAAATTAGGGCGGGATCCCGCCTGCTATGTAGATGGCCTGGCGGGAAAATCCAGCCAGGCGCACTAATTCCGCCCTTCCAGGGGAAAATTTATCGGAATCCAGGGTTCTATGCTAATGGGCAAGATTGACGAAATTTATATGCGCGAGGCCTTGAAAGAAGCAGGTAAAGCCGCCAATATAGATGAAGTCCCGGTAGGTTGCATTATTGTCCATAAAAGAAGAATTATTGCCCGTGGGTATAATCAGGTAGAGTGCCTCAAAGACCCCACTGCCCACGCAGAGATGCTCGCTTTAACCGCCGCCGCAAATTACCTCGGGACAAAGTGGTTGAACGGCGCCTCCATGTATGTTACAATTGAACCATGCAGTATGTGCGCAGGGGCGCTTGTGCTTAGCCGTATTAAACATTTATATTTCGGCGCCTGCGACCCTAAAACCGGCGCCTGCGGTTCGGTAATCAATATCACCAATAATAAAAAATTAAATCATCGAATTAGAGTCAAAAACGGCATCTTAGCCGAAGAATGCAGTTCTTTGCTAAAAGAGTTTTTTAGGAAGAAGAGGGTTAAGAAGGGGTAGGGAAGAATGGTTTTGGCAATTGTCCGCTGAAAGCGGACATAAGATTTACGTATTGCCAAAAACATAAAGGGGGCGCGGGGTAAAAGCGATGTCCCCCGCGTTTGGGGGAGAACAGCGTCCTGTAAATTAGGGAATCTCGCAAGCGTTAGGAGGGGGCTTGCCCCCTCCTAAGGAGTGAACGTCAAAGGACTCCAAGATTAGCAATAAATACAGCAACAAGCATTATTTGTTTACTTGATAATATTGTATAAGCTATAGTGAACGACCTTGGAGAGGTGGCTGAGCGGTCGAAAGCAACTCACTGCTAATGAGTTAACCTGGTCAAAACTGGGTTCCTGGGTTCAAATCCCAGCCTCTCCGCCAGCTTTTTCTCTTGAAAAAGCTGGCGGATGTCGGAGCCTCTGGCTCCGACGCCGTACCTTAAAATATTTTTCTCTTGAAAAAGCTGGCGGATGTCGGAGCCTCTGGCTCCGCCGCCGTACCACAACATAAAATATGCCTTACACAGTCCTTGCCTTAAAATGGAGGCCGAATAATTTCGACGAGATAATCGGCCAGAACCACGTAGCCACTACCCTTAAGAACGCAATTAAGAATAACCGGCTTGCCAATGCGTATATATTCGCAGGGCCGCGCGGCGTAGGCAAAACCTCTACCGCCAGGATTCTGGCCAAGGCCCTTAATTGTGTTAACGGCCCGACAACTGAGCCCTGCCAGAAGTGCCCCTCATGCCTTGAGATATCCCAGGGCCGCAGTTTAGACGTGATTGAAATAGACGGCGCCTCAAACCGCGGCATTGATGAAATCAGGGTCCTGCGGGAGAACGTCAAATTCGCGCCTGCCCAGGGAAAATACAAGATGTACATCATTGACGAAGTGCACATGCTTACCAATGAAGCATTTAACGCGCTTCTTAAGACGCTGGAGGAGCCTCCTGAATTCGTTAAGTTTATTTTTGCCACTACCCAGCCCAACAAAGTAATCCCGACCATCCTTTCCCGCTGCCAGCGCTTTGATTTTAAACGTATACCTACTTTGGAAATCACCTCGCAGCTTGAGCGTATCGCGGCTGCGGAGAAGATCAATATTGATAAGGATGTCCTTTTTGCCATAGCCAAAGGCAGTGATGGCTCATTAAGGGACGCGGAATCTGTCCTGGACCAGCTGGCATCATTCTCCCGCGGCAAAATATCGCTTCCTGACGTGATTTCAATGCTTGGGCTGGTCGAACAGGACGCCTTATTTGAAATAACGGATAAGATAATCAATAAGGATGCCTTAGGCACCCTTACCATGCTTAACCAGATAATCGATGAGGGTAAAGATACGATTGTTTTCCTGAATAATCTTATTGAGCATTTCCGTAACCTGATGATCGCGAAAATCGCAGGCGCAGATTTGAAATTAATAGACCTGCCCAAGGAGCTATGCGAGCGGCTGCTTAACCAGAGCCAGGCATTTACGCTGGAAGAAATCTTCAGCGCCTTTAATATCCTTTCCAATACCCAGGAGATGTCAAAGAGGCTGGAATCTCTGCGTATCCCGTTAGAGATTAATCTCGCGCGCCTGGCGTACAATAAAGAGGAGAGCGCTCATCCGGTAAAAGTAAATCCGGCGCCTGGAGAGCTAGCGCCTGCGCCCAAGGAAGAAGTAACCAGGCACTCTCACAAAACTGAACCCGAACAGCGTAAGGAAGAGAATGACCCGCCTGTAAAGATCATATCCCTTGAAGAAATAAAAGCAGTGTGGCTTGCTATCATTGATAAGCTGGCTAAAGTAAAGATGTCCGTCTCCACCTATCTCTCCGAGGGGCAGCCGGTTAAGATCCACGGCAGTACCCTCACTATCTCATTTGCCAAGAATCATTCCCTGCATAGAGAATCCCTTGAGAAAAAAGAAAACAGGGAATTGATAGAAAAAATTATTGCCGAGACACTCAAGGTATCTTTGAGGGTCAATTTCATCCTTTCCCATGAAGTATCATCAAAAGATAATAAAGATGACCCTTTCATAAAATCTGCGCTGGAAGCCTTCGGCGGCAGGATAATCAATGAAGAATAATGGGTAGCTATACCGAATCAATAGAAAAATTAATCGAATTACTCACGAAACTTCCCGGCATAGGCAGGAGGAGCGCGGAGAGGATCATAGGTTATATTCTTGACGCTCCGAAAGAAGAGATAAAATCGCTTTCCGAGGCGATAATCTCGGTAAAAGAGAACGTGCGTCTCTGCCAGAAATGCCATAATTTAAGTGAACAGGAGCTTTGCCGTATCTGCCAGGATACCCGTAGGAAGAAAAATATCATCTGCGTGGTAGAGAAACCCAATGACGTCACTGCCATAGAGAAATCAGGATATTTTGACGGTGTCTATCATGTTTTAATGGGCTCGATTTCTCCGCTTGAAGGCAAAGGACCGAATGACCTAAAAATTGAGAGCCTCCTTAAGAGGATAAAAGAGGATAATATAACGGAAGTTATCATCGCTACCGATGCCGACATTGAGGGAGAAACTACCGCGTTATACCTTACAAAAGTAATTAAGCCGCTTGGCATAAAATTGACCCGCATAGGCCTGGGGCTGCCCGTTGGCTCTAACCTGGAATATGCTGATTCCGCGACCCTTGCCAAAGCAATGCAGGCCCGCCGCGATATCTAAATGATTACCATAAATAACCTTTCCAAGAATTACGGCAGTAAAATCTTATTTCAAAATATCTCTTTGACCATTAACCGCGGGGAGAAAATCGGCCTTATCGGGCCTAATGGGTCAGGTAAAACTACGCTTTTTTCCATGATTCTTGGAGAGGCCGAGCCCTCGGCAGGGGGTATCCAGGCCTTAAAGAATATTTATATAGGCCATCTTCCGCAGGAGTCAAGTTTCAAATCTGAGCGTAGCGTGCTTGCGGAGTTGACGGAGGGCGATAACCGTATAAGGCAGCTTAAAGAAGAGAAAGAGAAACTTGAGGAGAAAGGGGAGGCAGGCTCTCATCGTTATGGAGAAATCCTGCATACCCTGGAAGCGTTGGGTTTCTTTGAGCTGGAGCATAAGGCAGAAAAAGTGCTTATGGGATTAGGGTTTAAAGAAAAGGATTTTAACCGTCCGATTAGTTCACTAAGCGGCGGCTGGCAGATGCGCACACTCCTGGCAAAGCTCCTGGTTTATCCTTATGACCTGCTGCTTCTGGATGAGCCGACAAATTACCTGGATTTAGGCGCTGCCTTATGGCTTAAAGATTACCTTGCTTCTTTTGACGGGACATTTATCATGATTTCGCACGATAAGGCGTTTTTGAATGAAGTCACCAATTATACCCTGGTCCTTGAGAACGGCTCTATTTTTAAAGTGCACGGTAATTATGAACAGTATGAAAGGATTAAGCTGGAGAAGCGCACCCATCTTGAAAAGCAGTTTAAGGAACAGGAGAAAAAAAGGGAGCAGCTTGAGAAATTCGTGTCGCGTTTTCACGCCCAGCCGAATAAGGCGGCAGCAGTAAGGGCAAAGCGCACTGCCCTGGAGAGATTAGAGAAGGAATCAGTGGTTTTACCTCCTGGAGCGCGGGAGAGTATCGGGGATTTCCATTTTCCACAAGCCAAAAGAAGCGGCCACAAGGTAATTACATTAGAGAATATTTCAAAGGCATACGGCTCAATACAGGTTTATAAAGGTTTGAATTTCGAAATAACGCAGGGTGAAAAAGCAGTCCTTGCCGGTGAAAATGGCGCAGGCAAATCCACTCTTTTAAAAATACTGGCAGGGGTTGTTGAAATTGATGAAGGCAGCCGTATTGCAGGGCATAATGTTGAAACAGGGTATTTTTCCCAGACTCGGCTTGACGTATTAAACCAGGAGAATACGGTTCTAAAAGAGGCATATACCGCCGCTCCAGGCTATATGCCTGAAGAAACCATCCGCACAATCCTCGGGGCATTTCTATTTACGGGAGATGATGCCGACAAAAAGGTAAAAGTCCTTTCCGGAGGAGAGAAGAGCCGCCTTATCCTGGCAAAGTTATTGATAAATCCCCCGAATTGTCTTTTACTGGATGAGCCGACCACGCATCTTGATGTAGATGCTGTCGAGGCGCTGGTAGAGGCCTTAAGGGAATACCAGGGCACGGTCGTATTCATAAGCCACGATATCTATTTTGTGCGTTCCATTGCCAATACCGTCTATGAGGTAAAGAACGGAAGAATACGCAAATTCCCGGAGAGCTTCGATTATTATCTTGAAAAGAGAGAGACGCTTCAGGAAATTACCGAGCAAAAAAAGCAGGCACCTGACCCCGAGAAATTAAGAGCCCAGGAAGAAAGGGCAAGGGCTAAAGAAGAGGAGAGGAAGAGTAAAGAAGAAACCAGAAAGCGCAAGGCCCACAATAAGATTATTAATGAAAAGGTTACCTGCCTTACGAAAGAAAAGGAAAAATTGAACCTTGAGAGTTATGCCAAGGCCAGGGCCCTTTCTAACCCGCGCATTTACCGCGATGAAGAAACTGCCCGCGATTATGGCCGCAGACTTAAAGAGATAGAAAAACTGGTTTCCACTATAGATAACGATATAACGAAACTGCAGGATGAGATAATTTAAGGAGCGTTTTCGGACTTACGGTGCAGTTTTATTTCCCATAGGGCTTTCAGGCAGATTTTAAGCAATATCCAACCGTGCTTAAATGCCTTCATTTTTGATTCTCCGGCAACCCTGGCTTTATAGTGCACCGGTATTTCAGATATCTTAAGGCCAAGCTTTACGGCGCCTAACAATAAATCAAAATCCCCCCAGGAAGTATCTTTCATCTGGATTCTCTGGTAGTCCTTTTTAAGCATCGCCTTTGTCCCACAAAGCGTATCAGTTATCTTCTGCCCCGTAATCCAGCTTAAGGCCGCGGTAAAAAACCTGTTTCCCATGTAATTAAGCCACGGCATAGCTTTTCTCTCCATGGGATAAAGCAATCTTGTGCCGTTTACAAAATCAGCCGAGCCGTTTTGAATCAGATTAAAAAACCCGGGAAGCTCTTCGGGCATAACCGACATATCCGCGTCTAAAATCATCAACACGTCTCCCTTGGCGCTATTGAACCCCGATTTTACGGCATAACCCTTACCTCTGTTCGGCTTATAGGAAATTACCTTTACCTCAATATCGCGATTAAGGCCGGGATCGGCTTTGGCAGCGGTATCATCAGTAGAGCCGTCATCTACGACAATGGCCTCGGTGAATTCTCCCATCCTGGTCAGGCGCTTGATACAATTCCCTATATTATCTCTTTCATTATAACAGGGGATGATGACTGAACAGGACAGTTTCCTGGCAGGAGGGGTATCCATAGCTTCAGTTTCTATATGCGGATGGTTTGGCGCCGTTCTTTTTCTTAATCAGCGGAATTAAGTTTACCCAGCCGTATGAAGCGATAATCGCTATAAACGGCAGCATAGGTATTCTATACCGTTCGTTGGATATAAGGCCGACGTTAATAACCGTAGCAGAAATAAAATATAAGATAACGAATAACATAAACTGGTAATAGACATTTTTATTTGTCTTGGCGATGCCGGCAATAAGGCCTATTAGCCAGAAAACCATCACAAGGTAAGATAATACCGTTCCGGGAACAGCTATCGCAGGATAGGACTTGACGTATTTTAAGGAGCCCGGGCGTGCCATAAGATCAAGGAAAGAACGCAGGGTGAGATTGGCGTAATAGGGGACAGGGGAAGCGCCTTGTGCGTGAGGATAATTATTTGCCGAGTAACTTTTTATTAAGCCGAATTGGTGAAAATTGACAGTAGCAATCGTAGCAAATGCAGTAGTCCCGCAGCACCTGTAATTTCGTATCTGCCAGGCGCCCAGAAGGCCATAAACGATAACCAGGAATATCAACGCGTGAGCGGAGGCTTTCCTGAAATTCCCTGGGATTTTTGCGTAAACAATAAAAATCGCTACCGCTATTCCCAGGTAATAGGTGACAGGGCGGACATAAGTAGCCATGGCTAATATGATGGCCGATATTATGATGTATTTAAGCCCGCCTTTCTTAAAATACAGGGTGAAACTAAACAAAAGGATAGCCAACAAGAGCAGGAATAATGTTTCGGTCATAAGCATTAATGAGAACCTTAAGGTCGGGAAATCATATAAAACAAACGCCGCGCTTAAAATGCCTAATCTGCCGTCTATCAGGTTAGCTGTCCTATAAACGATTAAGCCGACTAGGATGGTCAGTAATATTTGGATAAATATGATGCCATCCAGGGGGATATTTAACAGATGGTGGAAGATGGCAAGAAAAACAGGGTAGCCGGGGGTCCTTAGCGTTTCATATCGCGTGACTCCGGCGTTATTTGTCCGCAGGAACGCGCTTTGCGAATATAAGGTTTTCGCAGTCCCTAAGTAATCCGGTGTATCAGGCTCAAATTTATTTTCAGGTAAATTGATCGCGATAAAGGTGAAAAAGAAAAGCTTTATTAGAATCGCGGTAACCAGGATAATAAAAAGGCCATTGCTATTTTTCATATTGTTTTGGCTAAAATCTGCCGATAATCCACTTACCGATGAAGTGGCTGGCGGTAATTACAGCGATAGCGATAGCTATATGTTCGGATATGGTCCGGAATGGATTTACTCCTTTGGCTTTTGCTATTGTATAACTCAAGATGGCTAATAACACTAATCCCCAGGTGACTGAACAGTATACTGCCAGATTTATCGGTAAGGTAACTACTAAAAGTATAAAAGTAAGCGAAACTAATATGCGCGCAAGAAAATTAGTTAATGTAGAAAACCATACTTCTTTCTCGTTTAGGCCTTCTGATTCCTGATAAATATGGATACCCAGCGAATCAGCTATGTTATCAGCCAGCGCAATGACCAATATGCCCGCAATTATGCTTAACCTGGGATGCGCCATGGTATCTAAAGCAGTAATAAGCCCTAGATTAGTAATGATGCCAGAGGTGGCGCCAAAACTAAACTTCGTTTGATAAAGCCGATGTCGGTTGTTAAGTATGTTTGGCATGTGTTGATTTTAGGTCAAATAAAAACTCTCCGCAAGTATTTTACCCGGAGAGGGTTAGGAGCTTATTTTTTTTGGCTTATGGAATGCTACAACCGGAAATAGCCGGGTTCTGTTTTAGGCACACAGATTTGTCAACTACAGTCTTTTCAACAGGTACAGGTAAAGATTGGCTAAGAATAACATGCAAATCACATCTAGTATGCATATGATCCCAAACAGGCGCCGATGGACAATCAGGAATAGATGCAATGAATCCCTGCTTTTATGCAGCCAGCTAAGCCAGGTATCCTTATGAAGGAAATAACTTTTTGAAAGAAAGATTTCTATTTTCAGGTAAGCTTCGAAGTTGAATAATAAAAAAATACCAATAAGCAAGGTCAGGGGGGCCGTAATTAGAATAAATACTACCAATAAAATCAGGCCTAAATTACTTTCCATTTTCAGCTCCTTTATTTTACTGCCGGCAAAATCCCCACTTATCTAAATTGTTCTTTTACTTTTGGGCGGGTAAGATAAAATGCAACCATTCCCGACGCCAATGAAAAAAGCGCGACAATGAGATAGATAATAATTACAGGAAGCACGCCGTATACTCTTAAGAAGTGTTGGCGGACTAAGGGGCTAGCGGCTACTACAGCAGCGGTAATGGCCGCTGCCGGCCCGGTGACTGCTACCCCTAGCGTTACCACGATCATTCCTATTCTCGCTAAGTTCTTAAGATAGAAAACTCCTATCACCAGTATTCCGTATAAAACTACCATAACCGAACCTTCCCACGTAGAAATAAATTTAAAGCAATTACCGAAGAACCCGCTCGATAGTTGCGCAATATATAGAGAAGGACGAACGGTGAGCAGGAGAATAGCTTGTGTCAAGAAAGACAGGATGAATGGAAGTAAAATAAGGTATAGGGAAAGTTCGGTTATACTTAACGGTCTTTTCTTTTCCATGGTTCCTCCTTTATTTTATTATACCGCTTCTCTGCCAAAATGTTAAGGTAAAAAACCTTGCTTTTAGTATATTACTACTCTTTAACCGTAATATGCATTGCTTTTAAGCCGGCGAAGGAGCCGCTGGAATATTCAACCGTAACCGAATCCGTTAAATTAATATCGGCAAACCCGATGCTGGAGGTGCCTTTGGTCATTTGCGTATCCCCGGAAATTATAAACGTTATCTCATCGCTATTTCCGGACTCATTGATTGTCCTGACGGTAAATTTACCGGCAACCCAGTCAATATTCGAGATTATGCCTGTAACACGGTTTATTTTTTCTTTCTGGGCTGGATTCTGGCAGTAACCCGGAGTGCTTAAAGCCATTCCGGAGAATAAAATAAGAATAATTATTCCTTTTGTAAGCATCTTTTAAATTTGAGCCATAATTTAGACCTAGCAAAAACCCTCATTCCCGCCAGAAATACAGTGCCGCGGTAAGGCCAATACCGGCAAGATAAAGAAAAAACGTTCCAGAGATAAAATAGGGATACGCCATTAAGGCAAGCCCGATAATCATGGGACGAAAGAATCCATTTTTTTTACCATACACAAAGGCAACAAAGCCAATCGCGCCAAAAATAATGCAAACGAAGATTTTTGCCGCGCTGAAATCTCCAGCCTGCGGTAACCCGATACCTCCCAAAATCCACCTCCAACTTGTTCACTATTTTATGCAAACCAAAAACCCCGTACAATATATTTTATCTGCCGCAATCATTTTTTCAGTTTTTTCTCTGTAAAAACCAACTTGCCAAATACAGCCGTACTTTGCCACGATTCGTTATTCGTATCAAGGTCGCTCCATACAAGCTGATGATCTCTACCTTTGTTTCTATCGTTATCATTTACTTGCAGATTAAATCCGATGGATTTTCCTACCGCAGGTTTGATCTTCCAATTTGCATTACTAAATGGAATAGCCGCTTCAACAATCCAGCCGTTTTTACTTCTAACTGCCGCTACCCGAGTCCCGGTATTTTTACCCCCTCCGAAGCTGTATAGCCTTGGGTTGGAAATATTGTGAAGCCCTATATTTATGGCCGGAATTCCAATTTGTGCGTCATCTTTCTCATAGTATCTTGTTTTCTTATTGTTAGCGTCTATGTAGATTTCTAAACTGTCTTCGGTATAGTCATTAATTTTCCCATAAATTAGTTTATCATCACTTATAATTGCGGCTACATAAAGATACTTATCATCTGCAGCAGTAGCGAAGTCACAGGATATATCCCTGTCATCCCTACCTTTTAGCGGCCCTTTGTCATGGGGGATATGGGTGAAGCTATTAACGTCCCAGTCATCCAACAAGCCATCAATTTTTTTCGTGTTAGGGTAGGGGCAATCAATTACAATTCCGGCAAAGACAACATTGGCCGAGAGTAAAACTACAAAAATCAAAATCAGCAGGAGTGTCCTCATAATTCCTCCTTTTTAGATTTTAATTCCAATCAAACAGTAAACTGGGTACGTCCCCCAAAGTAACACCCTTCAAAGGTTTAATTATAGCACCAGTCAGGAATTAGGCAATGGAAAAGAGAGAAGAGGATTGTGTAATGAGCTTGCTGTTATTGTTTAAACTGTTCTTTTACTTTGGGGCGGGTAAGATAATATATCAAACAAAGACAAATGCTGATATCAATAATAGAGCAGATTGCAACACAAATCCATGACAAGATATTGATTCGCGGGATTATATCTGCGGAAAACATTCCCTGCCCAATTCCCTTCAAAAAGATTATTTTAAAACATATAGGCGGGTGCTTCCAGCAAGCAGTGGCTATGGTAAAAAAGCCAATGAATATGGTTGCCTTACGGAATATATTCTTACGGAATAAGATACCGATGCCGCAAATGAGCATAGCCAATCTCAAGGCTATGGAGAAAAGATACCTCATAAAGATTAGATTTGGGGGGGAGGGACGAAAGTTGTCATAATAGGAACTGAAACTTCCGGAGGGCATTCCCAGGAACGAATATGTAATAACCAGAATAGCGCAGATTATTATTCCCCTGGTTATTTTTTCTTTAGCCCCAACTGCGGTTTTATCCATTAGGAGATAGGGAAGTTTACCAAAGTAACACCTTTTCAGAATTCAATTATAGCACCGGTAAGTGGCAAGGCAATGGGAAAGAGAAGGGGGGTAAGAGAGGAGTTTCGCAACTGGTTGATGACGGAGGAGGTGGAAAGACTAACTAAGGAACTGGCTGCTATTGCCTGAATTTAAGACCTCACCATTACTAAAAGCATCTTAAAACGCTCTACCGCTTTTAATGAATGGGGTTTATTTGCCGGCATTATAATTATCTCATCCTTCTTTACCGGATGCGGTTTACCGGATATGGAAATCTTTGCTTCCCCATCAAGTATATAGACTAAAGCATCGTAGGGTGCCGTGTGTTCGCTTAAACCCTCGCCTTTATCAAAAGCAAATACAGTAACAGTCCCTGTCTTCTTATTTATGATTTCACGGCTTACAACAGAACTTCTCTGGTAAGATATTAAATCTGCTAACTTAAATGCCTTTGCTTTAATATTCCCTTGCTTTGTAAAAACCATCTTAATTACTTTTTTGTTATTTTGCTCCACACATAAAAATCCTCTGCAATATATTCTATCACAGAGGGTTAGTTTTACAATAGGCTCGAACCTCGGACCTGTCGTCGCTCGGCCAAAGCACTAAAGTTGGCCTTCGCTCCTTCCCATAGGGGAACCCAGATGGTTCCCCTATGGCGCTCGCTCATTTCATCGCTCGCTGTCATCCCTCCTTGCAGAAATTAAATTTACCTGCTTGGGGAGAAAACGGTCTTTTCTCCCCAAAACCCCTCTTTTTAGGTCCTCGGTTCTCGTCCTCGAGGGCAATCGGAAATAAAAAAGCCCCGCTATATTTAATAACAGGGCTTTTTTATTTTTACTTCCCCAAGAGGACGATTTTCGCAACTTTTTGGACGAGTTTTGCAACTGGTGCATGAGCGAAGAGGCGGGAAAACTAGCTAAAGAGCTTATATTATCTCCGATTCTTTAAACTGCCTAACCTGCCATTTTCAGAAAATACATAAGCATAATTCCAAAAATAAAAGTTACCATTATAAGAGTTGACCTCTTGCCATCTTCTTCCTTATGTAATTCAGGAATCAAATCACAAGAGGCGATATAAATAAAGCTCCCAGCAGCTGCTGGCAATAAAATACTGACAAAACCGCTGATTTTAGTAGCACAGTAATAACCAACTATTGTTCCCACTATAGCAAACAAAGCAGATAGAAAATTAAATAACAAGGCTTTGAGTTTAGAAAACCCGCCATATATTAAAACAGTAAAATTTCCCAGCTCATGCGGAATTTCATGGAAAATGATTGCGAGAGTGGCCGCAATACCAACTTTGATATTTATTAAGAAAATTGCTCCTAAAATTAGACCGTCACTAAAATTATGCACAATATCGCCAATAATATTTAAATATGTAAGCCTATGGATTTTGCATTCCGCATCGTGGCAATGACGCCAATGAAGATATTTCTCTAATATAAAAAAGAGCGTATAACCCAATATAACGTAAAGAAATAATTGAGTAATATCTTTTACGTATTCAGAGGCTTCGGGGATAATATCAAAGAAGGCGCCGCCCATTAAGCCACCAGCCGCAAAGGCTACCAAAAAAATAAGAAGTTTTTTTAATAGGTTATCTTTTATTACCAAAGCGAGAACGCCTATTAAAGAAATGAGGCTTACGATAGTGCTTGCGATAAGGGCATATAATAAATTCATAATATAGTCCTTTTGTTTTGTATTATGCCAGCTATAACTCTACTCTAACCAAAAACCCTCTGCAATATATTCTATCACAGAGGGTTAGTTTTGCAATAGGCTCGAACCTCGGACCTGTCGTCGCTCGGTCAAAGCACTAAAGTTGGCCTTCGCTCCTTCCCATAGGGGAACCCAGATGGTTCCCCTATGGCGCTCGCTCATTTCATTCGCTCGCTGTCACCCCTTCCTTAGCAATCAAAGAATTGAACCTTAAGGGGAAAACGGTCTTTTCCCCTTAATAATCCCTTTTTTAGGTCCTCGGTTCTCGTCCTCGAGGGCAATCGGCAATAAAAAAGCCCCGCTATATTTAATAACAGGGCTTTTTTATTTTTACTCCCCCAAGAGGACGATTTTCGCAACTTTTTGGACGAGTTTAAAGCTTATTGTGTCACAGAAGAAGCTGACCGAGTCTGTAAAGAACTACTAACTATTTCCTTTTCCTCATCACGCAACACCTAATGCTTCTGCCATCTCTTGCATAATTTTCTTATTCTCGGTAAATTTTTGCTCTGTTGACAATGGAGCGCATTTTGAAAGCTTCTGTTCTCCCAACAGAAGCCTACAAGCAAAAGCAAGACATGTCGCTTCCCCACAGGCACGGCAATTAGTCTTAGGAAGCCAGCCGTAAATCTGAAGGGCTGTTACTTTTACTTTCTCCTCATAACTTGGCTTAATACCTGCCCTATTCTTATAAGTATTATTTATAAGAGCTTTAACCTCGTCTAAAATATGCCAAGCATCGATGATATCGTCTGCTTTGGCTATAGTAATCTTAATGTTATATAGATTAATAAGTCTGCGCTCTTTCGCATAGGTCAAAGTCGAAGCGGCCTTATTATACGAGGCACCTTTGATGACGGCGTTTATATACGGTAAAATCTCTGTTATGTCCCTGTCGAAATATCCGATGAGCCGTATCTTTTTCTCATCGGCCATACAAGGAGCCACATAACACAGAGTGATACTTTTTAAAAACTCGCTGTTTGACTCCGGAGCCTTATACCCATGGGCTCTTTTAAAAAAATCCTCTTCATAATCACGATATAAAAATGGATAACGTCCACTAATCAGCACATTCTCATCGATAATTACCCGGCACGCTTCATGTTTATGCTCTTCAGACACAACTACTGCCAAAGTAGAAATGTGCTTAAAATCCTCGCCCTTAGAAACCAAAATCCTTTGAGCTTTTAGGCCTTCATCTTGATTTGGAAAAACGATAATCTCATACTGCTTATTCTTGTCTATGTCCAATTGCTCACCTTAAAATAATCTCAATATATATATTCCTGCATAGTACAAACCAACAAGGATAAATACGGCTCCGGTAATCTTTCGAGTATAGTATTCAAGCTGTGTGATTTTATGAAACCAACGGCTCAATGATGTCACGCCTAACGCAATGGCAACAGCAAATACAAGAACCGGCAACCCTGTACCAATTCCATAAATGAATGGCAGGACGATACCGCTTTTACTGTTAATCGCTAAAGGAATAAGGCTCCCAAAGTATAACGCCGCAGAAATAGGGCAAAATGCCAGAGCAAAAATGAAACCAAGCAAAAAGGCCCCCGGAGCTCCGGACTCTGCAAGTTTATTATGATGCTTTTGTGAAAGCGATATTCCCGGCAGACGGACAGTAATTATCTCAAGTAAAACCAACCCGGTAAGAATGAGCAGTGGCCCCAAAGCCTTACCCATGTATTTCTGCAGGAATTGGGCCACTTGAGGAACACTTAGAAGAGAACTAATAATAATCCATCCTAAAATCGCATAAGAAAACATTCTGCCAAGCGTATACGCCAATCCTGAAATAAACACAAGCGCTGGATGTGTTATTTTCTTAGATAAAAAGGAAATAGCCGCCACATTGCTTGCCAAAGGGCATGGGCTGATGGACGTCAAAATCCCCAGCCACAATGCAGACGCAAAGCCTATAAATATCTCTGTCATTTGGTTTCCTTCAAAAAATCAGCGACCACGTTCTTTACATAATCAATAAATCTCTGCTTATTGCCGACATACTCCCAAATCTTATCCATATTTTTCCATTTTATTTCCTTGCCATCTTTGACCAAAGACAAAATAAGCGATTTAGTATAAAGCTGGTAATCGTTCCCATAGTGCTCATTGCCTTTATCTTCTACATTGACTACTTTAAACTCAAGCTTTCCTGATGCGAGTGCATCTTTAAAATTAGTTTCTATCGCTTCCTTTGAATACTGCTCAAGTTTATAGCAGGTAGGACAACGCATTGTTCCATGAAAATAATAGGCGATAACCTTACCCGAAGTTTTATCCTCTGCGGCAAAGACTGAAAAACCTGTGCTAATTACTGCAACCGCCGTCAGAAGTATTACGATTAACTTCTTCAACTTTCCCTCCTGTTATTTTATTAAGATTTTCTTTATTTCTTCCTTGCTCAATACCTTGCCCACCGATACCACAGCACTATCTACCGCCAATGCCGGAGTCATCATCACGCCGTATTCGACGATTTTCCCGATATCACTCACCTTGGATATCTCAGCGATTATATTAAGCTCTTTTACTGCGGCCTCTGCATTGGCAGTAAGCTGCTTACACTTCGAACAACCAACTCCTATGATTTCTATCTTCATCATTTCTCCTTATTTCAAAATGAGATTAAACAGATAACCTGTAAATATAATACCTATACCCACGACCGAAGCAAAAATTATAAGTAACTTCAACTTCATAGCTTTTCGAAGTATTATAAACTCCGGTAGAGAAAGTGCGGTTACTGCCATCATAAAAGAAAGTGCCGTTCCCATAGCAACGCCTTTCTCAGTCAATGCGCTAATTAGAGGAATAACTCCGGCTGCATTGGAGTAAAGAGGAATACCAATAAGTGTCACCAAAGGCACGGCAAACCAATTTTCCTTACCGGCATATTTTGCAAGAAAATCCGCCGGGACGTAACCATGAATCCACGCCCCTAAACCGATGCCAAGAATAACAAACAGCCATATTCTTTTTAAGATATCCCTCGTATACTCTTTGGCATAAGCGAACCTATCGTCAAATGTCATGCTGGATGATTTAGCACAGCACGACTGCTCTTTATGACCGAAATGTTCAACCAACTCTTCAACTTTAAGTCTGCCAATCACTATCCCCGAAAAAATAGCTATAGCAAGTCCGCTCCCAATATAAATAAAAGATATCTTCCAACCAAAAAGCCCCCACAACATAACCAGCGCCACTTCATTAATCATGGGTGATGCAACTAAAAATGAAAACGTCACTCCCAATGGAACCCCTGCGTCTAAAAAACCCAAGAATAAGGGAACCGCACTACATGAGCAAAAAGGCGTCAAGATTCCTAAAAGCGCTGCAAGTACATTGCCCCAATAACCTTGCTTATGGCTTAAAATCGCTCGGGTTTTCTCAGGTGAGAAAAACGTCCTTATGATGGCAACGACAAAGATAATAACGGTCAATAAGAAGAAGATTTTAACCGTGTCGTAAAGAAAGAAATTCAGGGCTTCGGAAAAAAGGGCCCCTTGCCTCATCTTAAAAATATCATATACCAACCAATCAATAATCGGTTTAATCATGACTCATCCTTCATTTTCTTTTCTTAATAATTTCACAACAGCCACCTTCAATTCTAATAGCTTTAATATTCACCAAACCATCAGCTATCTTTCGTTGAGCCGAGGTTAAAATCCGCGAGAAAGTCGGATGTGATATCTTCATAAGTTTTGCGGCATCGATTTGCTTTAACTTTTCAAGACAAGCAAGACGAACAGCCTCAAATTCATCAAGAGACAAATAAACACCTTCGCATTTACTCATCGGCTTACACAGCGGCTTAAAACACCTCTCACCCGGAACACATTTTACCCATCTCGTCTTTTTAGGTCTCATAAATAGGCTCCATAGTTATGAACAACGGTTCATAACTATTTTATCAAACAATCCGAATATGTCAAATAAAAAGAGAGTCCATCATATATCGACAGACTCTCTTTATGTAACTTATTTATCTACAATAAGTTACGGATACTGGCTCCCCCTCGAGGACTCGAACCTCGGACCTGGTGGTTACACGTGACCCGGAATTACTTCCGGACGCGGACTATATCTTTGCCGTGAGTTTTCACTTTTAGGCAGCAGGTGCATAGTCTCTGAACCTTCCCGTCATTAAATCTTTGGCGGGCTCGGCTGCTGATTACCCTGAATCCAGGGCTTCCAGCAATTCTCCTGCAGTTTCAACTACGGTTTCCCGCAGAAGCTGCGCTTTGAGCATTTTTGCTCGCCCGCCTTTGGCGGGCTCGCACAGCCACTCGCTCTACCGACTGAGCTAAGGGGGAATTGTAGGGAATATTTTACCTTAAATAAGTTCGCAGTCAAGAGGAAAGCAGGTTAATTTTTGAGTTGATTTTCTTCTTATTTTATGATAGCATTCGGTTAGTCTACTATATAAATACTTAGAGGATTATGGGTATTAACGAAAGAAGACAATTTCCCAGGGTTGACATAGGCATCGGGGTATCTTGGGTAAAGGTCATTCCCGAGGATTATGCCGTATATAAGGACTATGTCAATGTTACAAAGAACATATCAGAAGGCGGCTTGTGCATGATAGGGTGCAGGCAGCTTGAAGAAGGGGAGTTGTTGACTTTAAATATTGAACTGCCGTCTGGAAAAATAGTTAAGGCCACGGGCGAGGTTGTCTGGTCCAAAGGTTTTGATGTCCCTAGTGAGAGAGGCAAGCAGCGATTCGATATCGGTGTCAAGTTCACCGATATTTCTCCGGAAGACAAGGAAGAAATTAAGAAGATGGTAGCTTCCTATAACCAAAACCCTCCTGTCGGTGAAGACAGGCCCATTCCTCCAGTATAATAGAATCTTACAAGTTCCTATTTATTTAAGCAGTGAGCGGATTTTTTCCAGAAGGCCTTCCATATCAAAGGGCTTGCCGATGTAATAGTTAGCCCCGATTACCCTGCCTATTACCATATCAACATCCGTATCTTTTGCGGTAAGCATAATAATCGGCAATCTTTCATATTTTTCTTCTTTTCGTAATTCCCTGCAGATTTCTTCTCCCGGCAGTCCGGGCAGCATCAAATCAAGTATGATAAGGGCCGCTTGCGACATTCGTGCTTTATCAAGCCCGTCTTTACCCTCCGATGCAGTGATGACTTCATATCCTTCCATCTCTAAGCGTAATTCAAGGGTCCTTCTTATATCTTTATCATCCTCTATGACCAGTATTCTTTTATTTTTCCGCATGATTTATTTGTCGCTGCCGTTCATTGTCTCTATAAATGCCTCTACTATTTCCGGGTCAAATTGCGTGCCGGAGCCGGCTTTTACTATCGTCAGCGCTTCTTCTTTACTGTAGGCATTCCGGTAGGGCCTATCCGCAACCAGCGCCTGGTATACGTCAGCTATAGCTATAACCCGCGCACCGATGGGTATTTCCTTGCCTTTTAAACCCGTGGAATAGCCCAGCCCATCAAACCTTTCATGATGATAAAGGATTATAGGGATTAAATCACCGAGAAAATGAATGGGCCTTATAATTTCGGCTCCAATCTGAGGATGTTTTTTTATTATATCGTATTCTTGCTCGGTAATCTTTCCTTTTTTTTGTAAAATATCATCGGGGATGCCGATTTTCCCCAGGTCGTGTATAACTGCGGCGTGTTTCAGGTTCTCTATCAGCTTGCCGGGAAGATTAAGCTTTCCTCCGATAGCGGCAACTATGGAAACCGTATTTTCAGCATGCTCGTAAGTATACAGGTCTTTGGCTTCTATCGTCTTGGCAAAGGCATAAATGGATTCCAGCAGCGCATGGTCTACGCGGTTTGCCATTTTAGAAAGTTTTTCCCTTACTTCAGCTATGTTCTTTTCCGTTCCTTTTTCCTTAATCTTTTGTATACCCGCGGCTATACTTTCGGAAAGAGACAGCCTGTTTCCACCCGTTTCTTTCGCGTTGAGCAACGCCTTATCAGCCAGCTCCAGAAGCCCTGATTCTGTGCCGGTATCCCTGCCGTCTTCCGGGAAGCTTGATACTCCCATGCTTATTTTAAGTTTTATATTCCTGCCTCCAGGGTCAAACAGATGCCCCGTCAATTCCTCCAGCAGCCGCCTTGCCAATATGACGGCGCCTTCTTTATTAGTATCAGGTAGGAGGATGACAAACTCTTCACCGCCGTACCTGGCAACTATATCAATCTCCCTGACAAAACTTTTTAGATACCTGGCGAGCTCTTTTAATATTACATCTCCGTATTGATGTCCATATACCTCGTTAATGGACTTGAAATAATCTATATCCAGCATGATAAGGGAGAGGGGGAAGACATATCGCTTAGCCCTTTCAAGTTCAGATTTCATTCTTTCCATGAGGTATCTGTAATTATAAAGTTCCGTATTGGCATCTTTTAAACTGAGGTCTTTTAAGGTGTTTAATAAATCGTCCCGTTCTTTGTATAATAGTTTGATCCCCTCATTTGCCTTTTGCAGCCCCCAGGCCTGGGTTTCCAATTTCTCTTTGGCTTTCTTTAGTTCTTCCTCCTGGGCTTTGCGCTGGGTAATATCGCGGTATACGGTCAGGAACATATCCTGATTTTTGTATTTAATGATGATGCTTGAAACAAGAAGCGTCTTCTGGGAGCCGTCTTTTGCCCTGATAGCAGTTTCGATTTCCTCGGCCTTGCCTTTTTCTTTAACCGCATCTAATCTCTGGAGCGCCTCCGTATGTTTATCAGGGTCAGGATATATGAGAGCGGTAAAATCGCTCGAGCGATTTGCTTCATCAATGCTGTAGCCGGAAATCTCGCGCATTCTGGAATTAAAGAATTCAAAATGTCCCGCTATATCGCTTAAAGTAATGCCTGCGGGCATGGCTTCGATTAGCGCGTGTAGTTGTCCGGCGCTCTCAGGCATCTCGTTTCTTACAGAGCCAGTTTCATTGCCTGTCTTGTTTTTCTTCATTTTCGTCTTCAGGCCCCGATAAGTTTGCGGACCGCCTCAAGCAAGCCTTCAACGCTGCTTCCTTTTACGTAATAATCATCTGCCCCATTTTCCCTGGCTCTTACCGCGTCAATGGCGTCTATTTTACCGGTATAGACAATCACCTTGGTAGGCAATTTCTCCACCTGTTTAATCTGGCGACAGAGCTCGATGCCATCCATATCATCCGACAATTTTGTATCCAACAGTGCCAGCTCCGGCTTTTCCTCGCGCGCCTTTTTTAAGGCCTCCTTGCCGCTAGATGCGCCTATCACATCGTAACCCTCTTCCGTAAATAAATAATCCAGGCCCCTGAATATATCCGGCTCGTCGTCTACTATCAATATTTTCTTGGGCATATTTTAACCCTCCTGTTCTGCCTTATTTTGCCTGTTAAGCAGTTTTTCTATTTTATCCTTAAGCACAGATGAATCGAATGGTTTTGTCATATAAAAGTCGGCGCCTGATTCTTCCAGGGTGGCCAGATCGCTTTTTTGCGTTTGAGCGGTAATAATGATAATCGGCACCTTTTGGTAGCGGGTGTCTTTTTTTAATATAGCTGCCACTTCCTTGCCGTTTATCCCCGGCAATATTACGTCTAAGAGGAGAAGGTCAGGCGTATTAACGCGCATCTGTTTTAAGGCGTCTTCGCCGCTTCCAGCCGTTATTACTTCGTAATCTTCCATTTCAAGCATTATCGAAATGGTCCTTACGATATCCGGCTCATCATCTACTACCAGAATTTTTTTCTTCATTGTTATTTTACTCTGGCCTAGGAAGCGTAAAGTAAAAAGAGCTTCCTTTTTCGGGTTCTGAATCCAGCCAGATTCTTCCTTTCTGGGCTTCTACCAAGCCCTTGGTTATTGCGAGCCCCAGGCCACAGCCTTTATTTTGCTGGCTCGCCAGGCCCGGTATCCGGCAAAATTTCTTGAATAAATTTTTCTGGTTAGCCGCGGATATGCCTATGCCGGTATCTGAAACGGTAATCTTTAATTCCTTGCCGGCATCTTCTGTCCTTACAGTTATTTTTCCGTTCTCAGGCGTAAAATTAATCGCATTGATAATCAGGTTATTCAGGATACGCCTTACAAGTTCAGGGTCGGCAAACACTGTTTTATCGTATGCTTCTAAAGCCAGCGCTATATTTATCTTTTTCTCATCGGCTAGCGTCTGTAAAGAGGTAACCACGTCTTTGATAAGCACGGTTATATCCGTAGAGCTGAAAGATACCGGCATAACGCCGGCTTCTATCTTTGATATGTCCAGGAGGTCGCTGATCATCCTGGTCTGGCGGTCCACATTATTGGTAATTATTTCAAGCAATTCTTTTTCCCGCTCATCAAGCTTACGCCTTGCCGGCCCGCCTCTTATCAGGATGCTGGCGGCATTCCTGATCGCAGTCAGCGGCGTGCGCAACTCATGTGAAATCACAGAAATGAAATCTGTTTTCATCCTGTCGACTTCCTCTAATTGGGCGTGCACCTTTCTAATAAAGACAATAAAGGCCTCTCTTTTCCTTAAGGCGATAAAAAATATTATGGCAAGGCAAGAGATAAGGAAGGTTATCGCTATGCTAAAGAGGCGGTATTGAAACGTGGGTTCAAAATGGAGGCTCTGCGCAATGACCGCTGCCCCTAAAATCCTGCCTGCGTTATTCTTTACCGGATAGCCGACATAGTATATGCGGTCATTGTATTTCGGCTGAAGGCTAAACCCATATCCGTATTCACCTGATAAGGCGTCCTTGAAATAGTTCCTTGAGGCATAAGATTTTCCCGTTTCAATCTCAGATCCGCTATGCCCAACAGAGGCGATAGCTAACCCGCGCTTATCTATAAGCGCGCAATTTAATGCCCCGTACTTTATTTTGTAATCCTCTAAAGCCGCATTCAGCTGCTGCATATTCTCAGGCTGACCGGAAGAAAGCGCATTTATTATTAGAGGGGTTTGGCTTACGGAGAGAGCCGCCTTTTCCAGCACGTCAAGCTCTTCAGTCAATTTATCAACGGGCGAGCTGTTCGGAGAGGGGTTTTCTTTTATCAGCCGCATCATGGCAGCATAGTCGAATAAATTGGTAAATACCCATCCGGCGCTGATAAAAACTATCAATGTGAACGCGATCGTCCACTTGGTCGGCATAAAGCGTATGGGGCGTATCGGAGGTTTATATTCCGTCTGAGAAGGCATTGACGCGTAAAACCAGATTGATAAAGCCGCGCATAGGGCTAGTATCGCGCGGATTAACTGGACAGGGATGCCGAAGAGATCATGAAAAGATTCAAAATTTATTATGCTCGCGGGTATAAAGTCGGCCTTGGGAACGATTAAACCGGTGCATGCCGCATATAAACCGATCATAATACTAAGCACTATAAGCGGGCGCCTGTCTTCTTTTTTTGAGAATTCGTATATAACGCGGGCAGCCAAATATCCGGCCGGAAACCCTATGAAATACCGCGACATTATGAACCATCCATCCAGCGGAAGCCTGGAGGCTAGATAAAACAATGGCAGGAGAAATAGATATACCCATTTGCTTATTCTTTTTCCTTTAACGCGGAATAGGCCTACCCTTGCAAATTCAAACAGGCACAGGAAAGAAATGGTTAACGCAGAGAGGTTAAATATCGACATGAGACAGTTTTTCCCCTCGATAATCATAATCATATCAGACCATTCGGCAAAACTGTGGATTAGCCCGAATAATCCTAATAAAACCCAGGGGAATTTGCTTCGTTTCTCTTTATCGAGCGTAAAACAAATAAGCGCGAGAAGAAAGAAAGAGAACCCGTAGAAGAAATAAATGTAGTCGAATTGACCCATAAGAAATTCTTTCATTTATTCTGCCTCCATGGCTACTACTATATTGTATTATATAAATAAAATATAATTTATAGGTAGTTTCCTCTATTTATTGACTTTTTTCACCTTAAGAATTCTTGATAATTTCTTCATTGTCTAGAGACCATTTGCTTTCCTGGCCTTCTATGCTAAAATATATCATAGAAGGTAATAACTGGAGCATAAATGAGTATAATAGTAAGAGCTTTGGAGCTCTTGAAAACAAGGGAATTCGTGGGAGTGGCTACGGCGGACAAAGAAGGTACCCCTAATTCTGCCCCGAAATTATTATTAAAGGCAGACGGGAGGAACGCCTATTTTATCGATTACAGTATAGGCAAAACCGCCGCGAACCTGAAAGTCAACCCGAAAGTTTCCCTGTCATTTATTGATATAAATTCTCTCTTTGGATATAAATTGGACGGAAAGGTAGAAATCATCGAAAAAGGCAGGGTCTATGATGAATGCCTGAAAGAATTACGTGAAAAAGAGATAGAGCTTTCTGTGGAGCGCCTTGTTAAAGGGGTGCATTCCGGTAAGTCCCATAAAGAATTCGAAGTGGAAATCCCTGAACGCTTTCTGGTATACAAGGTCAAAATCGAAGAAGGTTCTGAAATAAGCCCGCGCGGTGAAATAAAAAGAGAAAATAGCTAAGTCGGCAAGGATATAATCTAAGTTTATTATGCAATCCGTAATCTCTAACCGGAATTATAAATTACTCGTCCTAGCTGCGTTGCTTTTATCAGGGGCCCTTATATACTCTAATACCTTTTATAACTCCTTCCACTTTGATGACGCCCGTTCAATCGTAAATAACCCTGCCATAAGGAATATCTCTAACCTAAAAGCCATCTGGAATTTCTGGCCCACGCGTTTTATAACCTACGTTTCAATAGCGCTTAATTACCATTTAGGCGGTCTTAAACTATTTAACTACCATTTCTTTAACCTGGCTGTCCATATAGCTTCTGTAATCCTCGTCTGGCAGCTACTGCTGCTGACTTTTTCTACGCCCCTGGTCAAAAGAGAAAAAATTGCAAAACAGGCCCGTTCTATTTCTTTTTTCGGTGCGCTCGTATTCCTTGCGCACCCTATCCAGACACAGGCAGTGACGTATATTATCCAGCGTGCCTGCCTCCTCGCGGCACTCTTTTACCTGTCCTCTTTAATCCTATACGTTAAATCACGGCTCCTGGAAGAGGAGGGGAAAAGCCCGATAAGACAAAAAGCCCTATATTACAGTTCACTTATAATGGCAGCCATCGCCATGTTTACGAAAGAGCTGACCATAACCCTGCCTTTTGCAATCTTGCTTTATGAATCCTGTTTCCTCAAAACAAAGAAAAAGCTTAATTGGAAACGGCTTTTACCTTTTTTTCTCCTTATCCTGGTTATCCCACTTACCATGCTTTTGACTAAAACCGTGGATATTATAGGTATGCGCAGGGCCGGTGAGCCCGCAATGACTATCTCTTCCTTGCACTATCTCCTGACACAATTCAGGGTCATCATTACCTATATGCGGCTTCTTTTCCTGCCGCTTAACCAAAACCTGGATTATGATTATCACATCGCAAAAAGTCTGCTGGAGCTACCAGCCATAGCCAGTATCATTTCCCTGGTTTTAATCCTGACTAGCGCCTTCAAACTCCTGCCTAAATACCGTCTGCTTTCATTCGGCGCCTTCTGGTTTTTCTTAACGCTGCTACCTGAATCAAGTATCATACCGATCAGGGATATAATTTTTGAGCACCGGCTTTATCTGCCGATGGCAGGGTTTAGTTTCTTCCTGCCGGGCCTTGTATATTACATATTCCGCGATAAATCCGTCAAACCGGCAATTGCAATATTGCTTATTATAACCTGCTCTTACGCTATCCTTACCTACAGAAGAAACTTTATCTGGAAAGATGAAATTACCTTATGGAACGATACAGCGCATAAGTCACCCAAGAAAGCAAAGCCATACTATAACCGGGGCACTGCCTATGCCGATAAAGGAGTTCTTGACCTGGCCATCTCTGATTTTAATAAAACCATAGAGATCGCTCCTGGCCTTGCCGAGGTATATAATAACCGCGGCACTGTCTATGCACGCAAAGGTGAAATTGACCGGGCTATCAATGACTATACCAAAGCCATAGAAATTAATCCCACTTATTCAAGGGCTTACTATAACCGCGGGGTGAGCTTTGCTGATAAAGGAAACTTTGCTAAAGCTGTACATGATTTTGATAAAACCCTGCAAATTAACCCTAACCTTGCCGAGGCCTACTATAGCCGGGGGGTTGTTTTTTATGATATGCGTGAATACGGCAGGGCGCGGCTTGATTTGCATAAAGCAGAAGAGTTAGGTTACAATGCGGATCCCGATTTTTTTAGATAGCCGGGAAAGAAAATACAAGAGGAAAGATAATGCGATATGCGTTTGTTTTTCCGGTTATCTGTGGTAAAATATATTTCAAAGGTTTTTCCGCAGCGTATAATAAATAAAAGAGGAGGGGATTAAAAATGAAAAAAATATTGTTAATAGCTCTTTTGATGAGCGCTCTTTTCACAGGCATTGGTTTGTGTTTTACCGGTATAAACCCCACCCAGCCGATTTCAATAGGGCAGGAACTTTATGAAGATAACAGTGTAAAGGTGCTTTACGTAGGTGTCCAGAATAATACTTTGCAGATACAAATTGCCTACCAGTATAACTCGCAGTCATACAACTACCCCATAAACGATAAGAAGCAGGCACTGGTAACGGTAAATCAGGATGTGCAGTTGCTTATTACGGTGGTTGATGAATTTTACAGGGTTAGAGTAGAATCTTATCGCGGCTAGAGAATCTTAGATAAGAGACCCCACCCCTAAAATACCCGGCTTTACTCACTTAAGGTATGGATTGTATGGTCTTTTCCACTTCCTTTTCTATGTTCCGTTGCACGAAGCCGGGGATAGCGGACTGGACCGCTTCTTTAAAATCAGATTTGAGCCACAGAAAGTTCATCCTTTCCAGGTATCCGGAAAGCTGAAAGTTAAACTGGAAATCCGGGGCATGTTTTCCCAATACGTTTAGCAAGCGGATAAATTTTGGGGATTCCCTGAGAAGTTGTTTATCCATTGAAAGTAAGATTTTGCTGTGTACCAGGTCATTGTTGTCTAGGTCAAAATAGCCCTGCAGCTTTAGTTTTGGCGCTTCCAGGTCCATATTACGTAGGCCGCAATTGAGCTCGTTTATATAAAAATCAGAGCTTGCACTGCTGAAATTAATCTTTCTTAATCCGGGGATACTGAAAGTGTCAGCCAGCCACTTGAAGAAATCAAAATTTTCCAGGAATCCGTTTTTAATATGCATGCTGCCGTCAGTAGAAATGCGGTTTTTATTGGTAAAATTCAGTTCGGCAGACAGCTTGCCGTGGACCTTGGCAAAGTGTATTAATACCGATTTAAGGTTATCTGCGCTTACTCCCTTTAGTTCTGCCTTCGCGGAAATAGGGAATGGGAATCTCATGTCAATCGAAGCCATACCCTTAAGTAAACCGTCCCAGTATTGCGCTTGATAAAGAAGCAGGCAGTTGTTTATTTTACCGGTTTCGCAGACAGCCTGGAAATTTTTAAGCGGTATAACACATAGGTCTCTACCCATAGGATAATTTATTTCCAGCCCTTCTATTTTTACTCTAACTTGCCTGTCTATCAAGGCGTTTAAACCACTGTATTTTAGGACTAATTCCTGCGGCGTAAGCCCATCTTTCTTTTTTAAATCTAACCCTATATTTATGATGCCGCTTGCTTCTATAATTGCATTGCCGAAACTCCCCTTTATATGGCCTTTGATATCCTTAATATTATGAGCCGTATATCTTGCCGGAGATTTAATCCCATAATAGTATTCCAGGTCTACAGAAAAAGGCGCAGAGAAAACAATACTGCCCTTAAGAGCCGCGGGATTTTTATTCAGAGAGAAATTGAACCGGTCGATAGTGACCTGGGGCAGCGCAAGCCTTGCGGCAAGATTAATATCCAGCAGGTATAAATCAGCTCCGGGCAGGTAACCCGCTTCTTTTATAGGCAGTTCTTTATTTTCGGCAGAGAAAACCCGAAGCGGCACTGATAAATTCTTTTTCCGGCCGCTTTCTTTAGGAAGGGTCTTCATAAAGGCAAAGCCGTTTAACTTCAGGGTATTTGCGGCGAAATCACCCCAAAGTTTTAGGTAAAGATTCTCTCTTTTTAATTCCAGGTTTGTAAAAGAAAGATGGCCCGGTTTATATGAAATCTGCAGGGAATAATTGAAGGGCAAGCTATGTGTCCGGGGGCTAGAAAGTTGTCCGTTCGTAAGCCCGCGAGCTTCGTCTATAAAGCTGGAGCCTTCGCAAGTTAAGAGGTCTCCTTTCTTTTCAAAGGTAAAAGAAGAATCAATCAGCCATAGTTTTTTATTTTGCGCCAGGAAGATATTTGTTTTCTTGGCAGTAAGCTTTATGTCTTCTTGGGGAATAATGCTAATCAGTTTCTTTATACCTTCCCAGTTTTGCCTGCAATAGTAGGAAAGACGGTGGTAATCCGCCTGGAAGCCGTATATCCCTATCCGGTCTACGATGAAGTTATGCTGCGCAAATATCTTGCGTAATGAAAATTTAAGCGTTAATGCCGGTATGCTAAAGACGGTATTATCTTTTTGGCCGGCTGATGCGTTGAAATCAACTTCTTTTACGATGATAGAGTCAGGGGGGAGGTAGAAAATATTTCCTATTTTTACTGTTGCCGGAATAAAGCGCGCTATTAATCCGCTGATATCCTGTTTCAGGGAGGATAGAAGCAGGTTTATCGCTATAAAAGCCCCCAGAAGGAAGATAAGGAGGGCGAATAAGGATAGCTTTATATTAGTAGGAAATTTCCGCGAATAATTTGTCTTGCGCATAAAACTTTATGCTGTCTATTGAATAAACTGCAACAAGTTTTTTGTTAAAGGCAGAGGCATATTTATATTCCTTAGATTTCCTGAAAAGGAGAGTCAGGCGGGTAAAATTTATTATTTTCTTTTGTATATCAAGACTCGCTTTATTATCAGAGAGGCGACTAGCCATGTTTAAGAGGTAGGCCATGGCAAATATCCTGCTTGCGGCATCCGGATATTTCTCTATGAATTTGTAAAACGTTTCTTTTGCCTGCGAATAATTTGCCGACATAAAGTAATATTCTCCTATCGCGAACATTGCCTGCTGGGCGTATTTAGATTCCGGGTATTCCTGCAGGAAAGTGCGGAACTGCATGAATGCAAAATTGTTTTCGTCGTTATGAGCTGCCGTAAGCGCCTCGGCAAACGCATGGCTCGCATCATCAGCGTATGCGGCGCCAGCAGCCAGGAATAAGAGTATGGCAATTATTAATATGCTTTTTTTCATGTTTATCCGTCTTCGTAAGTCAATTTTAACATAATAAACAAATTATACAATATAAATAGGCCCTTTTAGTTCTTGCATTTTTATTTGAATAGAGTTAAAATATTAAAATAATAAAAAGCTCCGCACATAGTGCGGAGTAAAATTAAAGCAATACGCCAGAGGCAGCTTTAATTTCGTCTCGCAGGGCTCGGCGTAAAATTAACAATTGCGCCAAGCACTTTGCAGAGCAAAGTGTGATTTCGGCGTAACCGCCAGAGGCACGCCTAAATCAAGGCAGCTTTAATTTTAAAAAGGAGGAGTTATGAAGACGAAGGTATTATTCCTATGTTTTCTGGTGTTTGCGTTAGTTTTGGCTGGTTGTGAAAGCGCTGGTCCAAAAACTGAGGTGGGCGCAGTTGGTGGCGGCCTTCTGGGTGCCACAGCAGGCGGGATTATCGGGCATCAGAGCGGCCACGGGTTAGAAGGGGCGGCAATTGGTGCCGCGGTAGGCGCCTTAGGCGGCGGATTAATCGGTAATGCCATGGATAAGGGTGACAAGGCGGCCCTGGCAGTTAATCCTAATTATATAACTTACCCTAAGATCGTGGAGATGGCAAAATCCGGAGTGCCTGATTCGGTGATTATATCCGAGATCCAGCGCACGCATTCTGTTTACCAGCTTAATTCCGAGATTATCACCTACCTTAAGGAAAATAAGGTAAGCGATAGAGTTGTCGATTACATGATGCAGAACAAATAATAGTGCCAAAGGTTTTTGTGTTCGACTAGCGCGTATATTTGCAGGGAACGGATATTTTTTACCCCATAAAAATATTTGCTGATTGGTTTGCCTTCCAGGCGTTATTCCTTTAGTCAGCGTATTAACGGAAAAAGGCGTGAGTATGGGCACAGCACTTGCTTTTATGATGGCGGTTACCGGTTTATCCCTGCCTGAGTTTATGATTTTAAGGAAGGCAATGAAAATAAAATTACTGGGTATATTTGCGGCTGTCGTAGGGATAGGCATTATCTTCACAGGATATTTATTTAATCTTGTTCTTGGGTAAAGCCGCAAAGTACAGCAACATTTAAAATGGAGAAGAAGATGAAGAAAATACTGATAGTGGCTGCGCTTGCTGTTTTTTCAATTACTTCCTCTGGTTGTTTTCTTTTGTTCGCAGGGGCTGCCGGCGGAGCCGGAACAGCTGCCTGGCTTTCCGGTAAATTGACTCAAGAGGTAAATGTCCCTTATGAGCGCACTATAAATGCCGCAAAGTCCGGGTTGAAATCACTCAGGCTGTCAGTTGCCAAATACACGCATACCGAAGAGGTTGCCCAGATAAAGAGCAACTATACTGACGGCAGGGAAATCTGGATTGATATCCGCCCGATTACATCCGCATCTACCAGGATAGAAGTGCGGGTTGGCGCTGTCGGCGACAAAGAGGCAGCGGATAAGATACTCAAGGCCATATCGAGATATTTATAGCGATAGTTCAATACAGCCCGGCAGGCTGTCTGTAGTTTATAACCGGGGGTATGATGAAAAAAGGTTATACCTTTCTGGAAGTAATAGTAGCTACCGTTATAGTCGCAATCCTGGCAATGTTTGCCTTCCCCAGGTTTACCAGGCTGATAGAAAAGGCAAGGGTAGCAGAAGGGGTAATACTCCTGAATACTTTAAGGACGGCGCAGCGCAGATATTTTGCCGAACATGATGTTTATCCCGGCGCATCAGGCAGTATGAGTATGCCGGGTGACCTGGGCCTGACACCCGATGACATCAAGGCTAACTATTTCGTGGCGACTATACCATTTCCTTCTACCTCATTTTGGTTAGCCCGTGTCATACGCCAGAAAAACGGCCACATCTGTTATTCCTTAGATATAGATGAGAACGGTACAATAACCTGCAACTGTGTTGTGTGCGGTGCGTTTCCTGACTGCCCTACTTGTGCCGATATTGGAATGTAAGATATTTTACAGAAGATAAATATTATTGACTTCTCATAAAAGATAACGTATAATAACATCCCTGTATTAAAGGAGGTGAAGGTTTTGGCTTTGGTTAAAGAAAAGAAAATAAAGATTATCGATGAGTTTAAGGCCCATGCCCGTGATACGGGTTCGGCGGAAGTGCAGATTGCGCTTCTTACGGAACGGATCAATACGCTGGGGGATCACTTTAAGCACCATAATAAGGATTTTAATTCTCGCCGCGGCCTGCTCCAGATGGTCGGCAGGCGCCGCAGACTCCTCAATTACCTCAAGAAGAATGACGCCAGGAAATACGAGACAATCCTGGGAAAATTGAGCTTGAGAAAATAATCCGAGGTTGTATCCTCTAAATTTTTTATGATGCAAAGTATAACTAACCTTAAAGAAAAATTTGGCAATAACGAGCTGGTTCTTGAAACCGGAAAAATCGCCAAGCAGGCAAACGGTTCTGTAACTGTCCAGTACGGCGGAACGGTTGTGCTTGTTACCGCCTGCATGTCCCGCGATATCAGGGAGAATCAGGATTTCTTCCCTCTTACCGTGGAATGCCAGGAGAAGACCTATGCCGCAGGCAGGATTCCCGGCGGATTTTTCAAGAGAGAGGGCAGGCCCTCGGAAAGTGAAATCCTTACCGCCCGCCTTATTGACCGTCCTATACGGCCACTTTTCCCTAAAGGGATGCTTAATGAAGTCCAGATTATGGCGATGGTTCTTTCCAGTGATGGAGAGAATGACCCGGACATCCTTGCCCTTATCGGCGCATCGGCTGCATTGACTATATCGGATATACCTTTTGGCGGGCCGCTGGCTGCATGCCGGGTGGCGCGTGTCGATAACCAGTTTGTGCTTAACCCTACATATGCGCAGCTTGAGAAGGCGGATATGGAAGTAATTGTGTCTGCCAATACCAAGGGTGTTGTGATGCTGGAGTCCAAAGCAAAAGAGGTAAAAGAAGATGATTTTCTGGCCGCGGTAAATTTTGGTTTTGAAAACCTGCAGTGCATATTGGGGATGCAGGAGAAGTTCCAGAAACTCTGCGGCAAGGATAAAACGGTAGTAGAGCTAAAGAATGTAGAACCGGCATTAAAAGAGAAGATAGAAGAATTAGCTACAGAAAAACTTAAAGAAGTTTACCGGCTTCCTAAAAAAGAAGAACGCGAAGAATTAGTGGCATTATTATTGAAAGATTTAGAGGCAAAGCTTGTTCCCGAGGGCAACTTGGCCTGCGATATAAAAATTGGCTTAGAGGAAGTAGAGAAGGAGCAGGTAAGGAAGAATATATTCAGTGAAAATGTGCGCATTGACGGACGGGGATTTAAACATATCCGTCCTATCCAATGCGAGGTTTCCGTTCTCCCCCGCACGCATGGTTCAAGCCTCTTTACGCGCGGCCAAACACAAAGCCTGGCGGTTACTACGCTGGGGACCGGACAAGACGAGCAGCTTATCGAGGCGCTTGAAGGAGAAAAATACAAATCTTTCATGCTGCATTATAGTTTTCCGCCTTTTAGCGTCGGAGAAACCGCGCCTGTGCGCGGCCCCGGCAGGCGTGAAATCGGCCATGGCGCCCTGGCTGAAAAGGCATTATTAGCGGTAATGCCCTCCAAGGATAAATTCCCTTATACTATAAGAGTGGTCTCGGAGATCCTGGAATCAAACGGTTCTTCAAGTATGGCATCTGTCTGTGCAGCAAGCCTGTCTCTCATGGATGCGGGTGTGCCGATAAAGGATTCGGTCGGCGGCGTGGCGCTTGGCCTTATTAAAGAAGATTCAAAAACCGTGATTCTTACGGATATAACGGGACTGGAAGACCATTTCGGGGATATGGATTTTAAGGTAGCCGGGACACAGACAGGCATAACCGCGGTGCAGCTGGACCTAAAGATAGACGGGATAAGCCTGGATTTACTGAAGGATTGCCTGCTTCAGTCCAAAGAAGGCAGGTTTATAGTCCTGGAGAGAATGAGGACCGCGCTTGTCGAGCCGCGCGAAGAGCTTTCGACTTACGCCCCGCGCATTGAAGTTATCAAGGTAAATACCGAGAAAATCGGCGAACTTATCGGCCCGGGAGGTAAGAATATCAAAGCGATAATAGCAGCCACCGGCGCAAGCGTAGATATAAAGGATGACGGGACTGTCCTCATCGGTTCTAACGATGCAGCAAAATCACAAGAGGCAATCAAGATGATAAAGGCGATTACCGATGATATTGAGGTAGGCCGTATCTATACTGTAAAGGTAAAGCGGCTCCTAAACTTCGGTGCCATTTGTGAAATATCCCCCCGTAAGGATGGCATGGTGCGTATTTCCGAGTTTTCCGATGCTTTTGTCAAGAATATAGAAGACGTGGTTAAAGTCGGCGATGAGATAAAGGTAAAAGTCATCGGAGTAGACGAAATGGGCAGGGTGAACCTTAGCAAGAAACAGGCAGAACAAGACCCCAAGCAGTGAAAGAAAGAAGGCTTAATGAAATTCGCGCGGTAATATTGATAGCGGCAGGATTGATAATCCTGGCAAGCCTTATTTCATTCACGCCTTTTGACCTCTCTTTTTACACATCCCATCCCAATATCCCGCCTAAAAACTTCATCCGCACCTTCGGCGCGTATCTGGCGGGCGCTATAATATTTTTATTTGGCTGGTCAAGTTACATCATCCCGTTTTTTATCTTATTCCTGGGGATAAAACTTTTCCGTCAGGAAATCCCGGTTGTAAGGATCGCCAAGCTTATCGGCATTTTTGTCCTTGTGGTATCCGTAAGTTCACTCATCGGGATGTTCGATTTCAAGAATCAGACCGTCATGTTTAGCAGCGCCGGATTCTTTGGTTTCTGGATATCGCGTTTTATAAGCACATATTTCGGCCGGCTAGGCGGGTTCATTATTTTTACTACCTTTATACTGCTTTCACTTGCCCTGGTTACCGAAATCCTGATTTCTTCAATTTTTACAAAGGTTCTCGCCAGGATCAAAACTTTCTTCGCTAATTTATTTACATTCAAAAAGTGGCCTAAGGCATCCCAGGTTAAAGTGCGGTTACCTGCCCAAGAAAAAACTTTACCGGCCGAGAAGAATTCCCTGGTTTCCGAAGTGCTGAAACAGCCGTTCTTAAGGCCTAAGATACAGATTAAGACCGCAAAACCGGAAGCTGCCCAGGTAAAGGTAAAGCCACAGGAGCTAAAGATCGGCGATTATCGCCTGCCGTCACTAGACCTTTTAGATTCACCTGCTTCTTCTGAATCACGGCAGTCAAGAGAGGACCTGGAGGCCAGTGCCAGAAACCTGGAAGATACCCTGGAGGATTTTGGAATTTCGGCCAAGGTAACGGATATTGAACGGGGCCCCGCGATTACGCGCTATGAATTGGAGCCGGCGCCCGGAGTAAAGGTAAACCGCATTGAAGCGTTGGATGACGATATATCGCTGGCATTGAAGGCGCAGTCGGTAAGGATACTGGCACCCATACCCGGTAAAGCAAGGGTAGGTGTTGAAGTCCCTAATTCCCAAACCACTTTTGTATATCTTAAAGAGGTCTTAAGTTCGAATGCATTTAGCCAGGCTAAATTTAAACTGACGCTTGCCCTGGGAAAGGATATTACCGGTAAGCCCATTATTGCAGACCTTGATGAAATGCCCCATATCCTTATTGCCGGCACAACCGGTTCAGGAAAGACCGTATGCGTCAATTCTCTGATTATATCCCTTTTATTTAAGAATTCTCCCAATGAATTAAAGTTTTTGATGGTCGACCCAAAAAGGGTGGAACTCATGCCTTTTAACGACCTACCGCACCTTCTTTGCCCGGTGGTAACCGACGCAAAAAAGGTATCGGCAGCACTTAATTGGGTCCTTCGTGAAATGGATGAGCGCTACCGGCTTCTGGCAAAGGCAGGCGCAAGAAGTATAGAATCTTATAATGAGAAACAGGAAGAAAAACTCCCGTATATCATAGTTATCATTGATGAGTTTGCCGATCTTATGGTGGTAGCGGGAGAGCAGATTGAAAACGCGGTAACCCGCCTTGCCCAGATGGCGCGCGCCGTAGGGATTCACCTTATTTTAGCCACGCAGCGGCCTTCAGTAGATGTAATCACCGGAGTAATTAAAGCTAACCTGCCGGCGCGTATCTCATTTAAGGTGGCATCCAAAGTTGATTCGCGGACCGTCCTTGATATGAATGGCGCAGAGAAACTCCTGGGTAAAGGCGATATGCTATTTATGCAGCCGGGCGATTCTGATTTAACCCGCATTCAGGGGACTCTTGTAAGTGATAAGGAAATCGAGAGAGTGACTTCCTTTGTAAAATCCCAGGGAGCGCCTGTTTTCGACGAGGAGATATTAAAGGAGCAGCAGAAGACCCTTATGAGTAACGGCGAAAAGGATGAGCTTTATGATGAGGCAGTGCGCGTTATCATGGAAAGCAATCAGGCCTCGGCTTCTATCCTGCAGCGGAGATTACGCTTGGGGTATACGCGCGCAGCGCGCATCATAGATACCATGGAACAGGAAGGGCTGGTCGGGCCTTTTGAAGGGAGTAAGCCGCGCAAGATAATCGTGGACAGGCAGGTGTGGCTGGATAAATATATGTTGCAGCAGCAGGAAGAGGAGAAGTAATAGCATGGAATTCGCAGGCAATAGGCTTAAGAAGATACGCCTTGAAAAAGGGCTTAGCTTAGAAGAGGTGCAGAAGAAAACCAAGATTCACCTGGATATCCTGAAAGCGATAGAGGGGGATGGCCTTACAAATTTAAGCCCTGTTTATCTAAAGAGTTTCTTAAAGATTTATTGCCGCTTTTTAGGGGTCGAGCCAAAGCAATATATACCTGATTATAAAGAAATGCAGTCAAAATTTGAACCCGGCGGTAAAGAAAAAGCTCCGGTGGAAAGAAAAGAAATTCCGGTTAAGATGTTTGATAAGACGACAGCATCCTTGGCGCCCGTCGCAGCAGGCATCGGTAAATATAAGAAGATATTTTTAATAATTATAGTTGCGGCAGTAGGATTATTTCTCATTTTTCGCTTAGGAAGGGTTGTTACCAGGCATAGGCCATCTGTTGCGCGGGAACAGCCAGCGGTTGTATCCCAGAAGAAAAAAGCCGCATCTTTGTCCGCTGTCGCCTCGAATCCAAATAGACCCAAGAGTAATCTTTCGGAGATAACCGTTACCCTGAGCGCAAAAGAGAATTGCCTGATTACCCTGAGGGCGGATGGCCGGGTGCTCTTCCGCCGCGTTTTAGAGAAAGGCAGGTCAGAAACCTGGCAGGCAAAGAACCGGATAGACCTTTATGTGGGTAATGCCGGCGGGGTAGAGCTTATTGTAAACGGCCAGCGTTTTCCGCCTTTAGGCAGAAGAGGCCAGGTGGTAAAGGATATCGTGATAACCAAGGAAGGCCTGCGTATCCCGTGATGAAAAGCAAAGTCGGAATAGTGAGTTTAGGATGTCCGCGTAACCTGGTGGATTCGGAAAATATCTTAGGAAGGCTGCACGCTAAGGGGCATTCCATTGTAGACATCGATAAGGCGGATGTAGCGATAGTGAATACCTGCGGTTTTATAGAGGACTCAAAACAGGAATCCGTTGACGTTATTCTCGACCTTATAGAATTGAAGAAGGAAGGCAAGCTTAAGAAAATCATCGTCTATGGATGCCTTGCCCAGCGTTATAAGGACGTTTTACGGAAAGAATTGCCGGAAGTCGATGTCTTTGTCGGCAGGGTCTCCCTGAACCATGTGCCAAAAAGGTTTGCCCTCACCCCGCGGCATTACGCTTATCTTAAAATATGCGAGGGCTGTATAAACAGCTGCAGTTTCTGCGTTATCCCCCGCATAAAGGGAGGGTTTTCCAGCCTTGATATGGATTCTGTCATTAAAAAAGTGCGTGATTTTGACAAAGAGAGAATATCGGAACTGAACATCATTGGCCAGGATATCACCGGATATGGCCTTGATTTATACGGCCGCATGCAATTAGAAGAGGTTTTAAGGAACGTAATAAAAAACGCAAAACATATCGGCTGGGTGAGATTGCTTTATTTGCATCCTAGCAGGGTAACCGATGAGCTGATTTCATTAATAAAGGATTCTCCGAAGCTCTGTAAATACATCGATATCCCCATACAGCATATAAATGACCGCATACTGAAATTAATGCACAGGAGCACAGCCAAGCAGGATATTATGAAGCTCATTGAGAAGATAAGAAAAAAAATCCCAGGAGTAGCGTTACGCACTTCAATAATAACTGGTTTTCCTTCGGAGACAGAAGAGGAATTTAAGGAACTGCTTACTTTTATAGAAGAAGCCAGCTTTGAAAGGTTAGGCGCCTTTATTTACTCGCGGGAAGAAGGCACGCCTGCCTTTGATTTTGCGGATCAAATCCCCGAGAAGGTAAAAAAAGAACGTTTGGGTGCCGTGATGTCGCTTCAGCAGGATGTTTCCCGTAAGCTAACACGGAAGTTTATGAACCGGGTCATGGATGTGCTGATAGAAGAGAAAGAGGGCGCTTCGTATCTGGGTAGGACCGAGCATGATGCCGCAGAAGTAGACGGGCTTGTTTATGTGAGGTCGAAAAAGCCGTTAAAAGCAGGTAGCTTCGTGAAAGTAAAGATTAACGACACATTGGAATATGACCTGGTGGGGGAGGCGCTTTAAGGTGAATATCGCAAACAGGATAACTATGTTAAGGATACTTCTGGCATTTGTCTTCATGTTCTTTTTATTCTGCCAGGGGGTGTGGGCAAAATCTCTGGCTCTGGTTACGTTTATGCTCGCTGCGCTTTCCGATTTTTTAGACGGCCTGATAGCGCACAGGAGGAATATCGTTACTGATTTCGGCCGGCTCATGGACCCCATAGCCGATAAAATACTTGTTCTAGCCGCATTCATTGCCTTTGTGCAGATGCAGCTGGTAGACGCCTGGATGGTGGTAATCATTATTTTCCGCGAGATATTCATTACGTCACTACGGCTTTTTGCCCTGAATAAAGGCAAAGTCCTCTCTGCTACGCGTACCGGTAAACATAAAACCTTCTCTCAAATGCTTGTGATATTCTTTATATTAGGTTTCATTGTGTTAAAGGAAACGATGCTGGCTTATTTTACCTGGAACCCTTCCTGGGAAAAGTTTTTCCGCCAGGGGATTTATCTGCTTATGCTTTTGACAGTGGGCCTTACTCTTTATTCCGGCCTATCCTACCTTTGGGCAAACCGCAAGATAATTACCAGGCTCTAAAGTATATGAACTTACGTAAAACGCTGACTATCATTACGAGCAGTTTTTTCTTTGTCGGCTACTTACCGTTTATCCCCGGCACATTTGGCAGCATTGCGGGAGTGGGATTGTTTTATTTATTGCGGATGAATCAGGCGCTCTATATTTGCGGCTTCCTTGTTGTTTTGTGCGCGGGATTTTTGGTAGGCGGCCAAGCCGAGAAGATCTATGCGAAGAAAGACCCTGCATGCGTCGTGATAGATGAAGTTACCGGGATGCTCCTGGCATTGGCTTTTCTTCCATTTTACAATATTGTGGTCGTTACCGTGGCTTTCTTTTTTTTCCGTCTTCTCGATACCCTCAAGCCCTATCCCGCATACAGGTTGCAGCGTTTAAGGGGGAGCGCCGGGATTATGGTCGATGATTTAATTGCCGGGCTCTATACGAATATTATACTTCAGGTTGCTTTGAGGCTTGCGGTTTTTAAGGCCTCGTAAACCGGGCCGGTAGGCTGAAGTGTGCTTTTGAAAAGAGTTATCCCCGCGACAGGGAATTCCATTGATTTTTCTGTAACAGCCGCCGTAAGTTCCCGTAATTTCTGAACAAGCCCGCCTCGATTTGCGGGGCTCCTTACTCTTCCCAATGTAATATGCGATTGAAATAAGCGTTCTTCTTTCGGGATGCCGAGTTTCTCGATTCTTTCTTCAAGGTTATGGGCAATCTCTTTAGCTTCTTTATCCCCTTTATCAACACCCACCCAGATTACGCGCGGGTATTCTATTTTAGGGAAGGCGCCGAGAGAGGAGATGTTTATGGTAAAGGCAGGATTCTCTTTGGTAACCGCCTCCATGATTCCTGTAATCGTTTGCGCTTTCTCTTCATCGATTTCCCCCAGGAATTTTAAGGTCAAATGGATATTTTCCGGATGGACCCATTTGACATCTGCTCCGGTTTCCTTCAGCTGCTCTTCTAATTTAGCCAGATGCCTTTTGATTTCTTCCGGAAGCTCAATAGCGATAAAAGCCCGCATAGTTATTTATGATTTTATCGAGACAGAAACCTGCTATAGAAAAGTTCCTAATAATCTCAAACTTTCTAAAGCAGCTTTTTTTCTAATGGTATTTCGGCTGCCTGAGAATTTGAACTTCTTGCAGAGTGTTTCATGTTTACCCGCGATGGCAATAAAGACAGTCCCTACCGGTTTAGCCGCTGTCGCGCCGCCAGGCCCGGCAATGCCGGTTACGCCTATTCCAAAATCCGCTCCGGAGATACGCCTTACAGAGGAGGCCATTTTCCTGGCTACTTCTATGCTTACCGCGCCTTTTTTAGCGATAAGCTGCCCGGGAATCTTAAGGATTTTTTCTTTGGCTTTATTGCTGTAGGTAACTACCCCCAGGCTAAAGTAAGAGGAGCTGCCGGGCAACTCTGTTAAAAGCTTAGAAATAAGCCCTCCTGTGCAGGATTCTGCTACTGCCAGGGTTTTTCTCTTTTTTATCAGGAATGCATGTACTTTCTTTACAAAGGGTTGCATAAACTTATATTATAAGCATTTTAATTGTGTTGACAAGATAAGTTTTTATGATATACTATTTTAAATTAATCTTCGGGGCAAGGTGAGAATCCTGACCGGCGGTTACGCACAAGCGTACACCAATCCATCATTTTGGATTGGGTGCTAAAGTCCGCGAGCCGAGAGGCACGAACTGGTGTAAATCCAGTACCGATGGTCGCCACAGAAAGTGGCATGGCAAGGGTTCACCCAAACTTATCGGATAGTTTGGTGTGTGCCTGTGCACAAAGTCCAGATGAAAGAAGATTGATATCAAACATACCCGAAGACCATCTTCGGGTTAATTATTTTATGAGCACATTTAACACAATTCCGGAAATTTTAGAGGAGTTAAAAAAGGGGCGCATGGTTATCGTAGTAGACGACGAAAGCCGTGAGAACGAAGGCGATTTCATTATGGCCGCTTCGTTCGTAAGACCCCAGGATATAAATTTTATGGCTAAGTTCGGGCGCGGACTGATTTGCGTCCCCATGGAAGAAGAACGGCTTAATGATTTGGGCCTTGAACCCATGCTTCAGGAAAGATTGCCCTTGACTCAGGAAGACCAGTTTAAGACCGCCTGGATGATCTCTGTGGATGCAAAAGAAGGTACCTCAACCGGCATCTCCGCCCATGACCGTAGTCATACCATAAAGGTCCTGATTAACCCGAAAACACATGCAGGAGATTTGATCCGGCCCGGGCATATCTTTCCCCTGCGGGCGCGTAAAGGCGGAGTTTTAGTAAGGGCAGGCCACACCGAGGCAGCAATAGACCTTATGAAGCTGGCAGCGCTTTATCCTGCAGGCGTAATCTGCGAAATCATGAATGATGACGGCACGATGAGCCGCCTGCCGCAGCTCCTGGAATTTTCTGAAAAGCACGGCCTTAAAATCTGCTCCATCGCCCAGCTTATCGAATACCGCCGGCGTTATGAAAAACTAATCCAGAAGGTCGCCGAGGCAGACCTTCCTACGGAGTCAGGAACCTACAGGGTTATCTTATACCAGGACCTCACTAATAATAAAACACACCTTGCCCTCGTGATGGGGCAGGTCGATAGTGAGTCTACACTTGTGCGCGTTCATTCGGAATGCCTTACGGGGGATGTTTTTAGCTCCCTGCGTTGCGACTGCGGCAGGCAGCTTAAGAAAGCAATGCATCTTATCGAGCGCGAAAAAAAAGGCGTTATTCTTTATATGAACCAGGAAGGAAGAGGAATTGGCCTCGCAGAAAAAATCAAGGCATACGCTTTACAGGATAAGGGGCTTGATACCGTGGAGGCAAATGAGGCATTGGGGCATAAAGCAGACCTGCGCGATTACGGGATAGGCGCCCAGATCCTGGCGGACCTAGGATTAAAGAATATACGCCTGCTTACCAATAACCCGCGTAAAATCGTAGGCCTTGAAGGCTATGGGTTGAAAGTGGTCGAGCGTCTTAGCCTGGAAATAGAACCAAACCCTTTAAATTACAAATACCTGAAGACAAAAAAAGAGAAGTTGGGGCACCAGCTTCAAATCTAGGGACGGTTCTCAACCCAAAGCTAAAACTGTCCCTGTGTGGGGACACTTTTCCGATTAGATTGAGAACCGTCCCTAAAAGAGGAGGACGATATGACAAAAGTAGTGGAAGGAAAGCTTATTGCCAAAGAGAAAAAGTTTGGCATAGTAGCTTCGCGTTTCAATGATTTTATCACCAAGGAGCTGGTCGCAGGATGCGTTGATACGCTGCTGCGCCACGGCGCAAAAGAGCAGGATATCTCTTTAGCGTGGGTACCCGGGGCATTTGAGATACCGGTGGTAGCGGCTCGTCTGGCAAAGAGCAAGGATTACGATGCGGTTATATGTCTGGGTACGGTGATACGCGGCTCTACCCCGCATTTTGATTACATTGCCGCAGAAGTAGCAAAGGGAGTTGCCTCTGTAGCAAAAGATTCTAATCAAGCCGTGATATTCGGAGTGATTACCGCCGATACCATTGAGCAGGCAATTGAGCGCGCCGGGACCAAAGACGGAAATAAAGGCCGGGACGCCGCGCTTTCCGCTATCGAGATGGCGGATTTATTAAGTCAAATTAAGTAAGCCCGAACATGAGAAAACGCACACGGGCAAGAGAATTTGCCTTACAGGTACTTTATCAGGTTGATATACGCGGTGATGATCCCGACGGTTCCTTAAGTGATTTCTGGCAGACTCATAGCGAAGATAACATATCGGATGAGATGAAGGATTTCACGGCGCAACTGGTCAAAGGCGTATTAAAAAATATGGCCGTGATAGATAAAAAGATCAGCCACTATGCCACAAATTGGCAGCTTGAACGCATGGCTGTGGTAGACAGGAATGTCCTGCGCATCGGCTGTTTTGAGCTCTTGTACCGGGAAGATATCCCTCCTAAAGTCGCCATTAACGAAGCAGTGGAACTGGCAAAGAAATACTCAGACCTGGAAGCCGGTAAGTTCGTTAATGCTATCCTGGATAAGGTAAAAGAAGAAAGACCTAAGTGAAGTTTGCCGATTTACATTTACATACTTGTTTTTCAGACGGAAGCTTTTCTCCCGCAGAGCTCCTGCGAGAAAGCCGCAAGGCAGGGTTGTCTGCGATTTCGATAGTAGACCACGATAACACTGACGGCATTGAGCCTGCGCAAGCTATAGCTGGAGAATACGGCATAGAGGTTTTACCGGGGATTGAGTTAAGCGCTGAATCCGATAATTCGGAAATACATATCCTGGGTTACCTCGTTGATTACAAAAATAAAACCTTAGCCAAAGAACTGGAGTTGTTAAGGAAGAACCGTATCGAGCGCGTCTATAAGATTACGGCTAAATTACAAGATTTGGGTGTACACTTAGAGCCGCAAAAGATATTTGATATTGCAGGGGGCGGCACCGTGGGGAGGTTACATGTAGCGCGCGCCATGGTAAAGGAAAAAATTGTCGGTTCACTGGGCGAGGCCTTTGCCAGGTTTATCGGCGATAATAAGCCCGCGCATGTCCTGGGCTTCAAGTTTTCTCCTCCACAGGCGATAAACCTCATAAAGCAGGCAGGTGGAATACCTGTCCTTGCGCACCCTTATACTATCAATAAAGATGACCTGCTTTTTGAACTTATCTCCGAAGGGATTATGGGGCTGGAGGTTTATTACCCTGAACATGGACAGTCGCTGGTTAATTTCTATAAACAGGTCGCTGCCAGATACGGATTGTTAATCACAGGCGGTTCTGATTGCCATGGGAAGGCGAAGCCGGAAATAAAGATAGGTTCTATCAAAATACCGTATGAACTGGTTGAGTTATTGAAAGAGGCAAAGGCAAAACTATGAATAAAGAGCACAAATATTTTATGCGCATAGCGATGCGCCTGGCGCAAAAGGCAAGAGGGATGACTTCTCCTAATCCTATTGTCGGGGCGTTGGTAGTAAAAAACGGAAAAATCATCGGCAAGGGCTACCACAAAAAAGCAGGTCTTCCCCACGCAGAAGTCATTGCATTAGATGAGGCGGGAAAGAAAGCAAAGAGAGCAACGCTATACGTAACATTAGAGCCCTGCGCTCATTTTGGCCGCACTCCTCCTTGTGTCGAGAAGATAGTGGCCAGTGAGATAAAGAAGGTAGTGGTGGGTATGGTTGACCCTAACCCGCTTAATAACGGAAAAGGGTTAGATATCCTGAAAAGAAGCGGGATAAAAGTAGAAGTCGGGATCCTGGAAGATGAACTGCGGCGCATGAATGAGGCGTTTATTAAATACATAACCAAGAAAGAGCCTTTTATTACAGTCAAGGTTGCCGAATCGCTGGACGGAAAGATAGCCAGCCGCACCGGGGATTCCAAGTGGATTACTTCTGATAAATCGCGCGCTTGCGCCCACCGCATGCGTAGAAATTACGACGCCATTATGGTCGGCGTCAATACCGTGCTCAGGGATAATCCTCGGCTTGACACCTGGTTTTCCAGGAAGCACCCGGTTAAAATCGTTGTGGACAGTCAGTTAAGCACTCCGCAGGATGCCAATATTTTCTCAGGGGCAGGCCCTGCTATAATCGTTACCCTGGCTGCGGCTCCGGGGCAGGAGACCGAGAACAAAAAGATATTGTCAGAAAAAGCAAAGGTCTTAGAGGTTCGTGAAAAAGCCGGACAGGTAAATCTGAAAGATATGCTAAAGAAACTTGCGCGGCTTGAGATAACCAATATCCTCGTAGAGGGGGGCGGGACCTTAAACGGTTCCCTGTTTGACGAGGGGCTGGTAGATAAGGTTATGTTTTTTATATCCCCCAGGATTATCGGGGGCAAAGACGCAGTCAGCGCGGTAATGGGCAAGGGTGCCGTGCGCGTTGACCGGGCGCTGAAATTGAAAAATATAAGCTTGCGGCGCATAGGAGAAGATTTCCTGGTAGAGGGATACGTGAAATAAAATGTTCACGGGGATTATTGAAGAGTTAGGCGAAATCAAAAGCATATCCAGGCGAGGCAATATCGCTCTCCTAGAAATAGGGGTAAATAAGGTATTGGCGGATACTAAAATCGGAGACAGTATTTCTGTAAACGGCACCTGCCTTACCGTAGTAAGCAAAGAAAATAGCTGCCTTGTTTTTGAAGCTATGCCTGAGACGATGAAAGTGACAAACCTGGGCTTGGTTAGGACAGGAGAAAAAGTAAATCTCGAACGTAGCCTCAGGATGTCTGATAGAGTTTCCGGGCATTTCGTCACAGGGCACATCGATTGCCTGGGTATAGTGCGTAAAAAGATATACAAAGAAGGAAACCTGGCTTTTGAAATCGCAGTCCCCGCTCAATTCTTTCAATATATCCTGCCTAAGGGTTCAATTGCGGTTGACGGTATCAGCCTTACGGTAATGGAGAAGAAATCAAATATCTTTACCGTGTATGTAATACCGCACACGCTTATTAATACCACTTTCAATTTTAAAGGCCCTTCAGATAAGGTGAATGTCGAGTTCGATATCCTCGCTAAAAGAACAGCAAATCCCGCTCATTAGTTATGTAAACTTCCACTTTCTTAGAAAATATTGCCTTCCGGAATAATTTCTGATATACTTATCTGATAAAAAGGGCATGGTGAAGCTAGCACCACAGGAATAGATACTTAGCTGATGGTGCCGTTTTGCCGACAATTAATAGATTGAAAAACTAGTACCGCACGAGTAAACATTAGCGGGCGGTACCGTTTTACCGACAACTAATAGATTGTAAAACGGGGAGTGGCTCAGTTTGGTAGAGCGTTTGGTTCGGGACCAAAAGGCCGGCGGTTCAAGTCCGCCCTCCCCGACATAAATTTTCAGCGGCGGCAGTTTACGCAAATTTAATGCAAAAGCAGGTCAATGTTTTTTATAGCGGCAGCGTCCAGGGCGTGGGTTTTCGTTTTACCGCGCGCCATATAGCTACTGCCCTTGGGGTGTGCGGCTGGGTAAAGAATCTTGACGACGGCCGGGTAGAAATTCTGGCTGAAGCGGAAGAAAAAATCCTGGAAAACTTCCTGGAAGAAATAAAAAAGGCATTCGGCCGTTATGTGGATAGTGTTGATATAAATTGGCAGCCGGCGGAAAATAAATTCAAGGATTTTGGAGTAAACTTTTGATGCGTTACGGAATTTTTTCCGACGTCCACTCAAACCTTGAAGCCCTTGATGCGGTCTTAGAGGCATATAAAAGCGAGTCCATAGATAAATACCTCTGTATAGGTGATATAGTCGGCTACGCCGTAAATCCAGCAGAGTGTTTTGAAAAGATAAAATCTCGCGCCGCAGTAACCGTAGCCGGAAACCATGATTGGGCGGCATCCGGTAAGCTAAGCATCGAATATTTTAACCCCTATGCAGCGGCCGCAATCAACTGGACCGTAGGAATCTTGACTGCAGCGCAAAAGGAGTTTCTTAGCTCGCTTGAACTTGTTTTTTCTTGCGAACACCTGACGCTCGTGCACGGGACGCTGGATAACCCGGCTGAATTTGATTACCTTTTTGACATTACGCAGGCGAGGCAAGATTTTCTCCATCTTAGAACTGCGCTTATGTTTGTGGGCCACACCCATGTCCCGGCTGCCTATGTAAAAGAAAAAGACAGGGTCAGCGAAATTCCTGCTACCAAAACAGTGACCGTCAAACCCGATAATCAATACATCATCAATATTGGCAGCGTTGGCCAGCCACGTGATAATAACCCTAAGGCATCATATTCTATTTACGATACCGAGAAAAAAGAAATCCTGATCAAACGCGTAGATTACGATAAAGAAATGACGCGCCGGAAAATCATTGATGCGGGCCTGCCTGTTTTTCTGGGCGACAGGCTTTTGTCGGGCACATAAGCCATGGATATCAGAAGAAAAATAGAAGAGCTGCGCGAGAAGATTCGTGAGCATGACTATAGGTATTACGTTTTAAGCGAGCCGTCTATCTCCGATAAAGAATATGACGAGCTTATGCGTAAGCTCAAAGAATTAGAGCAGGCGCATCCGGAATTTAAAAGTTTAACCTCGCCTACTCAACGCGTAAGCGGCGGGATACTGGAAGGATTTAATACCGTAAAGCACAGGCAGAAGATGCTTTCCCTGGATAACACCTATTCTTTTGATGAGGTAAGGGAGTGGTCAGAGCGCGTGCGTAAGGGGCTGGGCCAGGCAGAAAAGGTCGAGTATGTGGTTGAGCCCAAGATTGACGGGGTAAGCGCTAATCTTACCTATGAAAAGGGAAAATTAGCAACAGGTGCTACCAGGGGTGATGGCCAAACGGGAGAGGATGTGACCGCGAATATTAAAACCATCCGCGCCATACCGCTGGGCTTAAGGGATAAGGAAATACCCTCTCTTATCGAAATCAGGGGTGAGGTTTATATGGAAGAGAAGGATTTTAAGGCGTTGAATAAAGAGAGGGAGAAGGACGGAGATATCCTATTTGCTAACCCGCGCAATGCGACTTCAGGTTCCCTCAAGCTTCTAGACAGCGCGATTGTCGCTAATCGGCGCCTGAATTTTTTTGCGCATTCACTTGGAGAATATGATGGCGTAGAGATAGCGTCGCAGTGGGATTTTCTGCGGAAGCTCAAGGCCTGGGGCCTGCGCATAAATCCCGAATCAAAACTCTGCGGGGGGCTAGAGGAGGCCATTGCGCATTGCGCTTCCTGGCAGAAGAAGAGAGACAGCTTATCCTATGAAATCGACGGGATGGTAATAAAGGTAAACAGTATCCCGCAGCAGAAGAAGCTGGGGTTTACCTTAAAAAGCCCGCGCTGGGCCGTGGCGTATAAGTTTCCCGCGCGCCAGGCAACCACGAAAGTATTAAATATAGCGGTACAAGTAGGCAGGACCGGGGTTATTACTCCTGTTGCGGAATTAGAACCTGTTACCTGCGCCGGGGTAATCATAAAACACGCGACGTTACATAATTTTGACGAGATTAAACGTCTGGATATCAAAATAGGTGATCACGTGCTCATTGAGAGGGCAGGGGATGTGATTCCTAAGGTTGTCAAAGTTGTGAAGAGTTCTAAAGGTAAACAATTCCCTATTCCAAAGGCCTGCCCGGCATGCTCTGAAAAGGTGATTAAAGAAAAAGAGGAGGATGTGGCTTATCGGTGCATTAATCCTTCCTGCCCCGCACAACTGGAACGAGGGCTATTGCATTTTGCTTGCCGTTCGGCTATGGATATTGAAGGGATGGGAGAGGCAGTAATCGTTCAGTTAGTAAAGCTTAGACTGGTGAAGGATTACGCGGATATTTATGAACTAAAAAAAGATGATTTATTGAAACTGGAATTATTCAAGGATAAAAAAGTAGAAAATTTGCTTTCTGCGATACAGAAGAGCAAGAACCGGACGCTTTCACGGCTTATTTATGCTTTAGGCATAAGGCATGTCGGTGAAAAGGCCGCCTTTGTCCTTGCTCGACGCTTTAAGAGCATGGATAATCTGATTGCAGCTAAGAAAGAGGCCCTGGGTAGTATTTATGAAGTCGGGCCCGTGTTGTCAGAGTCAATAGTGAGTTATTTCTCCGGCGCCCCTGTAAAAAAACTGATAGAACGCCTTAAGAAAGCCGGCATAAATATGAAAGAGGAGGCCGGTGAATCCAGGCGCGCAGTACTTACGGGTAAGACATTGGTTTTTACCGGGGAATTAAGGGATTATTCCCGGCCGGAAGCAGAAGAATTGGTGCGTAGCCTCGGAGGGAATGCGGCTTCGAGCGTCAGTAAGAATACTGATTTTGTCGTGGCAGGAGAAAACCCCGGTTCAAAGTTTGATAAGGCAAGGAAATTCGGGGTAAAGATTATTGATGAAAAAGAATTTTCCCGCATGATAGGATCTAAATAGCGGGCGGGAACCCGCCGGGAGAATTTATAGCTGCAGCGGGAGGAGATGATTAAATGAAAGTCACAAAGTCACAAAGTCACAAAGTCACAAGTTTAGTTATTTTTATCACTATTTTTTCTCTGATCGGATGCGATGCCTTTGTGCGCAAGTTCACGCGTAAGAAAGAGCGGGTGGAGCAGGAGACGCCTGTTATCGCACCAGAGGAGTATAAAGGGCCACAGATGACGAAGGAACAGCTTTACAGGCAGCATTTTCTCTTCTGGCAATCATGGCATGAAGAGTTAATTACATCCTTAGATGACAGCAGAAGCCAGAAAAAAATCCTTGATTGCCTTAAAGAGGCGGTGAAAAACCTTAACAATATGCGTTCAATGTTAGACCAGGCCGGACAGAAGAAGCTTGATGGGTATATTTCAGACATGAATATGCTAGGAGACGAAATAAAGAGAGAGTCATATGGAAGCAGTAATAATAAAAGTTGCTTGCAGGGTGCCGAGCGGCTAAAAATGAATATCATGCGTGATTTTGCGTATGCAAAGATAAAGAATAATTTGATATGATACTTGAGAAAGTGGTTGTAGGTCCAATAGAGACAAATTGCTATATCCTTGCTTCCGGCCTAAATTCAAAGGCAATCATCATTGATCCCGGAGACCACTGCCGCAGGATAAAAGAGGTTTTGCAGAAATATTCGCTTGTGCCTGCTATGGTAATTAATACCCATGGCCATTACGACCATATCGGCTGCGACGGTGAGTTTGGCGTGCCGGTATATATACATCACAGGGATGCCGTTTATCTAAAGGAACCGGGGGCAAACCTGTCTTTGTTCTTTGCCGGTTCATTCCGGGTCGAAGCTGAAATCAGGGAATTGGAAGACGGCCAGATAATCAGGGAGGGCGAGATACAGCTGAAAGTTCTCCATACCCCCGGGCATACCCCAGGGGGTGTTTCGCTTTTGATGGAGAAACCCACAAACAAGATTGTTTTTACCGGAGACACTCTTTTTGCCGAAGGTATAGGCAGGACTGATTTCTCCGGGGGAAACCAGACGCAGTTACTGGAATCCATAAGGGAGAAACTTTTTATCCTTGCCGATGATACGGTAATTTATCCGGGGCATGGAGCGAGTTCCACGATAGGCAAAGAAAAAGAACAAAATTATGGATGAGCTTATTTCTGCATTCCTGGATTATCTAAGCGTTGAGCGCGGTTTATCGCTCAATACCATTGCTTCTTACAGGGAAGACCTTAAATTTTACACGGGTTTCCTGCGTATGAGCAAGATAGACGCCATATCCAAAATAACCAGGAACGATATTACAGATTTTATGTTTTACCAGAAAGATAAGGGGCTAGCCGCCAACTCCATTGCCCGCCGTTTAGCCGCGATAAGGATGTTTCACCGTTTTTTGGCCCGCGAGAGGATTGTAAGGACAGACCCGTCCAGCCTTGTTGATTCCCCGAAACTCGGTAAGAAGATTCCCGATACGTTATCACTCGCTGAAGTAGACGCCTTACTTACACAACCGGATACCAGGGATAAGCAGGGTATGCGCGATAGGGCAATACTGGAGGTCCTTTACGCCACGGGTATGCGGGTATCAGAGGCAGTGAATCTAAAGTCAAATAATGTCAATTTAAGCGTGGGATTTTTACGCTGTATCGGTAAAGGCGATAAAGAGCGCGTAATTCCTTTAGGTAAGAAAGCAATAAACAGCATACACAGATACATTGAATACGGCAGGCCCAAATTTTTGAAGAATAACACCTGCGACCTCCTTTTCCTTAATCGTTCAGGTAAGAGGATCTCCCGGCAGTCCCTCTGGAAGATCATCAGGAAATACGCCCGGCAGGCAAAGATTAAGAAACCAATCAGGCCGCATATCCTGCGGCATTCCTTTGCTACGCATCTACTGGAAAGAGGGGCTGATCTGCGTTCGGTTCAGGAGATGCTCGGGCATGCGAACATATCCACTACCCAGATTTATACGCATATAAACAAGGACAGGTTAAAGAGCGTACATAAGATGTTTCATCCGAGGCCGTAATTAGTTCATAGTTCTTGGTTCATAGTTCATAGTAAGAGAAAATGAAAGAATATTTAAGTAAATTAGCTAAGGAAATCCAGGATTTGATACATAAAATAAGCGCAGTAGCTTCTGACAAAGGCGTATCCGCGTATCTAGTGGGTGGGTTTGTCAGGGATTTGCTCTTAGGGGTGGAAAATCTTGATTTGGATATAGTAGTAGCCGGAGACGGAATAAAATTTGCCGAACAGCTGAATGCGGTTTTGAATACCAGGCTAGTCCGGCACCACAGGTTCGGGACAGCCACCTTAATTTCCGGTAAGCACAATAAGATTGATGTAGCCAGCGCCAGGAAAGAATTTTATCCTGCGCCGGGGCATCTTCCCGTGGTGAGCTCGGGGGCACTTAGAGACGATCTTTTCAGGCGCGATTTTACCATTAATGCGATGGCTATCAACATATCCGAAGAAAATTTTGGTGAACTTACTGATTATTTCGGGGGCAGGCTTGACCTATCGGCTAAGAAAATACGTATTTTACACGAATTAAGTTTTATTGATGACCCGACGCGGATATTAAGGGCGGTACGTTTTGAGCAGAGGTATAATTTTAAAATCGAGCCGTTTAGTCTAAGAAAGATTAAAGAGGCAGCAAAAAATAAAATGCTCGAGCGCGTGGATGCGCAGAGAATACGCGATGAATTGCTCCTTATGTTAAAAGAAAAGGATCCTTTAAAGGAACTAAAGCGCCTGGGCACATTAGCCGGTTTCTCCTTCCTCCTGCCGCAATTACGCCTGTCGGAAAAGAATTACGGTCTTATGCGCAGGGTAGAAAAAGAAATACGTTTATATTCTAAGATGTATCCCTTGCGCCGTAGCATTGACAGGTGGCTCATATATTTTATGTGCATGATTGATTCCCTTCCTGTTTCCCAGGCCCAAAAACTTTGCCGTAAGCTAGCGCTACGCCAGGGAGAAGAAAAAAGAGTAGTTTCCTATAAAAGAATAAACAAGGAATTCTTGCGGCATTTAAGCAGGGAAAATATAAAACCTTCACGGATATTTACGCTTCTTGAGCCCTTAAGCTATGAAGTTATATTGTTACTGAAAGCCAAAAGTATTAACCGCACCCTAAAAGAGCATATAGATGAATTTCTTGAGATTTATAACGGCATGCGTATTTTTACTTCCGGCCATGACCTGCACAGGCTGGGTATAGCCCCCGGGCCAAAATATAAAAAAATCTTTTCCACGGTTCTTGGCGCCAAACTCGACGGTAGGGTAAAGACAAAAGAAGAAGAGATGAATTTAATAGGCAGGCTTATAAGGAAGAAATGATCGTAGGTTCCGGCAACCGAACCTATAAACCATGAAATGGAGTTGATCTAAGATGTCACGAGCGGATAAAGTAGGCGAGGCAGTGAGGCAGGAGATAAGTTTGATCCTGCAGAATAAATTGAAAGACCCCCGCATTGGTTTTGCGACTATCACAAGGGTCGAGATGACTGCGGATTTAAGGATGGCAAAGGTGTTCTTTAGCGTCCTGGGTAAAGATGAGGATTACAAAAAGACGCAACAGGCGTTAGAGTCGGCGTTAGGATATATCAGGAAGTTAGTCGCCGAGAGGGTCAATTTGAGGTTTGCCCCAGAGATTATTTTCAGGGACGACAGGTCCAGCGAATACAGCGTGCGTATCCAGGAAGTCCTTGAAGAAATAAAGGAGCTAGATAAACAAAATAAGCCAGTCGCCTCTCCAAAAGAAGAGGATGGAAAAAAACCGAGAAAGGAAAGACGTAGTGGAACTAAGAAAAGCCGTAGAGTGCATAAGAAAGCATAAAAGTTTTATCATTACCGCGCATACCAACCTTGAAGGAGACGCCCTTGGTTCGGAACTCGCTTTCTATAGGTTGTTGAAAAAGCTGGGTAAAGAAGCAGCCATCGTTAATGAAGATATCCTGCCTCCAAGTTACGGATTCCTCCCCGGCATTGATAAAATAAGGCAGTTTAAGCAGGGCAAGACTAGGGTAAAATTCGATTGTTTTGTGGCCCTGGATTGTTCTGACCTTGAGCGCACAGGAGAAGTTTACCGCCTTAATTCGGCAGGTAAGACGGTTCTTAATATAGACCACCATATCAGTAACCGTTATTTCGGGAATGTAAACTGGGTGGAACCTGCGGCCTCCTGCACCTCGGAGATGGTCTATAAGCTTTATAAGGCAATGCGCGTTCCAATAGATAGGGATGAAGCGCTGTGCATGTACGTAGGTATACTTACCGATACAGGGTCTTTTCGTTACTCAAACACCACTGCCTTTACTCACAAGGTAATTTCTGAATTACTCAAACATCGCTTTAAGACCCAGGAGATTTATAAGTATATATATGAAGATATACCTTTTACCGATATGAAGCTTCTCGGCAGAATTCTTCCCCGTATGAGGCAAGACGCCAAAGGAAAGGTAATCTGGTTTGAGGTGCCAAGGGTTTTATTACGGAACTGGAAATTATCCTTTGATTTAAGCGAACATATCCTGGCGTTCGGCAGGGCAGTCAGGGGTGTCGAGGTAGTGGTCCTGTTTAAGGAGAACCTGGGTGTGCGTAACGAAGTAAGGATAAATTTCCGCTCGCAAGGGGCGGTGGATGTTAATAAAATCGCGTCATATTTTGGAGGCGGAGGCCATAAGACCGCAAGCGGTGCAACTGTCCGAGGGAAGCTTTCCGAAGTCAGGAAGAAAGTCCTTTCTAAAATCCGCTATGCGCTTCAGTAAGGCCTGATTACATTAAGCCAGGCATGAAGACAAAAATCATAATAATTTCCCTTTTTAATTTAATTGTTCTTAGCGGGTTCAATAAATTCGCTTATTCCGGAGAATCGTTTTTTTACAAAGAGATAAATCTTATCGGTGGCTATTCCAGCCGCGACCGCTGGATTGATAAAAACGGGATGATGAATAGCTCAGTGGGTTTTGAATTTTACCGTAAGTATTCCGGAGATTACGGAGATTTTCTTACTGCTGACCTTCAGGTACGCGCTGCCTATGATAGCACGAAGAATTCCCGCCAGGCATGGGGGGCGGAGATTCACAACGCCTGGTTAGAATATAAGTTTTCTCAGTATGCGAAAATAAGGGGCGGGCATTTTGCCCCCTCGTTTGGCCTTGAGCCGGTACTGGACACCCATAGCACATTGCTTCAGACCTTAGCCGAACAGGATATCGGATTTAACAAAGACTGGGGTATAGAGATGCGCGGTTCGTTTCCGAAGTTTGATTACGAAGCCGGCCTGCAGATAGGTTCAGGTATGAGTATTCGCAGGCAGGATGACAGCTATCTGGCAACATTAAGAATAGGTACTCCTCAAGGTAGAAATTTACAAGGCGGGTTTTCATTATTATCCGGCCGTACGCTGGAGAGCGAAGGTATGCGCACTTTTCCTAAGAATAAGCTATTGTTCAGGGATGCAGTGAATAAGAAAAGGGTAGGGCTGGATGGCCAGTATCTTTACGGCTCCTTCCTTTTTAAGGGAGAGTTTGCTTACGGCCAGGATAATAAAAATGACGTGCTAGGATATTTGACGGAGATAGATTACACGCTTCCTTCGCATCAGAATATAGAGTTTGAGTTACAGTATAAATCCTGGATCAACGATATCCATACGAATTCAAGCGACGAGCCTACGCTTACCCTGGGGGCAACGTATAAACTAAACCAGTCCACAGCGCTGCGTGCGGCATTCCTGCATGATTTCGGAATGATGGATATAAGGCCGGAAGATAGATTTGTAGTGCAATTTTATTTCCTGGGGGCTTAAGATGAAGAAGATTCTTAAAACTTTATTGGTTTTTGCTGTGCTGATTTTATTTGCCGGCTCTGCCTGGGCTGCGGTAGGTTGCAGTCTTAATGACCCGGACCGCGACGTAAAGAGGATTTTTCCAGAGTCCACAGGCTATAAAACCACCTTTGTTACTATTAAGGAAAAGGGTGGAGAGGCCTTGAAGAAAGAAATAGAGGATAAACTTAAGGATAAACTTGAGCCGGTCTATGAGAGTATTGACGTGCCCTATTCTTTTTACATCATACTTAAAGGTAAAGAGGCAATCGGCTATATCCACGGAGTAAACCAAAAAGGTAAATATGGAGGGATCCAGCTTATTGTTGCCACAGACACTAAAGGCAAAATAATTAGTTTCTACTACCAGAAGATGTCTTCTCCGGAAGCAGGTAAGTTTATGGATACTAAATTTACTTCTCAGTTCAACAGATTGACTCTCGATGATTTCATAAAAGGAAATCTTTCTATGAATGACCCCAGCGCGAATAGCCCTGAAGATTTCCGGGCGACATTGCGCGGGCTGAAGAAAAATCTGATCTTGCTTGAGCTGTTGTTACAGAAATAACACCCTGGCCTATCGGATGGCCAGGTGTTCTCTCGTGAGAAGGAGGGTTTCGATGAAAAAAATAGCATTTATTATTACACTTATATTCGGAGTTTCAATAGGGTTTATTGTTTTAGGATGCGCTCCTAAGTCCGGTAATTACGGAAAACCGCTCACTGAAAAAGAAGCCACAACTGTTGCAGAGCTTTTTAAGGCACCGGATAAGTTTGCCGGAAAGATCGTGCGGCTTGAGGGAAAGATTGTCCAGGAATGCCCTAGCGGAGGCTGGTTTATGCTTAAGGATGATACTGGAGTGGTATTAGTAGATCTACATCCTTCAGAGGTAGCCATACCGCAGGCAGTCAACCACCGTGTAGCAACACAGGGTAAGGTTAAAAAAGAGTATAGCCAGATTTCTCTGGTCGGGGAAGGAGTTGACCTGAAATGAAAATTCTTTCTGTTGCCTATAAAAACCTGAAGCGTAAGAAAATCCGCACTGCCTTGACAGTAGGAGGAGTAGCGGTAGCGGTAGCGGTGTTGGTCAGCCTCTTTGGTTTTGACGCGGGTTATCAAAAAGGGCTGAATAGCGATATTGATAAACTCGGTTATCATCTTTTAGTCACGGCTAAGGGCTGTCCCTATGAGGCGGCAACGCTCATGCTTCAGGGCGGAGGCGGCTTGCGTTATATGGAAGATACTGTTTATAACCGCATCATAAAAGATCCGCGCATTGATAAAATTACTCCTCAGTTGGTTTCCAGCGTTTATAATCAGGAGGGTGGGCCACAGAAGCGCGGCACATTTGCCCTCTATATGGGCATAGAGAAATCTTACATTGAGTTAAAACCCTGGTCGAAGTTTAAATCCGGCGGATGGTTTTCCGGTTCGGATGCAGATGAAGCGATCATGGGTTATGAGGCCGCGGAATTAGAACAACGATTAGTAGGCGACCAGATTTTTGTCCCCAATATCAACAAGGTGCTGACCGTAAAAGGGATATTTGAGCGTACAGGCACGCAGGACGACGGGATTATTTTTATCCCGCTTGCTACTGCACAGCGTATATTTAATTTGTCCGGCAAACTCACCGGTATCGGGATAAAACTCAAGAATATACAGCAGATAGGTGAATTTGAAGAATCACTTTACAACGAACCTGGTATTCAGGTGATCAGCCTTGCACAGGTGCGCGGCACGATCCTCAACCTCGTGGCTTCGGCGCGGGCAATGGCCAACTCCATAGCATTAATCGCCATTTTTATTGCAGTTATCGGCGTAACCAACACAATCTTGATGTCTGTTTTCGAGCGTACACGCGAAATAGGCGTAATGAAAGCATTAGGTGCTTCTGCTGTGGATATTTTTAAAATAATCTGGACCGAGACCGTACTGATCTGTGTATTCGGCGGATTATTTGGGGTGATTCTTGCATCCGCAGGGAGCGCGCTTGTGGAGAAGATTATCCGGCACACTTTGCCTTATGCGCCTTCGGGAAGACTTGTGCTGATTAAGCCGGAGTTTCTTTTGGTTGCCTTTTTTTCCACAGTGGTTATGGGTTTGATAGCCGGGGCATATCCGGCATTGCGGGCGTCGCTAATGAAACCGGTAGAAGCGATTCGCACGGGAGAATAGCTATGAAAGAGCATGTGATTAAAGCAAGTGAATTGACTAAAGTTTACAAGCTCTTGGCCGAAGAGATTTATGCTGTGCGTAATGTTAGCCTGGAGGTAGCAGAAGGAGATTTTATCGCCATTATGGGACCGTCCGGCTCAGGTAAGACCACGCTGCTTGACAGCCTTGGCTGCCTGACCACAATTACAAGCGGGAGTTTAAATATACTCGGTAAAGACGTTTCTAATGCAAAGGAGAATATACTTGTTTCAATGCGCCGTAAGTCGTTAGGGTTCGTGTTTCAGGATTTCTTGCTTATCCCTACGCTTACAGCGATTGAAAATGTGCAGCTGCCTTTGCTTTTTGCGCGGCTGCCGCAGCAGGCCAGGCAGGCAAAGGAATTACTGGAACGGGTCGGCCTGGGAAAGCGTATAAATCATCTACCGAAAGAGCTTTCCGGAGGAGAGAAGCAGAGGGTGGCTATTGCCCGTGCCCTGGTTACGTCGCCAAAGATCCTTTTTGCCGATGAGCCAACGGGAAACCTGGACACAAAAAGTAGCGAGGATATTTTCAGCCTGATAGCTGATTTAAACAAGAAAGAAAATCTAACCGTCATATTGACCACGCATAACCCTAAGCTCGGCTCGCGGGCAGAGAAGGTGATTTATCTTAAGGATGGCAGGATTGTTTCGCGCGAAGATTCGTCTTTGTGCATTTAGAAAATTTGTCCGCTATAAAAAGGGGGAGAGGATGCTCACGGAAGAAGAGAAGGCGAAAAATAGACAGGAATACCGGGAGAAAATGAAGAAGCGGGCGAAAATAGGCTGGTTTATTTTAGGCGGCTTCTTTTTCCTTTTAATTTTTGGCAGGGTGCTATGGGGCCCTATAGGAGTTAATATTTCTTACAGCCGGGGAGAGAGAAAGGTGCAGATTGTAAAGATCGCTTCAAGAGGGCTCATCTGGAAAACCTGGGAGATACAGGGGATTATGGCTCCCGGCCACGGTATCGCAACCACCTATGTATGGAGTTTTTCAATAGATAATGCTGACCCGAGAAAAAATGAAATATTACAGAAGATAAACAACGCTTATGATGCCGGTAGGACCGTAAATGTCAGGTATGAACAGAAGGCCGGAAGCGTTCCCTGGAGGTCAAAGACAACTTATTTCGCAAAAGAGATTGATGTTATTCAGTAATAATTATACAGTAAACATTAAGCGATGAAAGTTATATTTGGTATAAACAATATTAAGAAATTTAAGAACCCAGTCGTGGCAATGGGGGTTTTTGACGGTGTGCACCGTGGCCACAAAGTAATCCTTGAGGAAGCGGTTAAAAAGGCGCATGACACCGGAGGAAGAAGTATTGCCCTGACTTTCTGGCCGCATCCTCAGAAAGAAGGAAGCTTGTATTCTTTAGAGCATCGCCTGAAATTAATCGCCGGGCGCGGGATGGATGTGGCGATTATCATAAACTTTAATCGTAGATTTTCCAGGATAACAGCCGATAACTTTATAAAGAAAATCTTAGCGGAAAAGCTAGGCGCAAAACATATTTACGTAGGAGAGAATTTCAGGTTTGGTAAGAGCGCGCAAGGCAGCGTTGGGACACTAGAAGACAGTTCTTCTTTTTACGGATTTAAAGTAAAGGTCTTTAAAGTAATTAAGAGCGGCCGCCGGACGATAAGCAGTACCTTTATACGCGCGTTGATTAAAAAAGGAGAGTTGCGCCGGGCGCAAAACCTGCTGGGAAGAGCAGTAGGAATACTGGGGAGCGTCATCAGGGGAAATCTTTTCGCGCGCCAGCTTGGTTTTCCGACTGCCAATATCAATCCTCATCACGAAGTAATTCCCGCTTGCGGGATATATGCGGTAAGGGTTATTTTCAATAAAAATAAATACGGAGGGGTTTGTTATATCGGAAGGCAACCCACTTTCCTTACGCAAAACAAAGGGACCCATATTGAAGTCCACATTTTTAATTTCAATAAAAAAATCTACGGTAAAACTTTAGAGATTTATTTTATAAAAAAAATAAGGGATGAAAGGAGGTTTAAGAACATAGAGGAACTGGCCGTTCAAATAAGAAAAGATGCAAATTCCGCAAGAAGTATTCTTTCCCGCCACAAATAGTCACCACAATATGTTGGCTTTCAGGCTCTACCAATACACTACCCATTGTAAATAATAAGGTTAGGTAAATTTTTTTCTTGACAAGAAGGGGGATTTTGTCTACAATTGTGATACAAAGTGCCAAAAAGTGGAGTAAAGTGGAAGGAGTCCAGCCATGTTCTATGGCGAATATATACATTCCATAGACCGTAAGGGTCGTATTATCTTACCCGCCAAATTCCGCGAAATCGCAAAAGCCCATTTCGTAGAAAAATTTTATGTCACGCGCGGCCTGGATAAGTGCCTCTTTATGTTTGCGGAAGAAGAATGGAAAACACAGGAAAGTAAATTCAAATCCATCCCCTTCACTAAGCAACAGGCGCGTACTTTTAACCGGCTTTATTTTTCCGGGGCAGTGGAGATAGATTTCGATGCCCAGGGAAGGATTTTAGTCCCCCAGTACCTGAAGGATTACGCCGAGATAAAAAGAGAAGTGATTATCGTCGGCGTCTCTAACAGGATTGAAATATGGGCAAAGAATAAATGGGAAGAATTCTATGGTAATTCACGGCAGTCCTTTGAGGAGATTGCCGAGAAGTTGTTGGATGTTTAAATTACATATACCCGTAATGGTAGGCGAAGTGATAGAGAATCTTGCGTTGCGGCCGGGCATGATTGTTGTGGATGCGACTATGGGTACTGCCGGCCATAGCGAAGAGATACTTAAGAGAATAATGCCGGGAGGCAGGCTTATCGGCATTGACCGGGATGAGGAATCCCTTAAGCTCTGCCGTGAGAGGTTAAAAGATTTCGAGGGTGCTGTGGATTTCGTGCATGCCAATTTTGTTGAATTGGATGAGGTTTTAAAAAGATTGAATATAAAGAGCGTAGACGGCGTCCTTTTTGACCTGGGGGTCTCTTCTTTTCAATTGAGCGACCCCGAAAGGGGGTTTAGTTTTCAGAATGAAGGGCCGCTGGATATGCGCCTTGACCGGGAAAGTTATATATCGGCATATGACCTGGTTAATAATCTTAATGAGGATGAGATTTCTACCCTATTGTGGAATTTCGGGCAGGAACGCTGGCATAACCGTATTGCGCACTTGTTGGTCCAGGAGCGGGAGAAACACCCTATTTCTACTACGCGCGAATTGGCGGATATTGTCGCAAGGTCCATACCCAGCCGTTTCCGCCACAGCTATTACCGTATTCATCCTGCAACCAGGACCTTTCAAGCAGTGCGTATTGCCGTCAACAGGGAATTAGAGACATTGGAGGTAGCCTTTGGTAAAGCCGTCACGGCGTTAAATCGAGGCGGAAGGATTTGTGTTATTTCATTTCATTCCCTGGAAGACCGGGTGGCAAAACATACTTTCCGGAGAATGGCTTTAGAAGGCCTGATTGATATAAAAACGCCAAAGCCCCTGGTTCCGGCGAGAGGCGAAATAGAATCCAATCCTTCAAGTAGAAGCAGCAAGTTGCGCGCAGCAGAAAGGCTGTAAATATGCAGATGCCAAAATTCCTCTCCATAGTTTTTTTCCTTACTGGCTTTTCTCTTTTATATGTCTACCAGCAGACCGAGATTTTCCACCTGGCTTATGTCGGGCAGAAAAAACAGGGTTCCTTTTCCGAACTCCTTGATAAGAACAGCATCCTAAGGTATAATATCAAAAAGAACGCGTCCCTGACATGCATAGGAAGTAAATTCTCCGGCACTAGTGACTATGAGATGCCGAACAGTTATTGCCTGGTAACGGTGGCTCCTCCCAGGAAAAGCGGAGTCCTTGCTGTGGCGTCCCGCAGCGGCGAGACTTTGCTATCCCGGATCTTCAGCATAAAGAGGCAGGCAGAAGCCAAGACAATCAATCCTTAAAAATTCCAGAGTTCTTAAATACAGAATTTTCGTAATCGGTAATCCGTAACCCTATTGTTTAGTTGCGGATTGCGATTTACGAATTACGATTTATACTCACAGTGTATATAAGCAATTATCGCCGTAGAACAGAGGCGGTATTTTTATTATTTCTTATCTTCCTTGGCCTCTGCATTATCCGCCTTCTCTATATCCAGTTTTTCCGCTACCAATACCTTTCCGGAATCGCCAGGCGACAGCACAGTTTATTCATGGAGTTAGAGCCGCGCCGCGGGACTATCTTTGATACAATGCTAAAGGCCCAGGCGCTTAATCTTCCCGCGGACTCTTTATACGCTTCCCCGAATACGATGGATGAAAAAGAAAAATCTGCGGCCATAGGCAAGATTTCCGGCATATTGCATCTTAATCCCGCGTACATAAAAGACAGGCTCGACCGTAAAAAATCATTTATCTGGATTTCGCGTAAGATTCCTCCCGAAGAAGCAGAGGCGATAAATAAATCAAAACTCAAGGGGTTCGGGTTTATGAGGGAGAGTAAGCGTTCTTATCCCAATAGTTATCTGGCAAGCCACGTTATCGGCTTTGCCGGCCTTGATAATGTGGGGCTTGAAAGCACCGAGGCGCTTTACGATAAATATCTTAAGGGGGAGCCCGGATGGGGGTTATTTTTGCGGGATGCGCGGCAGAAGAAGCTCGACCTCTGGGATAAAATGGTTTTGCCCAAAGACGGTTATAATGTTATCCTGAATATAGATGAAGTCATCCAGTATATTGCCGAAAGGGAACTCGATAAGGCGTTCAAAACCCATCATGCTAAGGGCGCAAGCATTGTGGTTATGGACCCGCATACCGGCGCAATCCTTGCCCTGGCAAACAGGCCGACTTACGACTTAAATGATCACAGAAATTCAGATAAAGACGCTATGCGGAACCGCGCGATCTGCGATATGTTCGAGCCGGGCTCGGTCTTTAAAATCGTCACTGCCTCTGCGGCATTAGAAGAGAATAGGATAAATGAAGAGACAAAAGTTTTCTGCGAAAACGGTTCTTATCGCGTAGCTAACCATATATTACATGACCATGTGCCTCTCGGGTGGTTGACCTTCCGGCAGGTGATAGAGGAATCCAGCAATATCGGGACTACCAAGGTCGCCCAGATCCTAGGGGCCCAGATAGTCAGTCGGTATGTAAAGTTATTTGGCTTTGGGGCAAAAACAGGTATTGATCTTCCCGGCGAGATACCCGGACAGGCAAAGGAGCCCAAGGACTGGTCAAAGACCTCTATCGGCGCTATACCTATCGGCCAGGAGGTCGGTGTAACGGCGATACAGCTAGCCTTAGCAATTTCCGTGATAGCCAACGGCGGCCAATTGATGCGGCCTTATGTAGTCAAAGAGATACGCGACAATTACGGGGAGACTATCAGGAAATTCTCGCCTGTTATGGTGCGCAAGGTAATTTCCGTAGATACAGCTTCGAGGGTGAGGGAGATATTAACAGGGGTTGTAGAGGAGGGCACGGGAAAGCTTGCCCGCGTTTCCGGATTTAGCGTGGCAGGTAAGACAGGGACCGGGCAGAAATTAGAGCCTAACGGCGCCTATTCGCATAATAAATTTGTCGGTTCTTTTATCGGTTTTGCTCCGGCGCAAGATCCCGTGGTAGTGATAGCGGTGATCATAGATGAACCGCATCCGTATTATTACGGGGGTGTCGTGGCAGCGCCAGTATTTAGCAAGGTAGCCGCAGATGTGGTCAGGTATTTAATGGGCAAAGAGCCACGCAGCGCCAATTAGCGGTTTTAGAACAATGAAGATAAGCGCATTGCTTAGAAAATCAGGTATCGGCGTTACCCCAAAGGCGATATCTCAGGCAAATGATTTTGAAGTTAAGGGTATAACCTGTGATTCCGGTTCGGTAAGCAGGGGTTTTATTTTTGTCGCTATTAAAGGAGCTCTCTGCGACGGCAGAAGATTCCTGCCGCAGGCAATAGCAAAAGGCGCATCCGCGATCGTATTACAGGCTAGATACAAGCCTATCGCGCTTGATAAGAAGATAATTGTTTTAAGTGTAAGAGATGCGCGCCTTGCATTAGCGAAGCTCGCAGCAGAGTTTTATGGCAACCTCTCCCGCAAAATAAAAGTGGCCGGCGTTACCGGGACAAACGGAAAAACAACCATCACTTATCTTATCGAGGAAATTATACGGCAGGCAGGATATCGGCCAGGAGTAATCGGGACAATAAACTATCGTTTCTGTAATAAAGTTATCCCTGCAAAAAATACTACCCCAGGGCCTGTCCAGCTACAATCTTTATTATCGGATATGCGTAAGGCAGGATGCAAATACTGCGTTATGGAAGTTTCATCCCATGCGTTAGAGCAGGCAAGGATAGAGGGTATAGATTTTCATTCCGCTATCTTTACTAATTTAACCCAGGATCACCTGGACTACCATAAAACTCTGGAGAAATATTTCGAGGCAAAGGCAAAGCTTTTCCGGGATCTACCAAAGAGGGCATTTGCAGTAATAAACAATGATGATAGCTATGGTAGAAGGCTTAAGAAAATAACCAGGGCAGAAGTCGTTACTTATGGTATAGAAAAAAGTAGCGATGTCAGGGCAAGTAACTTAAAGATTAAAAGCAACGGCACAGAGTTCTTGTTAGAGGCCAAAGGTATCAAAGCTATTTTAAAAATCCCTTTAATCGGGATACATAATGTTTATAACGTTTTAGCAGCGGCTGCCTGGGCGCTAAAGGCGGGGATCGGGGCAGCTGTAATACGTAAGGCCCTGGAAGATTTTAGGGGGGTGCCGGGGAGGCTGGAGAGAATACCTTCGGCAGCGGAATTTTCTGTGTTTGTCGATTATGCGCATACGCAAGACGCCCTTAAAAATGTCTTAGGTAACCTGAGGAAAGTCTGCGGCGGCAGGATAATCACTGTTTTTGGTTGCGGCGGTGACCGCGACAAAACAAAAAGGCCGAAGATGGGCAGGACCGTCTGCTCAATCTCCGATTATGCCATTATTACCAGCGATAATCCGCGTTCAGAGCGTCCGGAAAAAATAATAGCCGATATAAAACGTGGGATATCAACAAAAAACTTTTGTGTCATTGCCGACCGGCGCCAGGCAATCCTGAAGGCATTATTCTTGGCAGGTCCTGGAGATCTCGTTCTGATAGCCGGCAAAGGCCATGAGAATTACCAGGTTATTAAAGACAGGATTTTACATTTTGATGACAGGGAGACAGTAGAGGAATGCTTAAAGTATCTGAAATATTAAAAGCCACTAACGGCAAGCTTATAAGGGGCGATGCCGATACTAATGCCTGCGGTATCTCAACCGACTCCCGCAGTATAAATAAAAAAGACGCCTTTATTGCCATAAAAGGGGACAATTTCGACGGCAATTTATTTATTAACGAGGCAATCAAAAAAGGCGCAAGCTGTATCGTAAGTTCGAAAGTTCGTAAGTTCGTAAGTTCGCAAGTTAATTATCCGGCGATAATTAAGGTCAAGGATACGGTAAAAGCGCTGGGTGAGCTTGCGCGTTACCAGAGGCAGAAATTTAACCTTCCTGTAGTAGCGGTTACCGGCTCAAACGGGAAGACCACTACCAAGGATATGATTGCCAGGGTACTCTCCTCTAAATTGAGCGTCCTTAAAAACAGCGGCACCAAGAATAATCATATAGGGCTGCCCCATGCATTACTCGGATTAAATAAATCCCACGATATAGCGGTCCTTGAGTTAGGGACAAACCACCCCGGAGAAATAGATTATCTTGCGCAAATTGCGTGCGCCAATATCGGAGTCATTACCAATATCGGGCCTTCGCATATCGAATTCTTCAAGGATTTATCAGGCGTATTGAGGGAGAAAAGCTCACTCTTAAACAAATTGCAATCCCCCCGTATAGCCATAGTGAATGCCGATGACGTGTCATTGCGGAAGGTTGCGTTAAACTGTAGCAGGAATCCCATCGCGTTTAGTTTTTCGCTGGGCAGAAAAGGGGATTTTGTCGCTTCTTGTCTTACGCAGCTTAAGGATAGAATGGAGTTTAGCGTAAACAAAAAATATAAGTTTACATTGAAAACATTAGGGTATTATAATGTATATAATGCCCTTGCCGCGATCGCGGTGGCCAGGATCTTCGGGATAGGATATACGGATATAGCGCGGAAGCTCGCGAGTTTTGAATTCCCCGAAGGGCGGCTTAAAGCCAGGAAAATACGCGGCGTCAATTTCATTGACGATACCTACAACGCCAATCCCCTTTCCTTGAGATGTTCCCTGGAAGTGCTGGAAAGCTTACCCGTAAAAGGAAGAAAGATATGCGTCATGGGAGATATGCTGGAATTGGGTAAAGAGAGCGGATTGTTCCATAAGGGCGCGGCAAGGCTTGTAGCGGCAGTCTGCGACGTGTTTATAACCGTAGGAGAAAATTGCCGCCTGGCAGTAGAGGCTCATAAGCATAGCTTCAAGAATAAAGCTGTTTTTAGCTGTGACAATGCCGCTATCGCCCGGGAAATATTATTTAATCTGGTCTCTCCGACAGGAGACGATATAATCCTGGTCAAGGGCTCACGGGCAATGAAAATGGAAGAGGTATTAAAAATCTAAATGTTTTATTATCTGTTTTTTCCTTTACACAATAAGGTTTTTTTCTTCAATCTGCTGCGTTATATTACCTTCCGCTCGGCAATGGCGGCGCTCACCGCTTTTTTAATCAGCCTTATTGTAGGGCCATTGATCATCCGTAAGCTAAAAGCGCTAAAGATAGGCGAGAATATCAGTAAAAAGGACAGTACGCGGCTTGATGACCTGCATCGCTACAAACAGGATACGCCGACAATGGGGGGGTTGCTTATATTGCTTGCGATTTTCTCCGCGAATCTCCTCTGGGCAGATATATCCAATAAACAGATACTAATAGTACTTTTTACTACGATGTGGCTGGGTATAACGGGATTTGCCGATGATTACCTGAAACACATAAAGAAGAAGGGCAAAGGGCTTACTGCCGCAGCTAAGTTGACCAGCCAGATCCTGCTTGGGCTCATATTAGGGACCATCCTTATGTTGGATACTCAGAATAGCATGAGGCTGGATCTGCCTTTCCTTAAGGATATCTCCGTGAACCTGGATGGCCTGTATATTATTTTTGTTATCCTGGTTATCGCCGGCTCATCCAACGCCGTTAATCTTACCGACGGCCTTGATGGCTTGGCTATAGGCATTGTGGTAATGGTGGCAATTGCCTTTGCTGTCCTTGCTTATGTTTCCGGTAATATAAAATTTAGCACCTATCTTATCATACCCTATATTAGAGGTAGCGGGGAACTTACGGTTTTTTGCTCAAGCCTTATCGGAGCGGGCCTGGGTTTTCTATGGTTTAATTGTTATCCCGCTTCTATCTTTATGGGTGATGTGGGCTCTCTGGCGTTAGGAGGCGCATTGGGGACGGTGGCGCTGCTTATAAAGAAGGAATTGTTGCTGATACTCGTAGGCGGTATATTCGTGGTAGAGGCATTATCCGTAATCTTACAGGTAGCATCTTTTAAGTTGAGGAAAAAACGGCTATTTAGAATTGCGCCATTACACCATCATTTCCAGTTCCTTAACTGGCCGGAAAATAAAGTTATTGTGCGTTTTTGGATTATCGCAAGCCTCTTGGCTCTACTTGCTATTGTGACGTTAAAGATAAGGTAAGTTCGCACATAAACTTACTCATCCCGAAGTTTCGGGATTCGTAAGTCAAGTGCTCATTTAATGAAAAACCCGGCATATTTTAAGAATAAGAAAATTTTAATCGTGGGCCTTGCGCGCTCAGGGCTTGCGTGCGCAAATTTACTTTCTGATCTGGGAACCCATGTCAGCGTCACCGATGCCAAAGATGACGAAATAACGCGGCAGAATGCGTTATTATTAAGGTCTAAAGGCGTAACCATAGAATTAGGCAGGCATTCCAAGGAGTTTGTATCTGGCTGCGAGCTTATAGTGATTTCTCCGGGAGTGCCGCAGGATGCAGCTCCCATTTTATGGGCAAAGGAAAAAGAGATACCTTGTATAAGTGAAATTGAATTGGCCTGGCTCATCTGTCCTGCGGAAGTAATCGCGGTTACCGGTTCAAGCGGAAAAACCACGGTTACCACGTTAATCGGGAAAGTCCTTGAAGAAGCAGGCAAAAAGGTATTTGTCTGCGGCAATATAGGCAGGCCTTTTAGCAGTGAAGTGGCAAAGATGAAAAAGGGAGATTTTGTTTCTTTAGAGGTGAGTTCTTTCCAGCTTGAAGCGATAAAGGATTTCCGGCCAAAGATCGCGGTAATCCTTAATTTCAATAAAAATCACCTGGACAGGCATAAGGATATGCAGGAATACCTGGAGGCGAAAAAAAATATATTCAGGAATCAGCTTAAGAGAGATTTTTTAGTGCTTAATGAACGCGATCCTTCTCTTGCTGGTTTGGCGGGCCAATCCCGGGCTAAACCAGTATTCTTCAGCGAATCAGAAGAATTCAATCCTAACCAGGCCGCTGTCGTAACCGTCGCATCGGTGCTTGGTATAAAAAAGGAGATTTGCCTTAAGGCGTTTGCCGGATTTAGGGGCCTTGAGCACCGCATGGAATACGTCGATGAAATAAACGGCATAGGATTCATAAATGATTCCAAAGCAACAGTAGCGGAATCTACAGTGTGGGCAATAAAAAATATAAGTTCCCCTTTGATACTGATTGCGGGAGGCAGGGATAAGGGCGTTGATTACGCCAGGATCCTCCAGGCAAAAGACTGTAATAAAATCAAAGAAGTTATTGTGATCGGCGAAGCAAAGGATAAAATCAGGAAAGCGTTAGAGCCGCGCTTATCCGTAAAAGAAGCCCGTAATCTGAAAGAGGCGGTGCTTGCCGCCTACCGCGATGCATCTGCCGGAGAATACGTGCTTCTTTCTCCCATGTGTTCCAGTTTCGATATGTTTAAAGATTACGAAGAGCGAGGCAGGTTTTTTAAAGAAACAGTTTCCGGCCTAAGATCAGGCACAGCTAAATTATCCCCATAATGATACGTAACGTCCGGGTAAACCTTTTTACCGTAACCGTGGTGCTTATTTGTATAGGCATCGTGATGATTTACAGCGCATCCGGAGTTTATGCCTGGGAAAGGTATAAAGACGGTTTCTTCTTTCTCAAAAGGCACTTAAGCTTTTTGCTGATAGGAATACTGCTTACTTTCGGGGTGATGTGCATTGATTACAGGAAATTCCGGGATTATGCCAAGCCCATGCTTATTTTATCGCTGGTTTTGTTACTTCTTGTTCTTGTGCCGGGGATAGGCAGGGAAGTTGCCGGCGCGCGCAGGTGGTTCAGGTTTAAAATTGTCAGTTTTCAGCCATCGGAGTTCGCGATACTGGCGGTTATTGTTTATGTGTCGGATTTTATCAGCCGCAAATCATCGCGCATAAAAGAATTCTGGCAGGGGTTTGTCCCGCCTGTCGCGGTATTGGGTATTAGCGTGTTGTTTATCCTCGCTCAACCTGACCTTGGTACATCTGTAGCCCTGGTCACCGTAGTTTTTATTATGCTTTTTATTGCGCGCGCAAGGTTAACATATTTAATTTCTCTTGTTTTGACAAGTGTGCCGGTACTTCTTCTTTTGATACTCATAGCACCTTACCGTAGGGCACGCATACTTGCATTCTTAAATCCCTGGCTTGACCCCCACGGAAGCGGGTTCCAGATTATACAATCGCAGATATCCCTGGGTTCAGGAGGCATATTCGGGGTGGGCCTGGGGCATTCCAAGCAAAAATTATTTTACCTGCCTGCGGCGCATACGGATTTCATTTTTTCGATTATAGGAGAAGAGTTAGGCCTTTTGGGGACGCTTGGGGTAATCATTCTTTTTATCATCTTTATACGGGAGGGGCTTAAGATAATAAAACATGCCCCTGACAAATTCGGGTATTTTCTGGCTCTTGGCCTCGTTTTAATGATTACACTAAAGGCCGTAATCAATATCGGGGTTTCATGCGGCATTTTGCCTACCAAGGGCTTGCCGCTACCTTTTATAAGCTACGGCGGTTCATCGTTTATCTTCGATATGGTGAGCGTCGGTATTCTCATTAATATTGCGCGCACCGGAGAATATCCTTAGTTGGTTCATAGTCAATAGTTGATAGTTCATAGTAAGACAACTTTAACTATGAACTATGCACCATGAACCATGAACTAAATTACTATGAAGATTTTAATCGTAACTGGCTCAAGCGGCGGACATATATTCCCTGCTTTAGCCCTTATTGAGTCGCTTAAAACTTGTCCAGGCCTGGAAGCATTGCTGGTCCTGCCTAAGAGAAGCAGCATTAAAACCGAAGGTGTCGCGGTAAGGTATCTGGCTACAACACCTATTGGCCTACGCATAAACATAAGGAATATAATCGGTGTTTTTAATCTTCTAAAAGGGTCTTTACAGAGTTTGTTTTTATTATTGGAATATAGGCCCGATGTAGTTGTGGGTTTCGGCACTATAGATTCAGTGCCTTTGGTAGTCCTGGCGTGGCTTTCCAGGGTAAAGACGCTCATACATGAGCAGAATGTAATTCCCGGCCGCGCGACGAGGTTCCTCGCGTTATTTAGCGACCGGGTCGCTGTTTCTTTTCCGGAAACCCTGGATTATTTAAAAGCGAGCAGCGATAAAATAGCCATAACCGGTAACCCCCTGCGCAGTTCCATTAAGGCCGTTAACAGAAAAGAGGCCCTGGATTTTTTTGGTTTTGACGAAACAGGATTTACGATATTGGTCTCCGGCGGCAGCCAGGCAAGCCACGGACTGAATATGATTTTTAGTAATAGCGTAGCGGTCTTCGAGGCTGGAGTTAAGTTACAGGTTATCCATATATGCGGGGCAAAAGATTATTCTTTTATGGAAGAGTCATACCGCAAATTTAGCGGTAAAGTAAAGCTGTTTAGATTTTTAGACGAGATGCATTATGCCTATTCTGCAAGTGAGCTGGTAATCGGCCGCGCTGGGGCGACGAGTATCGCAGAAATCATATATTTTGCCAAGCCCGCCATACTGGTCCCTTATCCCTACGCTTACCGTCACCAGTCGGAGAATGCTAAATTGTTAAGCCAGGCCCGGTGTGCCGTGATAATAGAAGAGGAGGCTGGCGCCGAAGAAAGATTAAGGGAGCAGCTTTTAACTTTGATAAGCGCTCCGGAAGAACTTAAAACCATGTGTTCCAATTTCGAAGGTTTTACAAAAGGCAATGCGGGGGAGAACCTGGCCCGTGAAACGGTAGGGCTAGGTAAGAATTAATGAGGAAAATCACACTCTTTTTATTACTGTCTTCTTTTATGTGCGGTATCTGTTTTGGCGCGGAAGATTGGAATACTGTCAAGAGCACGCATTTTATCGTATATTATAAAAAATCTCCGGAAGATTTTGTGAGCAAGGTAAGCCAGGAGGCAGAAGAGTTTTATGATAAAATCACTTCGGATCTGGGGTTTAACCGTTTTGATTTCTGGCTGTGGGATAACCGGGCAAAAATTTATATATATGATGATGCTGCCCAATTCCAGGCGGTTACGGGAAAGCCGGCCTGGGTAGGAGGGTTTGTAGTCCCCGCGACCAAGACCATCCAAACCTTTTCTTACGCCAAGAACCTTTTTGACTACATCCTTGCCCACGAAATGGGGCATATAATTTTCAGGGAATTCGTCGGTTTCTCAAATTATACTATACCTCTTTGGCTGGAAGAGGGGGTCGCTTCTTACCAGGAGAAAGCAAAGTACTCCGGGCTTTATCCGCTACTGGCGCTTTGGCGTTCCGACAGCAGTTTTATGGACATGGAGAAACTCTCGCAATTTTCTACGCTTTCAACGCTGGATGCAAAGACAGCGCAGGTTTTTTACGTAGAAGCATTTAGCGTGGTAGATTTCCTTATGAAGGAATTCGGACGGGATAAGTTCGTCCTTTTTTGCCAGAACTTACGGGATAAAAATGATTTCCAGCGGGCGCTTGTTTCCACGTATTCATTCAGCAATATAGGAGAACTCGACTCTGCATGGCAGAAATACTTATGGCATGAATAAACACTACCATTTTATAGGCATAGGCGGTATCGGGATGAGCGGCATCGCGCATCTGCTCCTTGGCTGCGGCAAGATAGTGAGTGGTTCTGATTTAAAGGAGAGCGCGATAATCAAGGACTTAAGGGCTAAAGGCGCAACTGTTTACTTGGGGCATGAGCCACGGAATATAGAAGGTGCCAGTGTCGTGATTTATTCTTCCGCCATTAAAGAAGATAATCCCGAGGTAGTTGAGGCAAAGCGTAAGGGTATCCCTCTGTTAAAACGGGCAGAGGCACTTGCACAACTAATGCAGGATAAGACGGTCATTACCGTCACCGGCAGCCACGGTAAGACCACCACCACATCTTTGATTTCTTATCTTCTTATGGAAGCGGGGCTCTTTCCGACGGCAGCAATAGGAGGGATCTTAAGGAATATAGGCGCTAATGCCTGCCTTGGCAAGGGTGAATTTTTTGTCGCAGAGGCAGATGAATCAGACGGCTCTTTCCTGTTTTACCGGCCCACATACTCTATCATTACCAATATCGACCGGGAGCACCTTGATTATTACCGTGATTTAAATAAAGAGGTAGAAGCATTCCGCGAATTTATAAACAAGACAAAGGATAACGGATGTGTTTTCTGTTGCGCGGACGACCAAAATATACGAAAGATAATCAAGGGATACAAAGGCAAGCATATCTTTTTCGGATTAAGTCCCGCGGCTGATATATATCCTGAGAAGATAAAGCTGTCTGGTTTAACTTCTGAATTTGATTGTTTTTACAAAGGTAAACTCTTGGACAGGTTTTATCTTGCCCTGGGAGGTGAGCATAATATTTCCAATGCCCTGTCGGTAATCGCCCTGGGTCTAGAGCTTGGCATCGACAAAAATATCATAAAGAAAACATTGAGGGAATATAAGGGCGCAAAACGCAGGCTGGAAATCAAATTTGAGGACGGCAATTATCTTCTCATTGATGATTATGCCCACCATCCTACAGAGATAAAAGCAACGTTATCGGCAGCGGCTCAACTGAATAGAAAGAGGATAATAGCCATATTTCAGCCCCACCGTTATTCACGCACAAACATACTTCTGGATGAATTTGGGAAAAGTTTCGGTTTGGCGGATTATACAGTAGTCACCGATATCTATCCCGCGAGCGAGCCGCCCATTGAAGGGATAGATGCGCGCCTGGTCTCCGAGAGAATAAAGAAAAATAATCCGGATAAAAAAATAGTATATATGCCTAAAGATGAAATCGTGGGCCATATATTGGGAGTGCTTAGCCCAGGAGACCTGGTGATTACCCTGGGCGCAGGCGATATAGTAAAGATATGCGATGAACTGGCGCAGAGGCTTAAAAGCTAAAGTAAATAAAGGCGAACCGCTAAAGAATAAAACCAGCTTTAAGATAGGCGGTGAGGCCAGGTTTTTTTCTTCCGTGCGTAACGAAAATGAACTTAAAGAGTTGATTGTAGCATCCAGGCGCTATAAAATCCCCGTTTTTATCCTGGGCGCGGGCAGTAACATTTTAGTAAGCGACAGGGGAGTCGGGGGCCTGGTTATAAAATTAAACTCAAGGGTTTTTAAAAAGGTAACTTTCAATAAAAATTTAGTAACAGTAGGTAGCGGCGCGACACTTTCCGAGGTTATACGTAAGGCATCGGCGCTAGGATTATCGGGCCTGGAATTCCTTGTCGGTATCCCCGGCACTATGGGTGGAGCAATAATCATGAATGCCGGCGCCTGGGGTAAAGATATCGGCAATATCATAGAAAAAGTCAAAGTAATGGATTACCGGGGAGAGGTGAAATTCCTGGATAGGGGGAAAATAAAATTCGGCTACCGCGATTCCGGCCTTGGTTCCTACGTAATCTTAGGCGCGGTCTTAAGGCTTTGCCGCGATAGAAGAGCCAACATCCTACGCCGCATTAAAGAGAATCTTGATCTTAGGCGTAATACCCAGGATAATACGAAGCCCAATGCCGGCTGCGTATTCAAAAACCCCGCGGGGATGTCGGCAGGAAAACTGATAGATCTATGCGGCCTGAAAGGAAAGAGTTCGGGAGGCGCCGCGGTTTCCTTACGTCACGCTAATTTTATCCTGAATAAAAGAAACGCGCGCTCCAGGGATGTATTAAAACTTATGGATTTAATCAGGGCTAAGGTAAAGCGCGATTTCGATATTGAACTTAAGCCAGAGATAAAAATATGGCAATAAACTTACGAACTTACGAACCCGCGAACTTAAGAACCAAGAATGGATTCGGTAAAATCGGCGTGCTCATGGGCGGGCCGTCAAGCGAACGGGAAATTTCGCTTAAGTCCGGAAAGGCAGTATATGAGGCGCTCAAGCAGTCGGGGGTAAATGCCGTCGGTATCGATATAAAGACGGATAATATCAAAGAAGATATGAGGGTTATCTCTTCCCATAAAATAGATTGCGCATTTATTGCGCTGCATGGCAGGTTCGGAGAGGATGGTACCATACAGGAAATACTGGAAGATCTGGGTATCCCCTATACCGGCTCAGGGGTAGAATCAAGCAGGCGCGCCATGGATAAGATTGTTTCCCTTGGTTTTTTTGAAAAGGCAGGGCTTACCGTTGCACGATACGAAGTCTTGCGAAAAAACACAAATTGGAGTTTTAGCGGCAACATCGGGTTTCCGTTGGTTGTCAAGCCCGCCAGTCACGGTTCAAGCATCGGCCTTTCCATTATAGATGAAGAAACCGATTTAGCGCAGGCGGTAAATCTTGCTTTTTCATTCGATGAGCGTGTCATTATCGAAGAATACATAAAAGGAAGGGAGTTGACCGTAGGCATACTCGACGAGCAGGCGCTTCCCGTAATCGAAATCGTGCCGAAGAAAAGATTCTTTGATTACGAAGCCAAATACCAGTCCGGCCTGACTGATTATGTCGTCCCGGCGCTCCTTAAAGAGAGTATAGCAAAAAAGGCGCAAGAGATATCTCTTAAGGCGCATAAGGTGCTCGGATGTTACGGTTGCTCGCGCGTAGACCTCATACTCAATGAAGCCGGCCTCATTTACATCCTTGAGATAAATACCATTCCGGGTTTTACCTCTACGAGCCTCTTGCCAAAAGCGGCAAGAGCTACAGGCATAGAATTTACACAGCTTTGCTTTAAATTAATAGAACTAGCATATGAAAAAAATAAAGGTAAATCGAGCCCCGGTTAAGACGATTCTAGTCCAGGCCATAATTTTTCTTGCCTTCCTGTTTCTTGTAGGGTATATTTGGAAGGTCGCAAAACATAGCCCATATTTTGCGGTAAAAGAGGTAATAACCAGAGGGGCTACAGTCGATCTTTCTTATCTAAAAGGCAGGAATATCTTCGATATCCCCTTAAGGCTTGAATCGGAAAATATCATCGTAAGGTATCCGGACTATGTGCGGGTAAAAATAATCCGCCTGCTTCCTGATAGGTTATTTGTAGATTTCGTAAGGCGCGTTCCGTATGCCTGCGTGAAACTTTACCGCAATTTCATTATCGATGGGGAAGGAGTGTTTTTTAATCCTTCCGAGGCGGCCGATACGCAGGAGCTGCCTTTGATTACAGGATTAGAAACGAAGATTTTCGGGCCTAAGATCGGTATAGCCCCCGATAACAGGGAGCTTCTTTTTGCCTTAGATATAATAAAGGGTTTTAAGGCAAGCAGGGTATTAAGGAGATTCAGGATAAGAAAAATAGATATGGCTAACTCCGAGGCCGTTTCCATTTTCATAAACAAATTGTATATCCCTACGGTGGCGGCTGGTGATATGGAAATAAAAATCTGGGCTGATAATAGCAATGAAAAAATACGGCTTTTAAGCGGACTTTTAAAACTTTACGGTAATAGTATGGAAAACATAAAATACATAGACCTGCGTTTCAAGGAACCGGTGATCAAGTTCAAGAATGCTAAATCTCCGTAGCCATATCTGTGTCCTGGACATAGGCTCAAGTAAAATTGCGGTTGCCGCTGCCACCGTCAAAAATGGCCGCCTGGAGAAGGTGTTTTTAGATAACGCTCCTTCAAAAGGTGTGCGTAACGGGATTATCGTTGATTCTATCGCGCTGGTTGATTCCGTCACCAAGCTCATGAAGCAGATACGCGCAAGGTCCGGCCTTAAGATAAAATATTTATACGCCAATATTTCCGGGCAGGATATAGTTACCAAACACAGCCACGCCATTATCCCGCTTGCCGAGCGCGGCAATAAGGTTATCACCCATTTTGATATCGAGAGGGTAAACGAACAGGCGCGTATCCTCGGCTCAAGCCTCGAAGAAGAAATAATAAATATTGTCCCTTCCGGTTACGGCATAGATTCCAAGGATAATATTATCAATCCCCTCGGATTATACAGCCATAAGCTCGAGGCCGATCTTTATTTGATCTGCGCCCGTCTTTCTTCGGTCCAGGCGTTATCCCGTGTTATAAACCAGGCCGGCTATGAAATGAGGGGGATTTTATTCTCAGGGATAGCTACGGCTAGAGCGGCACTTACCCGCGATAGCAGGGAAGGGGTTAATTTTTTCTGCGACATAGGTAGCGACAATACCGAAATCCTTGTTTTTCGCGACGGCCTCCTCAAGGACATAGAGATATTATCTGTCGGCGGAGATGATATTACCAGGAAATTGCAGGACGCCTTAAGGGTCCCGTTT